>Ga0310121_10000144_pt1 | contig 73768 bp, 63 predicted proteins | sample CB27_Tmax_986_MG_FD_203504 | JGI IMG/M metagenome (GOLD analysis project Ga0310121, IMG submission 203504) | Marine microbial communities from Western Arctic Ocean, Canada - CB27_Tmax_986 | ecosystem: Environmental > Aquatic > Marine > Oceanic | place: Canada: Western Arctic Ocean | collected... | reverse complement strand
CATGCGCCGCCAGGAGCAAGAATCTCTTGGCAAGATCTTGATTCAGCGCCGGGCCGGGAAGTGTTTTGCTTGACGGCTGATCGGGTGGAAGCAGACTAGCAAGTGCTCTTCTACGCCCTTGTCTGGCCGTATGAAATTCAAGAGGCCGGGATCGCACCAGGTATTCCATTCAAAGGGGTCAGGTCGGCAACCTCCTGCAGCCTTGGTGGCACACGTCCATTCACTGCTGAAAATTGGTGGCAGGTGCCAAAATGAACCACACGCAAGTGAGTCCCGTTTTCTTGGGATGGCTCCTCAAGGAGATGTTGCCATCGGTGGCCAACCACTGTTGTTTCCAGCCATTTTCTGACAGGACAGGCGTAATAAAAGCCCTCCGAGTTGGCAGGTGGTCAGCAGCTCGAAGGCCCATCCAATTTTTCATGGTGATGATCAATTGACAGCGCTAGGACGAGGAGATTACGCTACCAATCTCTGCTGGTCTTCTAAAATAACGTCACGGGACTCATGGGATGTCAAATCACTGGGAGTATAGGAAACGATGAAACAATGTCTGGCTGAATTTATTGGGACTTTTTTCCTTTGTTTCGCGGGGATCGCTGCCATTCTTTCGACTCAGCAACCGTTGGAAAGCGGTGCAGGACTTGTTGGAATTGCCCTGGCTCATGGTCTGGCGGTTTCGATCGCCGTGAGTGTTTTTGGTGGTGTGTCCGGAGCTCATATCAATCCGGCGGTCACCTGCGGAATGCTTGCAACCGGCCGAATTAAACTTCCGATGGCGGTGTCCTACATTGTTTCCCAGTGCCTGGCGAGTGCCCTGGCGGCTTTTCTGTGCACGATCATCTTTGCTCCAGAAGCGGTGACGAGCGCCAACTTGGGGATCCCTTTACCGCCAGCTGCGGAAACAATGGAAGTTTCTACGTCCGTTGTTTTACTCGTCGAATTCATCCTTACGTTTCTGTTGGTAACGGCTGTTTTTGGAACAGCGGTCGACGAGCGCGGAAAAGCAGTGAAGATTGGTGGTTTTGCGATCGGGTTAACCGTCACCATGGACATTTTGGCGGGCGGAGCCGTGACGGGTGCTTCGATGAATCCGGCTCGCTCCTTTGGACCGGCCCTGATCCAAGGTCACTGGGACCTGCACTGGTGCTACTGGGTGGCACCAATAGCCGGCGCTGTTGTGGCCGCGATGATTTACCACCACCTGATTCTTTCTGATGAAGAATAATCTTTGGACTTGTTGTAAGAACGGGAGCATGGAAATGCGACGACACGTGTTGAGTGTTAGTAGGGTCTTGGTGACTGGCTGTTTTTGTTGTTTGTTGTTTGGTTGCCAGCCATCCGCCTCTGAGAAAACAGGGCCGAGTAATTCTACTTCGGCGGGTGATCTGGAAGTCAGTGGAGAAAGGGAAGCGTCGACTGCGGAAACAGGTGCCGGGGGCGATGTTCTCGTAGAAGAGCGCGTCATGGTTGTTCAGGTTCAACTGCCTTCATCCGATTTGACTGCTGGCATACCCGGTGATGGACCGTTGACGACCGCCCAGATTCAGTCCTGGATCGATGATCCTGTAAATCATGCCCCTGTTACTTTTGAGTTGCCCCTGGGACTGAACAAGGGTGTTGGTCAGGTCTACATTCCTGAAGACAATCTGCTGACCAAAGCCAAGATTGAGCTGGGACGACAGCTCTACTTTGATACGCGAATGTCAGGTGATGGTACGATTGCTTGTGCAAGCTGTCACCATCCGGACTTTGGATATGCCCGACGGGACCAATTTGGCGTCGGGATCAAAGGGCAGATGGGAAATCGCAATTCACCAGTTAGTTACAACCGTCTGTTCAGTCGTGCGCAGTTTTGGGATGGCCGGGCCGATTCTTTAGAAACCCAGGCGAAGGGTCCTATCCAAAGCCCGATTGAACACGGTTCGAATCATGAGGACGCCGTGCGCGCTATTGCGGGCGTAGAAGGATATCAAATTCAGTTTGAGAAGGTTTTCGGTTCCGGGAGCGTTAACATTGATAACATCGCTCTGGCAATTGCGTCCTTTGAACGTATGATCGTGACGGGAGCCTCGAACTTTGACTACTACGATCAGTTCAAGCCGTTTCTGGACGATTTCGATGAAGAGGATCTGGCCGAGTTGAAGGAAGATGATCCGCAGGCCTACGGCAAGTATGAGGCGGCCAAAGCAGGAGCCGAAGAACACCCGATGTCCGCATCAGCGATTCGCGGACACGCCCTGTTTTTCAGTGAGAAAGTGGGTTGTACTGCATGCCACGTGGGGGCGAATTTCACTGACGAAAAGTATCACAATTTGGGAATTGGCATGGACCAGGAGCAGCCGGACTTGGGCCGATTTTCCGAGACGAATGACGACAAAGATCGTGGTGCATTTAAAACGCCGACAATCCGCAATGTGGTGTTGAGTGCCCCTTATATGCACGATGGCAGCCAGAAGACACTAGAGGAAGTCGTCGAATGGTATGCCAAAGGTGGGCATCCTAATCCGTACCTCAGCGATAAGATCAAGAAGATCGATCTGACTGCTGAGGACAAACAAGATCTGGTGGCTTTCATGCATGCTCTGACGGGAGACTTTCCTTATGTTGAGCAGCAGCGAATCCCGGAATAGAGGCTACTAAACGTCACAGGGTGCCAAAAGAAGATGACGGCGAAGGGGATGTTTTTCTGTTCCCCCCCTCTTTCCAGTTGCAACGCTAGTCCTGTACCTTCATTTGGTCAACCAGTTGGATAACACCCGCCACACGTTGGCTGCAGTTGATCGCCAGCTGTTTTTCATAGAAGGAATTCACCACACCGCTCAAGGTCACAATTCCGTCAGTTGCGTCCACGTCCAACTGACAAAGCTTGGGACGCAAGCGGTCGGCTAGGAATCTGGACACCCGATTTCTCAGATCGGAGTCCGAATACATCATATCAGTTCCCATTTGGATGTCCTCCACGTTCTTCCTTTTCGTCCAGTGATGTGAGCGCTGTTTCGAGGTGGCGAAGCACCTGTTGTCCGCCTGACGGGATTGGTTCTTCACTGGTTTGATCTGACTCGCCACCACCCGTTTACAAGGTGCAATTGTCGTACCAAACGGCCTTCTCGAGGGACACCTTTAAAACTGCTTAAAAGGAGGCATTGGAGAAAAAAATGGCCGTTTGTCCTCGAAATCTGCCCACAATCTAGGCAGGCACCGCTGATGGGGCAGGCAGTTTAACAGTCAAATATTCACTGCTAGAAAAACATTTGTGCGGTTCCAAGCAAGTTTCCGTAGGGCGGCAGTTTACTCAAAACGACGTTTGCGACGTCGGTGAAATCCTCCTCGCAACTGTGAAAAGCTGCTGCTCACCTTTCCGTTTTTCCAGCTGGCCTTACTAGCACCCCTGGCCCTTGAATGGCGCCCGACCGGCATCTTAACGCGTTCGCGTGGTCGGACAGGGTTCGCGTCTTCGAACGCTGGCTCGTCATCTACAACTGAATCATCTTGATGTGGATTGGAAAAAAAAAGTTCGTGGGACATTTTTGTTGCTCCTGCTTCCCATTCTGCGTTCCACGCAGAGTTGTCCCAAGTTCGGTGTTGAGCGCGCAAATAACCCTCCGAATGCTTGGACTGCACTTCGGTTGGCTGTGCCTGGTTTTCATGCTTCGCTGTCCACCGGTTCTTGGAGAGATCGATGTGGGTCAATACTCGGTTATTTACGTGCGAACCCAACACCACAATGCTGTTGCCAGGAAGAATCAGTTAACCGAGCCCAGTCATAGGATATCCGAACAAGGGAGGCATACGGGTGGTGTGTCCCTTGTTCGCGTGCGATCTTCCTCAACCAAACAAAAAAACATGGCCCTTCGCTTCGATCGCTAAATTCTAACCCGCGAGCGATGTCTTGGGCAACACGCCTTGATGAGAAAAAAGGCGAATGACACCCAAGTTGTTCTTCCCATAAACAACTCCAAAACAAATGTGAGTTGTAGCATTTGGCGCCTCGATGAGAAAACACCGAATGTGTTTTTGGGAAGATGCGTCATGCTTTGGCGAGTTGGGCTGTTGTGGTTTGGTGGAGAGTGACGCGTTTGCGTGATTCCGGATTGTCGACATCCCCTCTCAAGCGGTTGATTGCCCGATTCTGTTTTGTCGAAGTTGTTTAAAAATTTCTTAAATGTTGTGCCGGTTTTGTCTTCCCCGATTGCTCATCGAAGTAAACAAAAAACGGTCTTGCCCGAGCCTCATCTGTTAAGTTTGCGATGTTCGTCCCGTCGTCATGACGGACCCCTGTTCCTATCCGAGGTATCCGGGGTGCAGGCGGAGAGTTGTGGAGTGTCTGATGACTGCCGGCAAGATGGTTCGGATTGTCAGTATCGACGTCAGATGTTTGCAAGTAGGCCGGGTTGTAAACGACTTGGTGAGGTATTCACTTCACTGGCCCGCCTGCTTTATGGTCTGGTCCGAATCCAATACACTTATGTGCTGCCGGAATCCATTGTCGCAATTGGGCCGTCATGATCCACACAGGAGATTTCACTTGTCTCAATACATCGTGAACCGCCAGGATTGTTCGCGCCACAACATTTTTCCGGGTGTCGACATTTTTACGACTTTCGGTGACAATCTGATGCTTTCCCTCGTCGAATTTGAATCCCATGCGGTTGTGGAACCGCACAGTCATCCGCATGAACAGATGGGCCTGCTCTTGGAAGGAGAATTGACGTTCATCATTGGTGATGAGAAAGCGATCCTTCAGCCCGGACAGATGTGGCGGATCCCCGGTGGTGTTGTTCACAGTGCGATTGCTGGAGACCAACCGGTGAAAGCTTTGGACGTGTTTTGTCCGATCCGAGAAGATTACAAGTGATGACAGCCTGCCTTCACATGTGTCCATGATGTATAGAGCATGCGGCACGTCCGAGGAGGGTCCACAGATCTTCCGTTGCAACAAGCAGAGCATCCGTTGCAACAAGCAGAGCATCCGTTGCAACAAGCAGAGAAAGTGTAGAAGTTTTTCGGATTCCACACGAGTGTTCCAGTGTGGCGAACGGTGTGTTCCGACTTGGAGGGTGCCGGTCAGAAAGCCGTTGCTGTCAACTGGTTTTAGACAGCAAACCTCGTAGGGTGCTGCTCGGACTCGTGTCAGGTTGGGAAAGTCTGGCTATCCGCCTCCCACAGGCGGAATGACAGAAAACTCGTCCCCGTCGGCAAGCTGACGACTACGATCTCGCTCGAACGAACCGTTAATCGTTATTACCTGGACAAGTTCGCTGGGAATATCTAGCGCGGCGAGCACTTCTTCAACAGTCGTCGAATCTGCCAACGTAAGAGTACTGTCGGGCGGAGTCTTGTCCTTGAGAAACCCCATCAGTTTAACAGTGATCTGCATGGCCAATGAATTCCTGGCGGGTTCTGTACTACATCGTTTCCATGAAAGTTGCGTGAGCGGCACTAACTTTCGCTTTGGGCGTTGCACCGTCAAAGTGGAATCCGCGTGGACGTGAAGCCTGGCCAGTGAGCGTTACACCGATTAGCTTTTGTGCCACACCAGCGCCAATATAAGCTCGGCGGATGTCAAAAGGGTTTTCTTCCAGAAATGCTTTCCATTTGCCTAGCGACGTGTTGGTTTGCAGGATTCCTTTGACCATCCCAATGTCCGTCAACATGCCCACATCATTGGCACAACCGGTGAAGATTGCGCCCGTGATCCGATCACCAGTCCAGAGGAGCTTGCGGTAGATATTTTCATCCGAGTTGTGGATCGTCATGTTGTGAGCTTGGGAATCGTTCCAGTTTCCAAAACTTACCGTTTGCAGGCCACACACGTCTGCGACATTCATCAGCAAGCTACCGGGATAATGTACTTCGTGACCGGCCATATTTGCGCCCGCGACGCGTCCATGATCGACCGCGGTCGTCTGGATGGCGTGGACTTGGGGCTGATCGTTGTACAGGGTCGGTCCTTGCGCGACGTCTCCAGCCGCGTAAATGTTGGGAAAGTTCGTCTGCATTTGATCATTGACCAGGATGGCCTGGTCAGTTTCAATTCCACTGTTTTCAACTAGTCCGAGGTTGGCTTGAATGCCGGTTGCCAGGATCGCCATGTCGGCGGAAAGCTGGGTGCCGTTTTCGAGTTCGACCGTTTTGCTGCCCCCGTCCGCCTCCTGGATTTCCTGTACACTGACTCCCGTATGGACATCGATTCCCAGCTTCGAAAGATGTGCTTCGACACAACTGGCCCCATCTCGATCGAGCATGCGTGGCAACACTTGAGATTCCCGCTCGATGACCGTCAGGTCCCAATGTCGCTTGAACATGGCGTTGAGAACGATAAATCCGATGAATCCCGCACCGACCAGTACGACACGAGGTTTTTCGAGGCTGGCAGTCGCGTCAAGGACTGACTGGGTATGAGCCAGGGACCACAACGGCTGAACTCCGGGTAAATCCGTTCCTGGGATGGGCGGGTTGACGGGAGATGATCCTGTCGCAATGAGTAGCTTCTCGAACTCTAATTGGCTGCCGTCATCCAGCGTGATTGAGTTGTTGGCCGGGTCAACTTGGGAAACTCGAGTTCCGATACGAGCATCAACGTTGAGTTTCTGGAAATAGGCATCGTCTGCCGTATGAGTATGTTTTTCAGAGATCTTGCCGGCCAACCAATAGGGCAGCGCCATACGGGAGTGGGCCGGTTCGTCAGAAATCAGAATGATAGAAGGTTCATTCCCACCGAATTCTCGAATCGATTCGATGGCATTCGTTGCCGCAGGCCCACCGCCGATGATGATATGTTGGGTTGCCATGGTCTTTCACTTCCGTCGAGGATCATTTGACTTGAGGAATTGCCAATCAGTTCAAGGTTGGGTCCAATATGCCGAGCCATCGGCCTACACAACCCACAGCGTCCCGAATGATCAGGAACCGTTTCCGTTTTCCGCAGCACTCAGATGGTTGGTTTCAACTTTTTGAGACCAATCGCCAAACCAGTTGCCGGGCTGCTCGTCTTCTTCATAAAGAATTGCATTGGTCGGACAAGTCGTGGCACAGGCCGGTTCACCTCCACAAAGATTACATTTGACTGCTGTGTCCGTTTCTGGTGTGGTAAATACGGTACCAAACGGGCAGGCAATGGTACACAAATGGCATCCCACGCAGAGCGAATCATTGATCACCTTGGCACCAAGTGCGTCGTCAATTCCAATCGCATTAACAGGGCAGGCTGTCATACACCACGCCTCTTCACATTGGAGACACGTGTAAGGGGCGTAGCTGGCTTCTTCGTCGAACACGTTGACACGAATGAGGCTTTGGGAGGGTTGAAACGTCCCTGTTTGCACCCATGAACACGCCAATTCACACTGCATACATCCAGTGCACTCTTGTGGTACGATTTTCAGCATCTTGACCATAGCCATCTCCTGGAGCAGGACCGTTTTCGCGGCATTACCTGGGCCCCACTATACCAGATTGGCGAAATCCTTGAAGTAGACGCTTAGGGCAGGGCGGTAGCCTAGGAATTCCGGGTTTCCGTGGACTGTCCCGGCTCACTGCAGAGTTCGACGTAATAACCGTCCGGGTCGACGACAAAGATCTGGTAGGCACCGTCCGGACGGACTTTACGAGGCATCGTTTGCACACTGGCGGATTGTAGGTGTTTTTCCCAGGCCCCGATGTTATCAACCAGCAGGGCAAAGTGATTTCCTCGGTTTCGTGAATCGGTCTGCCCCTGGTGGCCACCGATCAAGTGCAACTCTTGGTCGAGTCCGAGTCGAAACCAAGCTCCCGGGAAGGTAAATGGGGGTCGTGGAATGGGCTCCAACAGCAGGATTTCTCGGTAGAACCGGCAGCTGCGTTCGACATCCTCCACGTGAAGGGCAACATGGTTCAGTTGAGTCGACTTCATGTTAGCCCACTTTCCCAGCAAAAATTAGATTTCGTGCTTACTTCAAGTTGCAATTGCCACGTGTAGGCCGCCGCCATGCTGGCTTGTGGGGCGACAGGGTGAGCTGGGCGAATTTTCCGGTCGCTCGCGCTTCTCAGATTTGGCGTTCGAAGTGGGGAACTCGAAACCCAGTTTGAGCCGGAGCCAAGACCACACCAGAGATTACCAATGAAGATCTTCGTTTAGACCTGGAGACTGCGTGGGGACAATTCCACGAAATTTGTTTACAAGGTCCTTTGATCGGGTGAATGTGTTCATGAAACGGTGGCCAGCGCAAAATTTTTGTGTGTCATCGAAATGGCAAAACTCAGAGCAGTTTTCATGTCACTCGGGTCCGCAAGGTTCTTACCAGCAATGTCGAAAGCCGTACCATGATCCACAGACGTGCGAATGATGGGCAAGCCCAGGGTGACATTTACCGTGTGTTCAAAGTCCAACAGTTTCATGGGAACATGTCCCTGGTCATGATACATGGCTACCAACAGGTCATACTTGCCACGCACCGCCTGCATGAACAAGGTGTCTGCCGGATAAGGCCCTTCACAATTGATGCCTTCGTTTTGCGCGATACCAATGGCGGGCAAAATGGTCAAAATTTCCTCGTCACCAAACATGCCGTTTTCACCCGCGTGAGGATTCATGCCACATACCCCAATCCGAGGTTCCGATTGACGCAGTGCCATGTAGGCCGCATGTCCGAGCCGAATTGTCTGCAATACCCGATGGCGGCTGATACGTGTCGCGTCGGCCAGACTGCAATGGGTTGAGACATGGACAACACTCAGTTGATCGTTAACCAGTAGCATTCGTGATTCTTTAACACCACACAGGTCGGCAATGTATTCTGTGTGCCCGCAAAACTTCATCCCAGTGAGTGCTACGGCTTCCTTACTGAGTGGTGCTGTTACGATGGCATCTGCCCGCTGGGACAAACATAGCTCCGCGGCCAGACGGACATAACCAATCGCCGCCATTCCGCAAGCGGCGTCCACCTGTCCCATGGCAACCGGACCGTTGGTCAGTTGTTGCGTGTCCCACACCACAACGCTTTCTCTGGGCGGAATGTCGGCAGGGTCATCGACGAACAAATCAGGTGAAAATCCGCACTGCCGAGCCTGATCACGGAGAATTGGTCCATCGCCCACGATAATCCAATGAGCGAGGCTTCTGACCTGTGGATCAGATAAGGCTTTGAGTGTCACTTCAGGCCCGATCCCTGCGGGGTCACCGATAGAAATTGCAATGGTGGGAAGATGAGAGTGCTTCATGTTTTTACGGTGATTTAACCTTTTTGGATCAGATTTTGAACGATTGGCTCCTGGGATTTGGGTCTCCCTGACCCGTCGCGAGAGCCAGCGTGTTCTTCGGCTGTAGATTTGAAATCATCTCAGGAGCCACCATTATCGCAGAATACCATGTACGTCTGCTAGGTGGCAAATGTGCTGAAGGATTTCGTGTCCTGCACGTGACAATTGCCCCCCCGGGTTCCATGGAAAATGTAATTTGCAAATCCCCGGTGGGTGGTAAAATGAGGGGGAATCTCAGCGGTCCGATTTCCCGCCAGCGGAGAATTTAAAAGGTGCTCGGGTTGTTTTTCCCGCTCAACTTCGGTCGTTTGGCCGCGAACACCGAACCGAAAACTTCTTGGTGCGGCAGTCGCCGGCCGACTCGCTACGGTTGCCACTTGCTTCTGCTGGCCGGGTCCGCATTTGCACCGTCTGCAGTTTTCAATTGCTGCAGGGGACCGCTAAGATGGTATCCAAATGCGTATTCTTATTGTGACACCCACGGCTGCAGATTCACGATCTGGAAATAGGATCACTGCCACTCGATGGGCCGGGATCTTGCGCAAACTCGGACATCGTGTTCAGGTCCGCTCCTGCTTTTCAGGCGAATTGGCCGATTGTCTGATTGCGTTGCATGCGCTTCGTTCTGCTTCTTCGGTGCGTCGATTTCATGCTGTGTGCGGTTCCAAGCCCATCGTACTCGCCTTGACGGGTACTGACTTATACCGTGACATCAAAAGCAAATCAGCAGCCCGACGTTCACTGCAACTGGCAACACGTCTGGTCGTGTTACAGGAGGACGCTTTTCACTGGATACCAGGTTCGTTTCAGAGAAAGGCCGTCGTTATTTATCAATCGGCCATAGCGCCCCGATCGCGAGCCGTGTCTCGAAAACGTTTTTTTGACGTTGCCGTTGTGGGACATCTGCGCGCCGTCAAAGATCCCTTTCGAGCGGCGATCGCGGCCCGCCGATTACCGTCCCATTCTCGCATTCGTATCGTTCACTGCGGCGCTGCCCTTTCAGAAGCCGTGCGAGGCCGGGCGCTGCGGGAAATGCGAAGCAACGCACGTTACCAATGGTTGGGTAACCTGACGCATGGTCGCGCTTTGCGACTGTTGGCCCGCAGCCGTCTGCTGGTCAGTAGCTCTCGCATTGAGGGAGCCTCGAACACCATTGGGGAAGCGCTCGCGACACATGTGCCAGTCGTTTCGTCACAAATATCTGGTGCAGTTGGCATGTTGGGCCGAGACTACCAGGGCTTCTTTGACTATCGGGACACGGTTGGTCTCAGGCAGTTATTGTTGCGTGCCGAGACGGACACCGGGTTTTATGAAGCACTTCAGGAGCAGTGTCGTCAACGTGCTCCGCTGGTGGAGCCGCAGCGAGAGTTGCAGGAGTGGACCACCCTGCTACGAGAGTTGAAGACTGGCTGACGAAAGAACTTCCCCCGGGAGGGAGCCATCGGCAGATGGCGTTTCCGGGCCAGTCTTCCCAACCGGGTTATCGGAAAATTCCAACTTGTGATACGAGTGTTTCTTGCTGCAGGCCCAGACGGCGGCAGCAAGTTTTCCAGGGTGTTTTAGACACTCCTGGGGATCCGACGATTGACAAACCGGGGGGCCATGAACACATGGTGGATTGAACCTCACTGTTTATCTGGAAGTGTTACTGCCAGTTTGACACCAAACTCGTCTCAGCCAGGCAGGGGCTTGGTTTGTGAGCACCCTGTTTCCTGTACAAGCGGTTTCTCAAGCAGTTCACTGCGGCGAATGTGCACATCGGCCGGTGCCTCGATGCCAACTCGCACCACATTTCCTTTCAGACGCAGGATTCGGACGGTAACCCGATTGCCGATGACGATGGATTCGTCTTTTTTTCTTGTCAGTACGAGCATCAGAAGTCCTCCTTGAGTGAAGATGGGGGTCAGGAACAGTTCTCTCCGTAGCGAAGGCCTGTCGTTCGCTGTGAACAGACCACCAGTAGGAGAAGCGGTCAGTGCACGCTGACGAAGATAGAACCACGGTCTTTGCGGCACTCTTGTCGGTGCCACTGGGGAGGACTCTTGCCACCTCAAGTGTTTTGCTAGCACCCCGGGGTAAAACTACGGAAACAGGTGCTCTGTTTGTTTCACATACCCCAGGCTTGACGACGTGGAAATATTTCATGTTGATGTCGCTTCAAAAAAGCGGTTTCAAAGGCCGATTCTTCGTTCGCCATGGGTATTCTCTCAGAGGCGAATGACACCTCTGGTCCCGCGAAAAAAAATGTTTGCTGAGGATTTTTGGACGGGCGAACTAAGATTCTGGTAACCGAGGAGGAATGGATCTCTGTTAGACAGTTTCTACAACGGATAAAGTCACTCTGGCCTATCGGTCTCTTGGAGATAGTCAGGTTGGCAAGTCTGTTTTGGTCCGTTGGCGCGTTTTTGACGACAGGGGGTTAGAACTGATACCGGCCCTGAAGGCCTGCCGAAGAACAACTAGCTGGGTAGCCAGTTTCACGGCAGCAGGTTTACCTGGTCTGGTATGCGACGATGGTTTAATGGAAACGCCTCATCGGAGCATGTCACGTTGTCCCCTTCTGCCGAGGCCGGTCAACTTGTGTCACTGTCTCACCCTTGTCGATACAAAAGGTTGTAGAGGCTCAACAGGGGTGCCAGTTGGTTGCTTGATACGGTCTGCCTTTGTTTGTCACTTGAGCTAGAATGGGAACAGTCACCGACCGCACCAGATTTGACATTCAGGGCCGATGAACCAGAAATCGAACAAGCCGCCAAAAGACGTTGTTGGCCGGGCTAGAAAAACAAGGCCGTCAACCAAGGAGAACCTGGTTTCCCGGGTCCTGCCGGAACCATTTTCCAACGCGTCGATTATTTTCTCGGTTCTGCTGGCGGTTGTAATATTTTCCGTCTATGCACAGGTCCTGGAATTCGAGTTCCTCGTTTGTGACGACGATGCCTACGTCACCAAGAACGCTGTTGTGTTAGAGGGTTTGACCTGGCGCGGAGTTGTCTGGGCGTTTTCCGGACCGCATGCAGGAAACTACCACCCGTTGACCTGGTTGTCTCACATGCTGGACGTCCAGTTGTTTGGGACTAACCCGGGCGGTCATCATGCCGTCAATGTACTGTTTCATGCTGCTACCTCGGTCGTGTTGTTCTGGGCATTGCGGCAAATAGCAGGTTCTTTCTGGCCGCCGCTGGTGGTTGCTTTTGTGTTTGCACTGCATCCATTGCGAGTCGAGTCGGTGGCCTGGGTGGCCGAACGCAAGGACGTTCTCAGTGCGTTTTTTGGGATACTGACTTTGCTTTTCTATGGCTGGTATGCGCGCTGTCAGGGTTGGCGTGCTTGCTGGCCTTACGTGGGGATGTTACTTGCCTTTGGCTGTGGATTGCTCAGCAAGTCAATGATCGTGACGTTGCCCTGCGTGTTGATGTTGCTGGACTACTGGCCCTGTCAGCGATTGGGGCCGGGATCAACCGGCAACAGCGAATCAGAAACCAGGTATCCTCCAAGGCGGTGGTACTTTCTGCTGGCAGAAAAAATCCCTTTGGGGGTGATCGCGGTCTGGTTTTGCCACAAGGCGATTCAGGGACAATCAGCATTTGGCGCTTTGAATTCGCTGGAAGCAATTCCTATGCAGGGAAGGATGCTTAACGCCCTGGTGAGTTTTGTCGCTTACATCCAAGATACGCTGTGTCCCACTCGCCTGGCAATCTTTTACCCGCATCCGATTGTGCTGGAGAAGAGAATTCCCCACGAGCTCTATTTGCAGGCCGTGGTGGCAGGAATGGTGTTGTTAGCGATCACCTTACCGGCGCTCTTTTTCTGGCGGCGGCGCCCTTACTGGCTGGTGGGTTGGTGCTGGTACCTGGGCACACTGATGCCCGTGATTGGCATTGTGCAAGTGGGAACGCAAGCGCGGGCAGATCGGTATACCTACCTTCCCTCCATCGGCCTCTATATTCTTTTTGTGTGGGGTGGCTCTGAACTTTGTCAGCGTTGGAATCGTTCAAAAATTCCGGCGGTAATACTGACGAGCCTGATTTTAACAGGATTGTCGGTAGCGACCTGGTTTCAGGCTGCTTACTGGAGAGACAGCCTCACACTGTTTGAGCATGCCAAACGTGTGACGGATCGAAACTACTTTGCCTGTAATCATATCGGGGTGGCCTACGAACAACTTAAAAAACCGGAGCAGGCCAAATTGGCTTTCGAAGAGTCAATTCGTATCATGAAGGACTACGATTTCGGAAATAACAATCTTGGTATCTACTATGCGGACAAAGGTGACGTCAAAAGGGCTCAATCTCATTTTGAAAGGGCGATTCTTACGAATCCGCGATATGTTGACGCGCTGAGTAATTTGGGTGTGATTTACGCCAGGCAAGGCCGCCTTGAAGAAGCAGAAAAGATGCAGCTTCAAGCCCTGGAAATCGTACCAAACAGGGCGAATAGTTATTTCAATTTGGGGGTTGTGTACATCAAGCAGAAGCGTTGGAAGGATGCCGTTGCTTGCTACCAGCGAGCACTACAATTGAATCCCGATTTAACGGCCTCCCATTTGTCCCTGGGGATTGCGTATTTCAATTTAGAGCGTGGAGATCTGGCGGAGGAGCATCTCGAACAGGCGACAGTGGCCGCTCCCGACGATCCGGTGCCCCTGCTGGGTCTCGGCGAACTCTACCTACATCAGAAAGATTTTGACCGCGCCGAGCAGTACTTTGTTAAAGTACTACAACTGGATCCCCGGAATGTGGCAGCTCAGAAGTACCTGCAAGAGGTGCGCCATCTTCGGGCCACGCAACAAGGCGGGTGAAACCGACCGTTTGATGGGAATTGTCAGTTGGCTTCCGTGCAGATTGGTCGAGAATCCCGATCAAGCGGCCTGCGCACCAGGCAGCGCCTTGGCGGAGGGGTATGCGAATCCTGTCTGGGCGTCATTCCAGCGACTCAAGCATACCGAGACAAGATGACCACCAAAGGCCAGTGAGAGTTTCAGGGCATGTTGGAATCGATTTTCACGTCCTACTAATGGCACCCCGTCGAAGTGGCATTCGGGATCCGGATTTGTGAGGTTGATGGTGGGCGGGGCAAATCCATCTCGCATGGCAAGCGTGGTGATTGCAAGTTCCACGCATCCGGCAGCATTCAGCAGATGACCGTGCATGGATTTTGTCGCGCTCACACAGTAGGAAGAGGTGTCGGAACCGAGGACGTTATGAATTCCGCGCATTTCAACTTTGTCATTTTGTTCCGTGGCGGTGCCATGCGCACTGACGTATCCAATGTCTCGGGGTTCCAGCCCGGCTTCGCCGAGCGTGTCCTGAATCAAACGTGTCAGTGTCGAGGCCTTTTCGTCGAGACCGGTAATGTGGTGGGCTTCCGGGAGACACCGGCAGCTGTCGATTTGCGCGTAGATCTTCGCCCCTCGTTTCAAGGCGTGTCCTAATCGTTCCACCACGAACATGGCTGCACCTTCACCCAGTACAAAACCCCTTCGCTGGCTATCAAAGGGTCGGCAGGCTTGTTCAGGCGCTTCGTCATAAGCCAGGACGCCCATCCGATGAAAACCTGCGGCCAGCATTCTGGAAACCGCTTCCCCGCTTCCGACCAGGGCCGCATCACACTGGCCGTCACGCAGAGACCGTGTGGCGGACAATATTTCAATCAGACCACTTGCGCAGGCAGTCGAATGAGACATGTTGGGTCCAAACAGTCCATGCTTCTGCATCACATGACTGTGGGCCACGTGGGGCATGAATTGGTCATACCATTTGATGTCGCTGTCCCGGTCGTCAAGCGTGGCGGCATCCGGATCAAGCGTACCGCGATCGTCGGGCATGCAGGCGCTGATCCAACAGCCCATGTTGCTGCGGTCGACTTGGTCCCCTGCGAGTCTGGCGTCATGAAGTGCTTCGCTGGCAGCGATATCGCAGAGATGAAGTACCTTCAGTGAGCGAGTAGGTGTTCCTTCCAGATCGACAGTCGCGGCAAGCAACATTCCATCGGGAAGACCGTCAATGCCCATCAACGGACGAACTCCGCTGAATCCCTGACGGACAGCAGCCCAGACCGATTGAGAGTCACTACCCAATGAAGTGATCAGTCCCACGCCAGTGATTACCAGTGGTTCACCCAAAACGTTTCCCTTATCCAAACCAGTTCTTTCAGCACGCTTCTGCTGCGGAAAAATATCCTGCAGCCCCTGGCACCCGCAGTACGCTCCGTGCAGCCATGACAAAGGGCTTCGTAAATAAGTGTAACTCGACAATTCTTCCAGGCGAGTTTTGGAAATCGAAGTCCAGAACGGTGAATGACAGCAGGGCTATAAACCGGTTGTCGGCGGGCGGAGTATGCGCTGTCTGGCTCAGCGGATTTTCCGCTGCTGCAAAATGGTTTTATCTGATCGCAGGTGAAAAGTAGAGTTTCCCCAAAATGGACGAATGGGGGGCTCCGAGTTGCGCAGGTGGGTTTGCCTTGCAGTTCTCGAAAAAAATTTCAGAGTAGCCGGCAGTTTTTCCGGAGCTACTTGTTCCCGGTGGATGCGCCGGTGAGGCGATCCTTTATCCAAACTTGGCAACGGACTGCAGGACTGATTGCCACTTGCAGAGCGGTCTGCGATTCTTAAAGAGTTGATACCAAGTGAATTGTGCCGTCGGATGTATTTGCCAACGTCATCCACCGGCTGACCGGAGGTCTACTTGTGGCGTCCACCTGTTTGTCGCGGACGGCCAGCCGTCCTTTTGTTTGATATCAACTTCATGTTGCGACATAGCGATGAAAACGCCACAATATTTAGTTCGGTGTGGCGGCGGCCTCAAGAGATTTGACGGCTCCCGTTTTCCAGTCAGTTCAACAAAATGACGATGCAACAATCAGGCACCTGGTACCGAATGGATGGGTTGAAATTTTCCATTCATTTGAAGTTGGCACATCCCGAGTCCAAGCAGGGTCTGGTTCTCCCATCTCGGAATCTGCCGACCCTGTCGCTGGGAATCGCAGGTGTGCCAGGCGGTCGGTTGTCCCTTCTGTGGCAGGGTGTTGTTAGGGTGCTTGCGGTGGTCTGCGTGATTTCCCAAGGTACTTCGAGTCGGATCGAGACATGAACAAAACGTTGGATGAAAAACTAGTGCGGTTACAAGCCGACTCGAGTTGCCAGGATTTTATTCTTTGTGATGCCAAGGACCCGGACCTCGGTGCTGGTCTGGCTGCAGCGGGATTGGATCACACCCGAGGCAGTGCTCCAAATAGGTTTCGCTCGATGGGTCAACTGCGTGATAGCATTCGTGAGGTGACCCGCCAGGGGCTGGTGGACATCATGTTGATGAGTCCCAGTACCAGTGAGGTGCTGACGATGGAAGAACGGATGTTTGACAACAGTCCGGTTACGCCTGCGGCACGGGCCAACGACACGACAGATGTCTGGTGCGGTTTCAGTGGCAGTTACGCCGATCAACCGGCCCTGCCGTTTGCAACAACCACGATCGACCATTTGATGTGTGGTTGCTATCCGGGGGCTGCAAGCGGTCGCGGTCGTGGAGTGAACTTGGCCTTGTTTTCTATGACGTTCAACAATTGCCCTCACATTGATCGGGCAATGCTTGAATCTTACAAGGCGTTTCGATTGGAAGCGGAGGCAAAAGGACTGCGACACATTCTCGAAGTCTTTTCGCCGAATGCGCCTGTCGAGGCGGTCGCGGACGTACCTCGCTTCGTGAATGACTGCATTGTACGATCCCTTGCGGGAGTCACGAAAGCTGCACGACCGATACTGTTGAAAATACCTTACTTTGGTCGATCTGCAATGGAAGCCCTGGTGCATTTCGACTCGTCCATTCCGATCGGCATCCTGGGCGGTTCGGCGGGAACCACTTGCGACGCTTTCCACATGTTGCGGGAAGCTAAAAACAGCGGCGCGCGGGCAGCCTTCTATGGCAGAAAAATCAACCATGCAGAAGATCAGCTCACTTTTGTGCACTACCTGCGTGCGATTGCCGATGAACAGATCGATCCGTTAGAAGCCGTACGCGCCTATCACGCGGAGTTGGAGCAGTCAGGTATTCCAACCTTTCGCACGTTGGACGAGGATCTGCAGAGAACCCAGGTATAAACATCCGGAGTACCCCTGCGGAATTGTCATTACCCGGACGACAACGAAAGGGTGAATGAGGGGATTCGAACCCCCGACCCCTAGAACCACAATCTAGTGCTCTAACCAACTGAGCTACATCCACCGTGCACAGCATTTGCTGTCGGTGCTTACAGCAAGGTCCCTCAATTTAGTCGACACCTCCGGCGACGACAAGGGTAGCGTTTTCCCATGGTCAGCGGCCCCGGCTCAGAAGGGAAATTGTTCGTCGATTTTGGCAGCGGACAACTCGACAAGAAAAGTTCCCAGGCGTTCGACCAGGACTTCCACCAGACGCTCGCCTTTTTCTTTCGTTGCGGCGTGTGGATTGCCCGCACCGCTATTGGTGGTAAGCAGATGCCAGGGTCGAGTCAATTCGACCCAGCCTTGATTCAGGGCTTCGAACCGCATTTTGGATTTTTCCCCTTCGTCGGCTGTCAACTCGCCATCTGCCTGGCGCGCAACCAGGTGCGGGGCGTAAGCCAGCATGAAGGAAGTTTCCATCTCGCCCGCGTGATCTTCGGTCGCATCGAAGATCTCTGCATAGACATCGAGAATTGCCGTGTACCAGTTACAAAGAAAAATTTGGGACCGTGTTTTCCCGTGAAGTTCACGCAACAGAGGCTTGAGTTCGTTTCCACCGTGGCTGTTGAGCAGTAAGATCTTGTGAATATCATTTTCATTCAGTGACTCGATGAGATCGGAAAGCAACGTGTAAAGTGTCGACGGGTTCACGTTCATCGCCAGTGGCAAGCGGCGCATGTTGGTTTCTGTGCCGTAGGGTACGGTGGGCAGGAGAATGACCTGCGCTCCTTTTTGAAAAGCAGCCTCGCAAATCTTTTCACCCAGGATTGTGCCTTCGATGGTATCCGTACCGTAAGGCAGGTGTAGATTGTGCGGTTCCGTCGCACCCAGCGGTAGGACTGCTACCTCATAAGAAGTTTGTTTTGTGATACTGTAATTGGTTTCTTCAAGTTTCCAGGGCCTCACGTCAGCACCTCATGGATGATTGATACGCAGTGATGGTAACGCGTCGCTCAGCAGTTGCAACCCTTCTGTGGTGATCCGAGTCCGGGCTACGTGCAACTGTTGCAGACTCTTCAGCCCGGTAAGAAACACTAATCCCTCGTTGGTCACTGGAGTCCCCGAGAGCCAGAGAATTTTGAGCTTGTCCAGGTTTTTTAAATGTCGGAGTCCGTTGTCGGAAATTCGCGTTGCGGAGAGATCCAGTTCTTCCAGGTGATGTAGGTTTCCGATGACTTTCAACGCTTGGTCGGTAATTGCCGTGCCATCCAGATTGAGGTCCCGAAGTTGGTTGGCGCCATCCAGGCGCTGCAGGCCGATGTCCGTGACGGCCGTTCGACCAAGCAGAAGTCGGTACATTCCCTGCGGTTCAGTAATATCAAGTAAGTCTGCATCGTCAACATCAAGGAACTGGCGATACCCTGCGTCCAAAGCGGCATAGGATTGACCACAGAATTGCGCAAGAGTCGAGGGCTGGTCAAGGCGGTTGTAGACAGTCCGGATGAAATCGACTAACGAGTTTCGATAATGTCCGGCCTCCCCGTCCATCAGAAAGTGTGTCAATCCGGCCGCCTGGCTGTAAAACAGACGGATTCGATCATCAGTCTGAAGTTCGATTCTTCCGAGTGAAACCAGTTGTTCAAGCGGCACAAAGAAGTTTCCGCACAACACGTTGTGCCGCGCATACTGCAGACGCCCGGATTCGACGCCGCCCACAGTCAGGAAGTCGGCGTGTTGCTGGATCGACTCCATATAAAGCGCAATACCCTCGATGATCCAGAAATTGTGTCTCAGGCCCACTTCATCTCGAGTCGCGTGGCGGCCGCGATGCGATTCGTGAAACAGTTGGTGTGTTGCTTCGTGATACAAAGTCTTGTCACCGTCTCGCGAACCCGCATAAAAATAGGCTGTCCTTTGTCGGCCCAGGTAGATTCCCAAGGTGAGTTCAATTTTAGGTTGGTATTTTTTCAGCTCGCGAACGTACTCGCTCTGGTCACGAAAAAACACGACTTTAAATTTTCTCCGGGGAGCCAGTTCGATGTTGTCACCACGTATCCGTCGAGCAAGGATTTCGTTGGTGGTATAGAAACCGACGAACAGTTGACGCCAGATCGTGTACAGATTCTCCAGTTGGCGACCCAACGCGACGCCTGTCTCGAGGCTGTGGTTGGTTTTGACGAGGTAATGTTCCGTTTCAATTCGCCAGCCTTGACTGATTGAGGCCCTCCTGCGCTGTTCCTGATCGGCCGAGATCCAGCGATTCCGAAAATATCTTTCCCCCGCTTCATAACGAGCGACATGTTCGGACGGGAGCCAGCCGAATTGTGGATGATCCACGTTGTCGTTGTCGATTAGCCTGGCAGCAAAGGGGGTCCGCCACAAACCATCGATCTGTACGTATCCGAGAATACGTCGAGCATCGGCATGGTCGGGGTTTTGTCGAAGCACTTCGTAAAGCAAGCGAAAGGCTTCGAAAGCTTGTTCCCGGATCAGCGACTGCTGAATCAGCTGGAAAAGTTGCGCAGCGTATTGGCGACGAAGTTGCAGGAACCTCTCATGCCACTCACCACGTGCAGAAGTGGTCTCCGCTGCCAGCGGTCTCGGTGGTGTCGAGGCAGGAGGAAAAAAATATTGTCGATTCGGATCGCGATGAATTAACCAGTTACGGGTGGTCCGTGCTGCTACGAGCAGTCCCTGATCCTGGCATCGATCGGCCAGTTGTAAAAGGTTTTGTTTAAACTCCTGTTCCAGCTCAAATGGATCCAGGGTCGTTTTGTTTTTCGCAAAGACGGGAAATTGCAAAAAAAGTGTGCATGAGCAGCAGACGAAAAAAAAACGAAGTGCCGGCAAACATCGGTATTGCACCACAGCACGGGTTGAGCGCGCACTTGCCATCATGCTCTTCACTATTCTCGGCGGGACAGGAATTCCCTAGATGATCCGACGAAACCGTTGACTCAATCTTATCCTACTTTTTACAGGCCGCTGGAAGAGAATGGATTCCGCAATGTTGCTTTATCGACAGCTGCCGATTTTTAGGCCGAATTTTCGGCAAATGCCGAATCGAACGCTCGCTCACTGGGTGGAAAGTCCCACTTGCGGACATTTTCACAGGCTTCACGGGCTCCATGATCGCGGTCCATGCGGCCGTCTTCCCATTCGACGCTGAGCGGTCCGGAATACTCGATATCGTTCAGAGCCCGGATGATCTCCTCGAAGTTCACTCCTCCACGGCCCGGAGAACGGAAATCCCAGCCGCGTCGCGGATCACCGAAATTGTAGTGACTCGCAAGGATGCCTGTCTTGCCATCCAGTGTGACAACGGCATCTTTGATATGGGCGTGATAGATGCGATCGGGAAACGCGCGAATGAACTCGACCGGATCGACACCCTGCCAAATCAAGTGACTGGGGTCGAAGTTGAATCCGAACTCATCGCGGCGATCCAAAGCATCCAGGGCCCGCCCAGCGCTATAGAGATCGAAGGCGATTTCAGTCGGATGTACTTCCAGGGCGAATTTCACGCCACATTCAGCAAAGACATCCAAAATAGGGTTCCAGGTGTCTGCAAAGTGTTGAAATCCCTGGTCGATCATCGAATCCGGTGTGGGTGGAAACGTGTAGAGCAGGTGCCAAATGCTGGAACCGGTAAATCCATTGACGACTTCGACGCCGAATTTTTGAGCTGCCCGAGCGGTCTCCTTCATTTCTTCTGCGGCACGTTGATTGACGCCTTGCGGGTCTCCATCACCCCACACGTATTCAGGAAGAATGTCGCGATGACGCGTGTCCACAATGTCACACACCGCTTGTCCGACCAGGTGCGCGCTAATGGCATGGCACTGCAAGCCGGCGTTATCCAACTGGTCACGTTTGGCACCACAATAGCCATCATCTTGAATGGCCTTGTTGACTTCAAAGTGGTCACCCCAACAGGCCAGTTCCAACCCGTCGTATCCGAAATCGACTGCCTTATGGCACATCGTTTCGCAGCTCAAATCAGCCCATTGACCAGTGAAAAGAGTAACGGGGCGGGGCATCTTGAATTCTCCCTCGGAATTTGGCGGGTGGACGATGAATTATCGCGTGATTGTGACACACTTTTACGGGGTCAGCAACTCCCCAGGGGTAGTGGCACACGGGTAGGAATGACTCGCGATAGAGGTTCAGAACATGAGTGACATTTTTGAAACCAACCCAAATTTTTTCTACCCATATTTTTCCGCACCGCACACTGGATGCCTCGACCTACGGGCAGGCTCCTCTCCGGCTGACACTATCTGGGACTTCACACCGTTGACCGTTTTACGCTCCCTGTCTTCCCCACACCGCGAATGCTACAGGAATGCTATAATTTTCAAGAGGCACGCGGTGGAAACCGATTCGAGCGGTTGCTGGTCGAATTCGGTCGGATGGCACAGATGAGATAAAGGCACAAGTTTCTATGGTACGGTTTATCTTTCTTTCCGGCCGGCGAACGTGGGGTTACCCGAAATTCATGGTCACCTGGTTTGTGGCGTTTGCGGCCGTAGGTTGGGTGGACTGTGTGTGCTTCCAGCGAGCGGCAAGTGCAGAGCCGCAGGTTGATTTGGTCGTGTTGTTGGGGGAAGGGGCACCACTCACCGCGGGGCAAGATTGGATCAGGGAACTCAAGGAACTTGGTTTTGCCAACATTCGTATTCGATCTCCTCGTTCAGGTGACCGAATCGAGGTGCAGTCGTCAGGTTCAAAGAACTCACCGCATTTTGCGGTGAAGGGAATCTTGACCAGACGAAATCAACTTCGGCTTTCAGGTGGTAAATTCTCCCTGGGTGACCGAAGACGAATCGCGGAGTGGCTGGTGAAGTTGCGGCGGGGAGGGGAGGAGGCGTTGCATGCTCGTCCGGCTGCGTTCGGTTTGACGGAAAAGTCGCTGCTGGAAGTTCACAACGGATTACGCGGAGTGCTGGGTGAGAAAACCAAGGGAAAATCTTCCGCTCGAATTCTCGCCCAAATCAGCGCCCGTCTTGATCTGAAAGTGGTACCCGACGCTACTGCTCGCAGGATGTTGGAAGAAGATTTACCAGTCGGCGATGAATTACTGGGCATGAGTTGCGGAACGGTAATGGCTGCGGTCCTGCGGCCCCTGGGTCTTGTCTTGGTTCCCCGCGCTGCGCGTTCCGGCCAAGTGTCGCTGCATGTAACGGTGGCTCGCAATGCGTCCGAGTCATGGCCGATCGGTTGGCCTGTCGAGCGGAAGCTGCGGGACGTCATTCCTCAGTTATTTGAGTTTCTGGCCGTTGAAATTGATGATCAACCATTGGACCAAGTCATTGAAGTGCTTGCGGGACGTCTGGAAGTTCCCATGCTTTACGACCATCAATCGCTCGCCCTGGATGGTGTTGATCCCGCAGAACGGTTGGTGTCCGTTGCCCGTGGCCGTTCCTATTATAAGCGCATTTTGGACAAGATTCTGGTTCCTAGTAAACTGAAATTTGAGGTGCGGGTCGACGAGGCACAGCAGCCTTTCATCTGGATCTCGAGCGCTCTTCGCTAGAGCCTGATTGACGCGGTGCAAGTCGCTGCCAACAATTCTTTTTGGTTTTCTAATAAAACTTGGGGCGCAGTTGTTTGGCTGCTGGCGATCAGCAGGACACCCGCACCGCCATTGAATTTTCAGCGGGTCTGAATTACGCTGTCCATTCATTTTGCACAGTGAAAGAAGATCAGGTCAGGTAGGAGAAAGATTCAGGAAAACATGAACTTTATCGAGCAACAAGATCCGGATGTCTGGAATGCAATCAACAGCGAGGTGACTCGCCAGCAGGATGGGCTGGAAATGATCGCCAGCGAGAACTACACGAGTCCGGCGGTGATGCAAGCGACAGGAAGTGTGTTGACCAATAAATATGCCGAGGGATATCCGGGCCGGCGATATTACGGTGGCTGTGAGCACGTCGATGTGGTCGAAGATTTGGCGCGAGACAGAGCCCGGCAACTCTTTTCGGCGGAATTTGCCAACGTGCAGCCTCACTCTGGTTCGCAAGCCAACATGGCAGTGTATTTGACCGTCCTGCAACCTGGAGACACTGTTTTAGGGCTTGACCTGGCACACGGCGGCCATCTGACTCATGGTATGAAGCTGAATATTTCGGGCCAACTCTACAATTTCATCAGTTATGGTGTCACGCGAGACACACACCGCATCGACTTCGATCAAGTTGCTGCGTTGGCACGTGAACATCGTCCCAAACTGATTGTGGCTGGCGCAAGCGCATATCCCCGCGAAATACCCCACGACCGGTTTGCAGAAATCGCCGAGAGTGTCGGAGCCAAGTTGTTTGTCGACATGGCGCACTATGCGGGACTGGTTGCTGCGGGTTTGCATCACAATCCGGTTTCTGTGGCGGACTTTGTCACGACGACGACACATAAGACTCTGCGAGGCCCCCGGGCGGGCTTGATTCTTGCCAAGTCCGAATATGCCAAAGAGTTGAATCGGAGTGTCTTTCCTGGGCTTCAGGGGGGACCGTTGATGCACGTGATTGCGGCCAAGGCAGTTTGTTTTGCCGAGGCGATGCAACCTGAATTTGTCGAGTACGGCCGTTGTGTTATCGAGAATGCACGGGTGCTGGCTGAAGACCTGGCAAGTGGTGGCCTGAGTCTGGTGAGCGGTGGAACGGATAACCATCTGATGCTGGTTGATGTGACGCCTTTGGGAATTGGCGGGAAAATTGCCGGGAATACGCTGGAGCGGTGCGGCATCACGGTGAACAAGAATATGATACCTTTTGACCAGCGAAAACCGGTTGACCCTTCCGGAATCCGAGTCGGCACGCCGGCTTTGACGACGCGCGGCATGGGACCGGACGAGATGAAGCGTATTGCCGCCTGGATACTGGAGTCATTGCGAAATTGTGAAGACGAATCGACGTTAAAGAGGATACGGACGGATGTATCGGAACTCTGCGCGCAATTTCCCGTTCCTGCGTCCGCTGTTTAGCCCGTCTGGCGGCCGTTTCAAAATCAGCCTTCGTGCGCCAGACTCAGCGTGCTGGAAAGGATTTTGGCGACTCCTTCTGCCGCACCCTCGAGTGTCGTCTTGGCCCGGAGGCTTCCCAGCCTACTTCATTTTTGGTTCCCGTTCTCTCAATTCCCCTCTTGCGCTATAATCAAGGAGTTCTTCGAAAGGCCAAAGTACCTTGGGAATCTAGCAAGTGATGGTTGAAATGTCTGACCCTAACAAGATTCTGGTTGCCGACGATAATCAGGCCAATGTGGAGTTGTTAGAAGCATATTTGGCAGATATCCCCTGCCAGGTTGATATTGCTGTTGATGGACAAGAGGCGTTGGAAAAAGTGGATTCATTTCACCCGGACCTGATTTTACTGGATGTCATGATGCCCAAGCTAAGCGGGTTCGAAGTCTGCAGGAAGCTCAAAGATAATCCTGAAACCAGTGCAGTGATGGTCTTGATGGTCACTGCCCTGAATGAACTGGGCGACATCCAACGCGCGGTGGATGCGGGTACGGATGATTTCCTTTCCAAGCCGGTCAACAAGGTGGAGTTGTTGAAACGGGTCCAGAACATGCTTCAGTTGAAGGGAATCAAAGACGAGAATGAACGTTTGCGCCGATATATCGAGTCGATGGAGGATTCGAGCGGGCCCGGCGGAACCCTGATCGCGTGAGTGCCAGCGCGATTTTCAAGGGAGGTGTACGATGTTAACCGATCATCGTGGATGGCCATTTGCAGCCACCCTTCTGGTGTGGGTTGCCTTGCTGGTGCTACCAGTTGGCATCCAGGGCGAGGATCAAGTTCAAGATCCTTCGCAGGATGTACAACGGAAGGTCGCGAAGCTCATTGATCAGTTGGGAAATGATCGTTATACGACGCGAGAACGAGCCCAGGCCGAATTGACAAAGCTCGGGTTTGCCGCCTTCGAGGCACTGTCGGAGGCACAAAATCGCAACAACGTTGAGGTGGCAATGCGTGCGAAGTATTTAATTCGCAGCATGCGTATCGATTGGACCTGGGAGCAGGATTCACCTGCGATCAAAACGATCCTGAAGGGTTACGGCCAGCAAGATGACGACCAGCGCGTGATGAGAATGAACGCCCTGGCTCAATTGGAAGCGGGTGCGGGTATCGCAGCACTCTGTCGTTTGGCGCGTTTTGAACGGACCGATTCGCTTTCCAAGGAAGCGGCGTTGTTCGTGATTGGACAGAGCTGTCCTGAAAATAAGGAGGATCGAAAAAGGCATAGCCATGTCATTCGCCACACACTCGGTTCGAGTCGCCGTGCAGGGGCTAGTTGGTTGCATGTGTATGCGGATTGGCTCGAGAATTCCGTGACCGCACTCGTGTCATGGGGAAAACTGGTTGAAGTCGAGCGGCGGTTGTTACAAGTGTCCCCCGATCGGTCAAGTCAGAAGATTGTGCGGAATCTGCTCCGGCGGCAGGCGGAAATGTTGTGGGAAACGGGCCACGCGACTGAGGCTGTCCGGGTGAGCAAACAACTGTTCGATCATTTGGAGTTAAAGAACGAAGTTCAAATTCTGGAGATTGTTGATTGGCTTGCGGAGCAAAAAGAATGGCGGCTCTGCACCGATTTGTCCCAGCGAGATGACAACCTTTTTTCTCGAAATGCACTGCTGGCGTACCGACTGGCGCAGGCCGAGTTGGAACTTGGAAATGTGGAACGAGCAAATCAAAGGATTCAAAAAGCTTTGCAGATCGGGAAAAATGACTCCAAGGAGCATGAGCTGACAGCTTTTGAGCTAAAGAAACGGGGACTCATGGATTGGGCGGAGAAGGAATACCGTCACGTGATTGCGCTGGGACCAATCGCCTCCAACACATACATTAAAGCTCATTTTAGTCTGGCCGAGATGTTGCACGACAGGGCGCGTGAATTGGATGCAGGCCAGACATTTCAAAGTTTGATCCAGGCTTTGCAAGACAATCGAGACGAGCAAATCACGGCTGACGATTTTCAAAGGCAAACTGGTTGGATCCGAGCCCGGATGCATCATTTCTTCGCTCTTCATTATGCCGCGCGTAACGAATCTTCCCAGCAGAAGACGCACCTGGAACAGGCCCTTGTTGCCGACTCCAGTGATGCAGACGTTTTGATTGCCATGTATCGCTTACCGAATCAGGATCTCGACTGGCAACAGCGAGTTCGTAAACTGATTCAGGAGGCTGCAGAGTCATTTCGCAAACAGATTGCCGCGACACCTGATGATCCGGCCTTGTATAATCAGTTGGCATGGCTGATTGGTAATACGGAGGGTGATTTTGAGGAGGCCCTGGAGTGCAGCCAGAAGTCGCTGGAACTCCATCCTAATCAGGCAGGTTATTTGGACACCCTGGCACGTTGTTACTTTGCCAAAAATGATCTTGATCAGGCTGTCAGGTACCAGAGCAGAGCGTTGAAACTCGAGCCGTTTTCGGGACTCATTCGCAGGCAATTGGAAAGGTTTCAACTTGAAAAGCAACGACGGCAGACCCAACGTGAACTCGTCGCGCCAATCAACGAGAGCTGATGACGGTTCACAGGATGATCCAATTGCGGAGTTGTTTGAAGAAAGAATGCACACCGAAGGCGTGTTGATTCAAGATGGGAGGCGGTCGAAGTCGGAGCGACAGTTGCAGCATGGGTTGATACTGTTAGCTTGTATGGTTGCCCTCACCCTGGCCGCTTCACTACACGTCGGGCAAGACCGGGAAGTGGTGGTGCCAGTCTGGAAGAAGCCCTTGCCTTCGTTCTGCCTGGCCCGCCGCCTGCTGGGGTTGGATTGTCCCGGTTGCGGCCTGACGCGCAGCTTTATCTGCTTGGCCCACGGAGAGTTCGCAACTGCCTATCGCTATAATCTGGCGGCGGTCTGGCTGTTTCCCCTGGTGGTTTTGCAGATCCCCTTTCGCATACTTCAAATCTGGAGAATCCGGCAAGGTTTGCGAGAATGCAATTCAACGTTCTGGTTATGGTTCGTGTGGCCGTTCCCGATCATGCTGATTGGCCAATGGTTTATCAAATTTGTGAATTCATCGCTGATTCCGGGGTTCCCGGTGCAGTAAGTGTTCTTCCTGAGGCATACGAAATGAGTTCTGCGGAGATTCAAAGTGCCTGAGACGGTATCGATCGGCGACGTAGAACTGGGAGTCATGGACCGGGGAAGCGGGCCGGTGATCCTTTTCGTACACGGCTTTCCACTGGATCACACGATGTGGCTGGAACTGACTGAATTACTGGCCGCGTCGTTTCGTACGATTGTTCCGGACTTGCGAGGTTTTGGAAAGAGTTCGGTCACACCGCATCGAGTTTCGATGGAACAATATGCGGATGACCTGCAACGGCTTCTGACGGCGCTCGATTGTCGGGACCCCGTCACTTTTTGCGGGCTTTCGATGGGGGGATACATTGCCTGGCAGTTTCAGAAGAGATTTCCTGAGCTTGTAGGGAGTCTTGTCCTCTGTGATACACGAGCTGCTGGTGACAGCGACGAGATCATGCGGGCACGTCTTATCATGGCGGCCAGGGTGGAGCGTGAGGGTACTGGGTTCATACCCGCTGCTTTGCTTTCCAAGTTGTTTTCCGAGAGTACATGTGATCGGCGTCAGGACCTGATTGAGAATGCAAGACAGGTTGTTTTGCGTAATTCCCCACAGGGAATTGCTGCAGCCCAACGGGGCATGGCCCGGCGGCCGGACGTGACCGAACGTCTGGCTGAAATCGATGTGCCCGCACTGCTGATTTGTGGGGTTGACGACGTGATTTCTCCCCCTGCCGAAATGCGTGCAATGGCTGCCCGCATGCCCCGGGCGGGGCTAGTGGAGATTCCTGACGCGGGGCATATGGCTCCAGTCGAAAATCCTCAAGCCGTGGCCGCTGCGCTGCGTTCATTCCTGGAGCAAGTTTCCGGGGATTAGGGCAGCTGTATGTGCGACTGGATTTTTACAATGGCGTAGTCATCGGGGAATGTGTGAAAGGCTTGAACCAGCATACTGCGCTGCCGTGTCTCGACATGAATGTAGCTGACGGCACCTAAAGCAAGCCGACCACTTGACTCGAATGTGAAGAGCAAACCATCACGCTCGTCATTGCGGATCAAGCCTTCTTGAAAAGACCAGAAGAGTTCCGGATCCAGTGGTTCCAGCCGAAAGTCAACGCGGTAAATGATACCGCCTCGACACTCCACCTGATCGTTTCGTTGTCCCACCAGGCGATGTCCCATCAGCCGTCGCCGCTTTGGAAGAGGATGATTAGCGGCGGTCGCGACCTCTGTCAAAGTGATTCCATCGTAGCGCCAGCGGATGACATGCCCCGTACTCGTGATGTCAATGTTGGCCGAATAGTCGCCCCGCTCAACCTGTCGAGTCTGGTAGACCTCGAACAGTTCTGGATGCAGGGCTCTTCCGTAAACCTGAAATGACAACTCCGCAACTTTTGGCCGAACAGAAAGCACGATCCTGAATTCCTTGGGTGGTAAATGTTCTAAATCGATAAGAGTGTCGTTGTGGGAAAAGTTGCATCCGCCAGGATTCATTATAAGCTGACTTGAGACGCGCAACAAACAGCTGTTAAAACGAGCAGCAGATTCCTCCAATGTAGATCTTGACAAATGTGAGGTTGTTGATCTATCTGAGTTGTGAGTTACTGGCGAGAGCGTCTCGTCTCCAGGCACGTGTTCCCGTTGTCACTTTCAGAACGAGACGCATTTGCTTTCAACAAGGTTTCGTCTTATCCCCCCCGGATCGTCACGACGAGGACGTCGTAGAGCGTGTGCGTCCCGACCGCGATGCCAAACCCCCGATAAGTAAACAGGAGCGCGAAGAAAATCCCGGCTACGAATCGGAAAGTGAAGCTGAACCATTCGAAAGTATCTCCGACAGAAGTGAATACCTGATAATGGGCTGCGGAAAAGAACAGCCCGCTGAGAATAATCGCGGCCACCAAACTTTTTGTGGTGGTGACACCCAGGCCCCGGATCAGAATGGTGAGCAGCGGCAACAGCAGCAAACGGAACAACAGTTCTTCATAGATTCCGGCACCAAAGTAACCCACAACCTGTTTCAAATTGGTGGCCCAGGCCAGCTGTTCCGCGGACTGGATGGCTACCGTCAGCTGAGACATCTCCATCACTCGTCCCTGGAACTGTACAAATCCCAGCAGGATCAGGCTGAACAGGGCAGACTCGGCCAACATCAAGCCGAGCAGCCTGGGCGAGAACTTCCACGGTTCGTGTGTCAAATGGTGCCAGGCGAGCAGTGCAAAGACCGTCAACAGAGGCAACAGGAAGTACTGGCCGAAGCCGGTTGCATCCAGGAAGTGGCGGAGCCAGAGGTCGGCTCCGTTGCGCATGGCCTGAGGACCTAACAAGAGAATCCCCACTTCATAAATCAGCAAAATTGGAGTGACAAACACCAGGCTTACCATGGGTCGTCGGGACTCGAGAACGTAACTCGACCAAGCATTCCTTTCAATGCTGGCACGTTTTCCTGCGGTAGGTGTTCGAGAGCTCATGGGAGACAACCCGTGGAAGGTGCTATCAGACGCGACATTCAAGGCAGTTTTACTTTTCGGACCCCTTGTCCGGTCAGCTTGAAGCATCCCGCAGAGACTTGAGCATTTCCCGGGTCCGGTTCGTTGCTTTGTCGTTCAGTTGAGGCCTGCGCCGCAGGAGTTGCCGGTCCCTTTGCCGGATTTTAAAAAAATTTATTTTGGATGCTGGTCTAACTCCCCTCGATGGTTCACAATTTCGTCCATCGGCTTCGGTCGCCGTCTGGACGAAGTTGTTTTGATTCCTGCAGGAGGCAGTTCGTCTTCTGCCCGGGAATAACAAAGCCGGTCGTCTGAAGCGACTTTGGACGGTGAGCCAGCAGAAGGTTTTCAATTTTGCAATCACAGCTTGCGGTGTCCAGTATTTTTCATCGAGCGATTTGTTCGTCCTGCAGTCAACCGTTGCGTTGCCGAGCAACCTCAACCGAATAGCGATTGAATTATGTCCCTGTTTGAAGCTTCCGAGGCGGCGAACCTGCAGCAGGCTCAACCCCTGGCTGCTCGTATGCGCCCCCGTCGTTTGGATGAGTTTCTGGGACAGCAGCACTTGCTGGGGGAAGGGAAACTGCTCCGACGATTGTTGACAGCGGACCGGCTAGGATCGGTCATTCTGTATGGCCCACCAGGTAGCGGCAAGACGACCTTGGCCAGAATTTTGGCTACAGAAAGCCACAGCCGATATTGCCAATTGAACGCGGTTACCAGCGGCGTCAAAGATGTCCGGGCTGTACTCAACGACGCCCGAGACGAACTGGCAAGCGGGGGACAGAAGACATTACTGTTCATTGACGAAATTCATCGGTTTAATCGGGCCCAACAAGATGTGTTGCTGCCAGATGTAGAAGATGGAGTGGTAATGCTAGTGGGTGCTACCACATCGAATCCCTTTTTTTCTGTCAATAGTCCGTTGATCAGCCGCAGTCGAATTTTTCAATTTGAGCCCTTGGCGGAGGAGGACATCAAGGTTTTGTTGTTGCGCGCAGCGACGGACCGGGAACGTGGACTGGGAAGCTACGAGGTTTCCATTACCGAGGATGCTTTACAATTCCTGGCGGAGGTATGCGACGGAGACGCAAGACGCGCGCTGGCGGGGCTCGAAGTGGGAGTTCTATCCAGTTCCCCCCCGGTCACCTACACCTTGGAGTTGGCACAAGAGTCCGTACAACGCAAGGCGATGAACTACGATGCTGATGGAGATGCTCATTACGACTCGGCCAGCGCCTTGATCAAGAGTTTGCGAGGAAGCGATCCGGATGCTGCGCTGTACTGGTTGGCACGCATGCTCGAGGGCGGTGAGGATATTCGTTTTTTGACGCGTCGCCTGGTAATTCTGGCCAGCGAGGACATTGGCAATGCGGACCCCCAGGCTCTCTGCTTGGCAGTGGCTACGATGCAAGCTTGCGAATTCGTGGGTTTACCGGAATGTCAGCTGAATTTAGCTCAGGCGGTGACCTATCTGGCATGTGCTCCAAAGTCGAATGCGGCCACGATTGCGATCGGTGAGGCCCGTCACGACATTCGGTCGGGGAGAATCGCCCCGGTTCCTCGTCACTTGCGAGATGCGCATTATGGGGGAGCCCAGCGGTTGGGGCACGGCCAAGGCTATCAATACTCGCATGATAGCGAGGAAGGTGTTGTGTCGCAGGAGTATCTGGGCATTGATCGCGAGTACTATCGACCAGTGCAGCGTGGTTTCGAAGTCGAATTGATCCAACGGTTGGAGAAAATCCGGACCTTGTTGAGGGAAGCAGATGAGTAGTATGGGGCGTCGACTCCGGGGATTGGGATCGCTTCGTTCCACCGATTTTTCCACAACGTTGCTCGTCGCTAGCTACAACGGCCGGGAAGGATTCTGGCCTAGCCATCGGGTAAAATTTTTCCTAGGATTCTGCCCGCCGTCGAGTTTCTCCGTGGCACGCATCATTCTACTCAGATTTTGGTGGTGTTCTGCCACGTTTCAGTGGGTGTAATTTCGTCAAGGAGGACGAAAGTGAGTTCGCTCAAAAATGGCTTTGTGATTGCGGTCATGCTGGCTGCCGGATACGGTGTCTACGTAATGCTCAATCGGCCTCCCGGGGTGACTTTGTCCAAGGCTCCTTACGAGGCGCCATGGTCAGCCACAGAAATTCAGTCCGGGATCCCGGAATCAACACCTCCCGCGGTCACAGTCCCGACTCAAATTTCCACGGAAAATTTACAGCCGTCTTTGCCCGGGCTGCCTCAGGTCGAGATCTCCAAGGCAACGACGGATGGCACCGACCCTTCTGAGCATCTATCAATAGGGACCGTGGGACTTGGGGTTGCCAAAACGAACGAGTTGGAGCAGACCCAGGTGGAAAATTCTACGACGTTGGGAACTTTTTCCCAGAACAGAACGGCTTCCGGTGAAAAGGATTCAAATGCAGCCGAAATCCCAGTCAACACGACTGTAACGAGTCCACCGACTGAAGAACCGGTGCCTGTCGTTCACGATGCCTTTGCTGCCGACTGGCGTGTTGTTGAGGGCCACCTTGCCGAAAACCGGCTGGCGGACGCATTATTTGCGCTCTCCATGTGGTACGGCAGTCCCGGTCTAACAACCGGCCAGGAAACGCAGCTCATTGAGATGCTCGACCAGCTAGCGGGTGCAGTGATTTATTCTCGTGAACACACCTTGCAGCCACCATACCAGATACAACCCGGTGAAACATTGGAACAGATTGCTCAGAACTTCGATGTGCCCTGGCAATTTTTGGCCAATGTGAATGGCATCCCTGACCTCAATCAGCTTGTACCCGGACAGGAGATCAAAGTCGTGCATGGCCAGTTTACAGCCGAGGTTGACCTGAAACGGCGCGAAGCAACTTTGTTTTTGGGCAGGTATTATGCTGGCCGATTTCCCATTCAAATCGGACAAGACCCCTTTCCTGCTCCCGGCCACTATCAAGTGGTCGACAAGAGTCAGCAAGGCCGTTTGTTTGTCGGTTTGGACGGAGAAGTTGTGCCGGCAGGCGATTCGTCCAATCCCTACGGCACTGTTTCTCTGGGGCTATCGGATAACTTGGTGATCCACGCTGCGCCGTCGTCCGGAAACCGCAAGGGTTGTATCATGGTTACCGCCAAAGACATGACGGATATTTTTTCGATACTCTCTGAGGGTTCAAAACTGGCGATCGTGGACAATTCGTCATCGACTTCGGGTACCGCTCCTATGTCCTCTCTGGGCTCTAAACTTGAGGTTTCCCGCTCGAGTCTTTTTTCCCAATAGTCTCGCCCTCTTCATTACTTCCTTGATCGTCATCGGCGTGATATAAGTGGCGGCAGGAGGAGCTGTTGCAATGTACGATCGCGAAGCACTGCTGGCGTTGATTCGTGAACATGGGTTAGAGCGAGGCGAATTCACGTTGGCTTCGGGAAAAAAATCGAGTTACTACCTGGACTGTCGGAAAGTGACGTTGGATTCGGCTGGCGCCAAACAGATTGCGGAAGGGATTCTTGAGATGTGGGGCGACAATCTGCCGGATGCCGTTGGTGGAATGGCGATCGGTGCCGACCCAATTTCTGCCGCCGTGATCACGACTGCGGCTCACCGGGGCCAGTCTCTCAAGGGGTTTATTGTCAGGAAAGAGACAAAGTCTCATGGCAAAGGAAACGATGTCGAAGGTCCCATCGCACCGGGCTTAACCGCGGTTGTTGTCGAAGATGTTGTTACCACCGGAGGAAGTTCACTGAAGGCGATCGAACGAGTCGAAGCCTTTGGGTTGAAAGTTGTCGGTGTGGTTGCCGTTGTGGATCGGCTGGAAGGCGCTGCTCAGATCTTTGCGGATCGGGGCTATGCATTACAGACTTTATTAACCATACGAGACTTTGGTATCGAACCAAATCCTTCGTAAAGATTGGTCACTTTGCGACTTGATGGGACGGTCTGTGGTGAAAAGGGCAACCTCTGATGGCCTTCCGAGTCTGTCAACTTGTTTGCAGGACATAGAACGTTGGAAACGTCGCTTCACCGCCAGCTGAAATTGCAGTATGCCGACGCTGCCGATCAGACTGAAGTCCGCATTGGCCAATATCGAATTGACGCGATAGCTGCAGGACGCCTGATCGAAATTCAACACGGCGGTTTGTCCGCTATTCGTGACAAGGTACTTGATCTCGTCACCGAACACGAGCTTTTGGTCGTCAAGCCCCTGGTGGTTAGCAAGCAGTTGGTGCAGCAACAACGAGCGGCGGGACCGGTCCTCCGTCGCAGAAAGAGTCCCAAGCGCGGGCGCCTGATTGATATTTTTGAAGAATTGGTCTATTTCACCAGTGTGTTTCCTCATCCCAACTTGTGGCTGGAGATCGTGCTGGTGGACATCGAAGAGTGGCGCTATCCGGGCCATGGCCGCCGGCGTCGCTGGAGTACCAGAGATTATGAGATCGAGGACCAGAAACTGTTGAAAATTCATGGTAGCTATCGACTGCACAAGGCCCAAGATTTGCGAAAGCTTGCTCCGGCGCGTCTCCCGCGACGCTTTGATACGGCAAAGCTGGCTCAAGCGTTGAACATCGATCGTGGGGTGGCGCAGAGAATTGCCTACTGCTACCGGAAAATGGGAACTGCTGCACAGGTCGCCAAACGTGGCAACACGTTGCTCTACGAGTTCAGGCGAACACCACGCCGTGTGGCTTGATCAGCAAGTGGTGGCATCGTGCGCCAGGACCCAAATGATGCAACGGGAAGCACTTGTCTACTGACCCTGGGAGCCGACATCAGATATCTTCCGGCTCTCCTGTGTCGTCAGGTCCCGAACCCGGCGGTCAGCTCTTGGTGATTTGCTTTTGATAAGCTTCGCGTAGCCCCCGACTGAGGATATCTCGCAGCAACGGACTGTAGTCCTCGTACTTGTACTGATCGGGAGGACCCGGGGCATATTGATAAATCGCGTCGCGAGGCTTGGCACCCAATGAGATCAATGTCGAACTGACCGTGCCTTTTTCCGGACCACGCAAGATGACACTCGGTCGGCCAGGGGGTGCAGGGCCGCGGGCGAAGACTTTGCTGGCAATGGCCAAAAATTTAACTGGCGAATCGAGTTGCTGGAGGGTCAGAAGCCGCCGAGTCAACTGAACCCGTTCGTCGTGGGCATCGTTGAGGTTCCGATTCGCAATGATATTCAGACCTTCTTCCAAATCGACGATTTCCAAGTTATCTCCGCCATGGACGACATGTCCACTTTGAGCGTCGGCACAAGCATAGTTCACCCCGTCATATTCACCCGCCGACAGCTCGTCGATGGCCAAATTGGCCGCCTCTTGAGCCGAACTGCACTTCAGCAGTTCACGGCACAGAACTCCTCGGGAAAGGGGAGCTGTCGGAGGAAACATTTTTTTGCGATTACAGGCCGCGATTAACAGACCATGCTGGTTGACACCAAGCCAGGTACCCCCTGCAATCAGGTCCACGCCGCCCAGAACGCGGGGTTTCCCGGATTGAATGGTCGGAGTCTGCGACTTTCGGTCGTAGTATTCCTCGCGATTGGCGGCAACTAGGACAGGAGCTTCGGGAACGAGCTGATACTGGATCGCCAAGAGACACATAGTGAATAATAGCAAAGGTTTACGGGTGGTTTTACTTTCAAGGGGCGAGCCCCACTAACACTTAAATTTATAGATTTCTGACGCAATTGGCACCCCAAAAAGCAGATAAGGCACCACTTTTTTTGACCCGCTTGTAAGAAATTACCGGTTAGCGTGACTTGTCCGACATCGAGACAAGCCCTAACTTGTTTTGCTGGCATTGTTTGACGTAGGAGTAAAAAGACGATGAGCGCGCTCAAGGTCCAAAGAATTCCCACACGAGAAGAAGTGGCCCTGGCTGACACCTGGGATTTGGGCAGGTTGTATTTGGATGATGAGGCCTGGGAACGGGACATGACACTTTGGGAATCAAGAATTCCGGAGTTTGATCAATTCCGTGATCACCTGTGTGATGGTGCCGAGGTGTTGGCAGCTTGCCTGGCTTTCGATTTGGAACTCGACCGCCTGAGCGAAAGGCTTGCCTACTATGCCCTGTTGAAAGCGACAGAAGATCAAGGGAACGACGTCTATCAGAGGATGAATGGTCGATTTACGAATCTAGCAACTCGGGCGGCTGAGGCGGCAAGTTTTATCCGACCAGAAATAACGTCGATTAAAGACGACCGGATGGCGGAGTTTTTCGACCACCAAGCGCTGGTTCCTTATCGACTGGTGTTAGAACGCATTCTGCGATTCAAACCATACACTTTGACTGGCAGGGAGGAACGCCTGTTGGCAATGCAGGGTGAAATGGCCCAGGCTTCCGGCAAGGTTTTTGAACAGTTGCACAATGTAGATCTCAAGTTTGGATTGGTTGAAAATGAAAAGGGTGAGCAGGTTGAGTTGGGCAATTCGACCTTCATGCAATTGTTGAATTCTCCTCAGCGCGAAGTACGTAAAACTGCTTTTCACCAGTACTATCAACAATTCGAAGCTCATGAGAACACCTTGGCTGCGGCATTCAGCGGATCAATCCAGAAGGACGTCTACTATGCACGCGTGCGTGGTTATGACAGTGCTCTGGCGGCCTCACTGTTTCCCGATAATGTTCCGCTTTCCGTGTACGATAACTTGATCTCCACCGTCCGCAAACATTTGCCTGCCGTGCATCGTTTCTATGATCTGCGCCGACGAAAAATGGAGCTCGACGAAGTTCATCAATATGACACCTACGTTCCCATTCTTCGTGATCTCGAGATCGAGCGGGATTGGGACCAGGCAGTCGAATTGACGATTTCGTCCCTGCAACCGCTGGGCAGTGAGTACTGCGAAGTGTTACAGGAGGGATTGCTCGGCCGCTGGTGTGACCGTTATCCCAATGTGGGTAAGCAGGCTGGGGCATTCAGTGCCGGTTCCTATGACGGCGAACCCTACATCATGATGAATTATCAACCCACGGTATTTAACGATGTTTTTACCCTGGCCCACGAAGCGGGGCATTCGATGCACAGTTTCTATTCGTCCCGGCACCAGCCATTCCAGTATTATCAATACAAGATCTTCGTAGCGGAAGTTGCCAGTACGTTCAATGAAGAATTGCTGAGTGCACACCTGCTTCAAAACGTACAGGACGAGAAGCAGCGAGCCTATTTGGTAAATCGAGCGATCGACGACATGCGGGGTACGATCATTCGCCAAACGATGTTTGCTGAATTCGAGAAGATCACACATGACATGGCAGAACAGGGCGAGCCGCTAACGGTCCAGGCTTTAAAAGAGACCTACCAAAAATTGTTACAGGACTATTTCGGTCCGGATTTCGCCTACGACGAAACACTGGCAATCGAATGCTTGCGCATACCCCACTTCTATCGCGCATTCTACGTTTACAAATATGCCACCGGCATGTCGGCCGCAATCGCCTTGAGCCAACGGGTGTTAATGGGTGGTGAAGAGGAGTTGAGGGATTACTTAAAATTTTTGCAGGGAGGGTGTTCCCAAGATCCACTCGATCTACTTCGTGGAGCCGGAGTCGATATGGAGCAACCGGAACCCGTTGAAACTGCGTTGCACCATTTTGAAAATCTGGTCGAGGAACTTGAATCCCTGCTATGACTTTTTGGTCATCTCGAACAGGTTGGTTGCCTGTGAACCCAAAAAACCTTCGAAACGGACGGCTTCTCCGGTCTGAAAATCTTTGATTTTGTTTCTTTGCGCCAATTCGAAATAGGCGTAGGTCCAGGGCATGGTGCTCATTTGATCTCCAACCCGAACCTCCACGTCGATCACAACTGCCTTCGTTGCGGTCTGGCGGAGTTTAGAACCTGGGCAGCCTTCGATGTTCTCTTTCATGGGCACGCCCGCTGCACTCAGTGCGTCCACGGTCTTTTCGATGTCATTTAGCGACTCGACGGCGTGCGAGTTGATCAGCGATGTGAAGTGGTTCACGTTGTAACCATGGACCAGCACCCAGGCTGCGTATTGACTGGCTTGATTGACTTTGACGACATCTTCCTGTTGCGGGGCAGACCATGGTAAGTCGTGAATCTCGTTGACGACAGATTGCATCAGTTCCGCATGCTCCGACCCCTGAGGTCCTTCTAGATGGCAGAGGTGCGTCAAAGTCTCTTCCGAGACGGGATCACGATGTGTGCCGAGAACTGCGAGTACAATCTCCTGCACCTCGGCGGGAAGTTCCCAAGTCTTTAGCTCAGAAATGAACAGTTTGGGAAACTGGGGATTAGGGTGCTGAAAGTGGATTGCATTGAGATGTTTCTGCGGGAAGTCGTAACACCCAGACGCCCGATAGTCTAAAGCTTCAAAAATGCGGGAAATTGAGCTCACGCCGGTTTGCGGTCTCGTGGCTGCCAAAGTCCGGAAGGCGATGTGGTCATTGAAGAAATGTGCTCCAGCATTCTGAATGATCGTTTCGTAGGCTGCGACATAGGAGACCCTCTTCCGGTAACGCGCCCACAGATGATCGAGCAAGAGGGAAGCGAAGGCTTCACGTTCATTGCTTGCAGGAATGGATTGATGAGGACCTGACACGGGTGTGTTCTTTTTTTGAATCATCACAACTCTTCTGAGAGTTAGTTGGGCAATCTGGTCAGCCAGCTACCAGTAAATTTACATTTGTCACAGGCATTGCAACCCGTTGTCGTAAAACGTTGGTATGGAAACAGAAGCGAAAACTCAGCTGCTTCGGCAGCCCATAAAACTTGCCATCTTATCATTGTACCGTAGGATTCAGGTAGGAAAGGTGTTGATTTTTTGCACCAGTAACCCATTTGCGTTTAACGGAGGCGGGCGATGCTTTGGCCAAAGCGTGTTCAAAACGTTCCGGAGATCCGTACGAAACTCCCCGGCCCACAGGCCAGGGCATTAATCGAAAGCGACGAGCAGGTTACATCTTCCTCCTATACTCGTGCGTATCCTCTCGCAGTCGCTTGCGCCCACGGCGCGACGATCGAAGATGTCGATGGTAATCGTTTTCTCGATTTTACGGCGGGTATCGCGGTCTGTTCTACGGGCCACTGTCACCCACGGGTTGTGAAAGCGATTCAGCAGCAGGCGGAACTCTTGCTGCATATGTCGGGTACCGACTTCTATTACGGTCCGCAATGCGAACTGGCTCATAAACTGGCAGAAATAGCGCCCGGAAACAATCGGAAAAAAGTCTTTTTCACAAACTCAGGAGCCGAGGCGGTGGAAGCGGCTTTCAAATTAGTGCGCCACCATACGAAACGCCAGCACGTGATCTCCTTTTTCGGAGCCTTTCATGGACGAACCATGGGAGCCTTGTCACTGACTGGCAGCAAGGTCACGCAGCGCAGGGATTTTTCGCCACTGGTGCCGGGAGTCAGCCACATCGAATTTCCCGACTGTTATCGATGCCCGTTGAACCAGTCCGGCCAAGTTTGTTGCTGGAAGAGTCTGTCCGATCTCGAGGACAACCTCTTTCACAAAACCGTTTCACCCCACGAAGTGGCAGCTTTCTTTGTGGAACCGATTCAGGGTGAAGGGGGATACATTGTTCCACCCGACGAGTTCCATCAACGCTTGAAGAATTTGGCTGAAAAGTATGACATCTTGTTCGTTGCTGACGAGGTTCAGACTGGCATGGGGCGCACTGGGAAAATGTTTGCGATGGAACATTGGGGCATCGAGCCCGATATCACCTGTTTGGCCAAAGGCATTGCCTCGGGGATGCCTTTGGGAGCTATTGTCGCCAAACAGGAAGTGATGGATTGGGGTCCGGGAGCTCATGCCAGTACTTTTGGTGGGAACCCAGTCTCCTGCGTGGCTGCCCTGGAAACGATTGCCCTACTCGAAGAAGAGTTGATTGAAAATGCGGCTCGCGTCGGAAAGTTTATGCTTGAAAATCTGATCGCACTTCAAGCGGATCAACCACTATTGGGAAACGTGCGAGGACGGGGTTTGATGATCGGTGCGGAACTGGTGCATGACTCTAACACCAAGCAGCCAGCCATGGAGCAATGTCAGGAAGTTGTGCAGCGGTGCTTTGGCAAGGGGCTGCTTCTATTAAGTTGTGGCGATAGTACTGTTCGCTTCTGTCCTCCGCTGGTGATCAGTGAGGAACAGGTGGAGGTGGCACTGGGAATCTTTACCGAAGCACTGGACGAAGTGACCGAGGGACATCAGCAGCGACTGTAGAATTGCTAACGTAAACCGATGGGTCGAGAATCAGACGACTGGCAACGAGTGGTTCTTGTGTCTGAGTCCAAAAGACGGGCCCGGTTTTCCCCGATTGCCTCGCGAGACGTGTGCTGAGCGGCAGGACAAATGATTGCACCGCATTTTGAACAAACGTCGACAACATTGTTCCCACCATCTGGCTAATAGGACCTTGTGCTGCTGCCCGTCAGGGTACCTCAGAAAAGGATGCTGTGATGTTTCGCGACGTACTTCAACGTTTAGGAATTCAAGAAGTCAATAGCGGAGTCTACGCGGGAAACTGGATCAAACAGCCCCTGGGTGGGGAATTTGAATCTTTCAATCCAGCTAGCGGCAAACCACTCGCTCGTGTACTCGCGGCCACTCGTGCCGACTACGATCAGGCAGTCGAAAGTTCTCAACGGGGTTTTGAAACCTGGCGGACTCTTCCTCCTCCCCAACGGGGTGAGATCGTACGTCAACTGGGAATGGCAATTCGTCAAAAGAAAAAAGACCTGGGAATGCTTGTCACCTTGGAAGTGGGCAAGGTTTTGTCGGAAGGTGAAGGCGAAGTTCAGGAGATGATTGACATCTGCGACTTTGCCACCGGACTTTCCAGGCAACTTTATGGGCGGACCATCGCTAGCGAACGGCCTCGACACCGCATGTTTGAGCAGTGGCATCCGTTGGGACCCGTGGGTGTTGTTACCGCGTTTAATTTTCCGGTGGCGGTCTGGGCCTGGAACGCTGCCATCGCGGCAGTCTGTGGTGATACCCTGCTTTGGAAGCCTTCACCCCAGGCTCCTTTGACCGCAATTGCCACCCAACACATTGTCAACCAAGTGATGGCTGACCAGGGTCTACCGGGAATTTTCAACTTGTGCATCAGCCACGACGCCTCAGCGGGTCAGTGGTTGGCCCAAGACCGGCGAATGCCACTGGTTTCGGCAACGGGAAGTTGTGACATGGGACGGGATGTTGGCCAAAAAGTGGCGGCACGACTCGGACGCTCCCTGCTGGAACTAGGAGGCAACAACGGGGTCATTCTGACGCCCAGTGCCAATCTGGATTTGGCGCTTCGCGCCGTACTCTTTGCCGCTGCAGGAACGGCGGGCCAGCGGTGCACGACGTTACGCCGCCTATTTGTTCACGAATCATTGACCGATACTTTCATCCAGCAGCTGGTCCAGGCATATCAAAGCATTCGGGTGGGTGAACCTTGGGAGGATGGTGTGCTGATGGGGCCGCTGATCCATGAAAACGCAGTTCAGGGGATGTTACAGGCCCTTGAGTTGGCTCGTGAACAAGGGGGCGAGGTTTTGTGTGGTGGAACCAGGCTGGAACGAGCCGGTTACTTTGTGACACCTACCATTGTTCGCGCACCAAGCGGTATGCCAATTGTGCAAACAGAGACTTTTGCGCCGATTTTGTATGTGATGACCTACCAGTCACTAGATGAAGTGATATGCGAGCATAACTCGGCAGATCAAGGTCTGTCCTCCGCGATCTTTACCAATGACTTGCTGGAAGCAGAGCGATTTCTTTCGGCTGTAGGGAGCGATTGCGGCATTGCCAACGTGAATATTGGAACTTCCGGAGCTGAAATTGGTGGTGCATTTGGTGGTGAAAAGGAGACAGGAGGCGGGCGAGAAGCGGGCAGCGATGCCTGGAAGGCCTACATGCGACGTCAGACCTGCACGGTCAACGGAGGCGCCGAACTGCCACTGGCGCAAGGCGTGGAATTTTCCCTGCCACAGATTTGAGCTGCCGGTTTTTTGGGGATAGCCGATTCAATTCAGTGTCCCGGAGGTTGGCGTCTCACTGGAAGTCAGTCGCTGGATTTTTACGTTCACTTCTCCCAGGTTGTCAGCCAGCTCGGCGGGAGAGTCGTTAATTCGTAAGTACAGCGTTCCAGTCACTTGGCTCGTGAGCGTCTGCTGCGAGCCGAGGACTTTTGGTTGAGCCAGTTGGGTCAGCCCGGTTCCCTGGTGTTCAGGGCGTATCGCTCCCAGCAAGATCCCCAAAGGCTCTCCTTGGTGGTAACGGATTGTCACGCCGTTGGGCTCACACCACCAGGGCTGCAACTCGTTGGCCAACTGGTATCGGCCTGATGCTTGAAGCGAATACGAAACACCCGTTTCGAGTTGAACTCCGCTGGACTGCCAGCCTCGATCAGTTCTCACGACGACTGTGGTTGGCTGCTTGGCCAATGATTTGCCGGATCGAAAGATTACCGCCTCGCGTGCAATGTCGTATCCGTAGACCAGATTCATAACGAACAGTTGCCACTCTTCTTCCAGCTGATCCCAATCTGTGTGAAACGAATTTAGCAGGTGTTGTGAAAAGAGAGGATCAGCGACATGCTTTTGCAGTGTTTGAAAACGTTGGCGATAGGCTGGATGGCCATCGAGAAAAGCAGTCACCGCCCATGACCAGGCATAGGGATTTACTTTCAGATAGGCCAATGCGTTTGTGTCCAGTAACTGCTCCAGACTGCGGAAACCGGAATGCGCCATGTCCTCCTGAATGATCTTGATTCTTCCCCAGTAGGGAACTTCGTCTCGGTGCCGTGGAAAATGACACAGGGCAAGCCGGGTTTCTTCCCAGTGGTGGGTTCCCAGCAGTTCGGCCAGTCCTTCGGTATACCAGGGAGGCCCGCAGGAGCCCAGAAAGCGGTTCATGAACGCATGCGTGCCTTCGTGCAACAGCAGGTGGCGACGATAGTAATCACTTTTCTGTTCATAGAACCAGATTTCTGAACCCCGTTGAAAACCATGCAGGAACGGTGGCAGGTCGTCAGAAAACAAGCCAGCTGTGATGAAACGCTCTTTGTTCTCGATCAAGTAGCCATAAAGATGCCAGGCGGCAGTCTTTTGGATGTCAACTTGAAAATACCGGCACCACTCAGGTACGGCCTTGTCGAAAATAGACGGTAGCTGATTAATGGATGGGTGATCCGGAAGATCGGTGTACAACGTGATGTGCGTCCCGTCTAATTTCCGGATTCCCGCTGCCGACAACAATTGGGGATTGGTCACAATGTTTGTCGCCAGAGGATGAAGGGTCGAATCGGAACCTTGGGCCGCCCCTGTGGGTGCTGTGTCTGCTTGTCCAGTTGGGGTCTGGGAGCCATTGGTGAGGGACTTTGGCCGGACTTGCGGGGGGACCTTTGCCAGTTGGTTCACAGACCGTTTGGTGTCCGTTATTGGAAGGGAGATGTGCTGCTCGGATTCACCAGGCATAGGGCTTTGATGGTTTTGGGATGGTCGGCAGCCCCATGTAACGCTCAGGATAGCGCAGATAACAAGCAGTACAGTGAGTTTGCTGCACCGAGCGGGAGGTGCGAATCGCGGGTGGTCAGCTGGCGGAGTCGTCAAAAACTTAATCATGTGTCCATTGTACGTCTTCACGATTTCCTCCACAGCGCGACAATGTTTTACGATTTGAGGAGAAATTCAGCTCAGCGAAAGCAGGGACAGCCAGAATTCGCAGGGATCGCGGGTTTCAACCGGGTTGCCGAACTGATCTGATAAGCTGGGAGACTGAAAAATAATCCATGTACTATGGGTTTCATTGAAGCCGCCACGACAGACGCCGAACCGAGTGTCTTTCCCGGCCGTTACAAATCAATGAAATAGTAATTGGCTTTGTCGTTCAAATGCGAGTCATGTCACTGTACGAGTCGAAGCAATGAACTTTACCCCGCTTTGTGCGAAACGAGCTCTCCGAATCGTCTCGCTCCCATTTTTTGTGACCGTAGTGGCATTGTCTGTTGGAGGCGGTTGCTGGCAGCAGCGCGAAGACCAACTGATTGTTTACACGGCTCTGGATCGCGAATTTTCGGAGCCGATTTTGCAAGGCTTCGCGCGCGAAACGGGGATCCAGGTTGCGGCGGTCTACGATCTTGAGGCGAACAAAACGGTTGGCTTGGCAAATCGTATTTTAAGAGAGCGCCATCGTCCCCGCTGCAACGTGTTTTGGAATAACGAGATTCTGAACACATTAAGGCTTCAAGAAGAGGGCCTGCTGGACATTTATGTTTCGCCTCAGGCCCGGCACTATCCAAGCGAATTTCAGTCGGATGATTTTACATGGTATGGATTTGCAGCCCGCGCTCGAGTTTTGCTGGTGAACACCCGGATCGTGTCACCAGAAGACTGCCCGCAGTCCATCCTGGACTTGGCGAATCCTCGCTGGAAAGACCGAGTCGGATTAGCAAAACCATTGTTCGGCACAACGGCCACCCATGCGGCTTGTTTGTTTGATCTCTGGGGACCTGAACAGGCTAAAGAATTTTTTCTCCGTGTGCGAGACAACGCCAAGGTCAAGGTAGGCAACAAGCAGGTAGCTCAGGCTGTCTCGGGGGGTGAACTGGCATTTGGTCTCACCGACACCGATGATGCCATCATAGAGATTGAAAACGGTTTTCCTGTCAAAATTGTTTATCCCGACCAGGGTGACGAAGCGATCGGCACGCTTTTTATTCCTAACACGGTATCGATCCTGCGCAGTCATCAGGACCGCGAAGCTCCGTGTCGTCTGATTGATTATCTGTTAACCCGCGAAGTGGAAATCAAACTAGCGCGAGGTCGTAGTGCCCAGATTCCGCTTCATAATGAAGTCGATATCGAACTTCGCTTGCAGAATCCCAAGACCGTGAAGGCGATGAAGGCCAATTTTAGCGGGGCAGCTGAGCAGTGGGATAGGACAGCCCGGTTTTTGCGGCGGCACTTCGTCAATCCGGATTGAACACTAGAGTGCGCGCCGGTGGCGTCGGGGGCCACGCCCCCGGCGAAGCGAGTCGGGAGGAGCGGGTGGCGCTGGTTCCGTGGTCGTCGACTCCTGGCCCTGGCTGCTTGACGAATCAAGTTCTTCCACGGCATCAAATCGGTCCATTTCGTCCCGTTTGAGTTGTACGTTGATCCGAATTTCAATGCGTGTCAGTTCGTTGCCTTCTTCAGGTGTCACAAAGGTGTAGGCAATGCCTTCGCGACCCATGCGTCCGGCTCTTCCCACGCGGTGTATGTAGTCATCGCAGAAATGCGGTATGTCGAAGTTGATAATATGCGAGATGCTCGTCACATCGATGCCGCGACCCACAACGTCGGTCGCTACCAAAATCCGGGCTTTTCCTTGCCGGAAGGAGGCCATGGCACGGTCCCGTGCGTTTTGGTCCATGTCTCCGTGAATGCAGGCTACCAGCTTGGTGCTCTTGCTCAGTCGGTGATAGATGCGATCCGTCCCTTTTTTTGTTTTACAGAAGACGATGGCCTGTTTTGGCTGATCTCGTTTTAAAAGCCGGACGAGCAATTCAAACTTTCGCCGCCCATCGACAGTGAAATAATATTGGTCAATCGTGTCTACGGTGACGTCTTTCGGCGAGAAATTCAACTTTTGAGGATCTCGCATGTATTGCCGTGCGAGCCGCTCGACAGGAGGCGGAATCGTGGCGGACAGCAACAGCGTCTGCCTCGTGGTGGGACAACGACGCAAGATCTTTTCGATGTCCGGGCGGAATCCAATATCCAGCATGCGATCTGCTTCGTCGAGCACCAGCATGGAGATGTGATCCAGAAGTACGGTTCGACGACCGATGTGATCCAGCAGTCGGCCCGGGGTGCCCACAATGATCTGAGGGTTTCGACGCAGTTTTTCTATCTGTCCGCGTACCGGTTTGCCTCCGTAGAGAGCCAGGCATGTGACTTGTCGACCGAAAGCCAGTTTTTCGACTTCTTCCCGGACCTGGACTGCGAGTTCTCGAGTCGGTACGAGGATCAAAGCTTGAATCCCACGGACTTCCTGCCGTGGTTTCAGTTGTTCCAGAATCGGAATGGCAAAGGAGGCTGTTTTGCCGGTTCCGGTGCGTGCTTGGCCGATCACATCGGATCCCTGCAGGGCTACAGGGATCAAACCGGCCTGGATGGGGCTTGGATGCTCGTAGTCAGCGCGTTCCAAAGCGGCTAACGTTTCCTGGGAAAGTTTTAGCTCGTCAAAAGTCGCTTTGCCGGATTCGGAGGAACTCACCAGGTGCAAGTGGCAGACAATGAAACGGAGGTATGAAGGAAAATCGATTAACAGCTATTAACTTTATGTAAACGAACAAGTTTCGTCAATGTTCATTGTCATCGATAAGCGTCTTGTTCGTAGAAAATTCCTCTAACAGGGTGTTATCTGAGGGTCTGGTCCCAGTTCCGGCCTCTTCGATAACGTGTGTGGTTGGTTTGGCAGAGAGGGCAGCACCGGGCAGAAATACGTCGAAAAAGTCCGTCTTTCGGCGTTCACAGCTTGGAATTCAAGTTCTGATTGGATCCCATTGCTTCCAGTAGGAAAGGTGCAGATGGTGTTTATTATCAAATGTGTTTGGCTGTTCTTAACGAATAAGCCGGTGTGTCGCTTGTTGGCACGAGCGACGCACCGGCCTGTCTTGTTGTTTCTATTCCTGAAGCCACGAGCGCAGTTGCGCCGGACTGGAAAATCTATCGCTTACGACGAGTTGTTTTTTTCTTGGCGGTAGTCTTCTTTGTGGACCGTTTGGCGGTCTTTTTCTTGGCTACCTTGCTCTTTGTCGCCTTCTTCTTGGTTGATGGTGCGGCCTTCTTGGCAGGCTTTTTCTTAGTTACAGCCTTCTTCTTTGTGGACCGCTTGGCGGTTTTCTTACTGGCAGTCTTTTTCTTTGTCGCGGTTTTTTTCTTGGTCGACCGCTTGGCCTTTGTCGCAGGCCGCTTTGTGGCCGTCTTCTTTTTCGTTGCCATCTATGAGGCTCCTGAAGGATCGGGGCCCATTGCAAAAAATACAGTCGTTTCCTCTGGGGCACCCATACAGAGGAAGCTGGGGACATGAATGCAAGGTCGCTGATTGACGCTGGCCAAATACTCGGCCGAACTGAACTACCTGCACGACCCCACCAGTTTGGCGTATTGGAACATTTTTGCCAACTTTTGGTCAATAGACTTTTCAAAATAGTTTCGTTCGAAGGCGAAGCCAAGTATAACTTCTCTTATGAATGGTTCACCCGCATCACTGCAAGATCTCTTTGACTTTGCGGAACTTGATGGTGCTGATCGCGCCGAATGTCTTCGGCGTACCGCATGGGTCCTGCAGGCAACGGACGATCAACTATGCGAACTTCTCCAAGGTCTGCTCGAAATAGGGCCGCTTTCAGCGGATGCTGCCGAAGAGCAGTTCCTGGAAGCGTTGTTTGCCAAGATGGTACGGAGGCTTGCTACTGCGTTTCCCCTGGGTCAAGCTGATTCCGAAACCAATGTTGACGCTCAGATCGTCGCACTCTACCGGAAGCTTGGGCAGAAAAGTAATGTGCGTCATTATCTCCTCATTGCCTTGGTGCAGGAGTTGTCCGGCGACCATTTGAGGCAATTTTCTGAATTGGTATCCACCGATCCGCCCCGCTTGTCAACACACGCAGCCGCCCCCTTTTTTCCGCTGTTTCGTACGCGGGATTTTGATGTAACTGCTTTGTTCCCAGTCCTTTTCGGTGGTCTGGCGCACGTGCAGGTAGCCACTCCCATTCTTGATTTGGCGAATTATATAACTCGTTCAGGGATGGTAACGCGGCATCCTGCCAGTGATCTCAGCGAGACCCTTATTGAATTATTGGGGAATGTTACTGGGCGATTGGGCAGGCTGGAAAGTTTCTCAGCCGTCGATGCAGCAAGTTGGGATAAGGCCCGCGATCAGGTGAACGACGGTGTTGCGCTGGCCGTATCGCTTTGCGATGCCTTGGGACTGATAGGTGATTCGGCCGCTGTTGGGAAGCTATTTCAAGCTCTGGAACTGGGCCATCGCCGTGTATGCACTGAAGCGGCTGCCGCCTTGGTGCGGCTGGGAGAAAAATCCGGAAAAAAAACACTTGCGTCGCTCGTCACCGAGCCGGTTGCCCGATTGCGTGTGCTGTCTTATGCGGAGGAATTGCAATTCCTGGATGAAATTAAGGACGAGTTCAAATCGACCGTGGCTCGTGCCGAAGCCGAATTGGCTTGCTGTTTGGCCGAGTCAACGCATTTTGGATTGGCACCCAGTCGTATCGAGGCGGTGCATCAACAAACTCAATATTGGCCAGGTTACGATGAACCAGTCGAATGCTTTCTGTTCCGTTACACCTACGAATTTCCTAATGGTACTTTCAGTAATATCGGGATTTCGGGCCCCCTCGTCCACGCGCTTACGTGCAGTCTTGAAGATCTACCTCCTGACGATATCTACAGCGCCTACGCAGGATGGCAGGCAGAACATGAAGAGATTTTCGAACTGGAGATCAATCGATTGGATGACAGGCAAAGATCCGATGTGCAGTTTTTAGAACAGAAGTTAGGTGTGGAAGGCTTCGGGGACATTGAATCTGTCGCGTTAGGATTTTTCTTTGGGGAGATCGCTCTGATTGCAACTGCTCACCGGCAAGATGTTATTGGCAGTGTGATTGCTGATATGCAGGAAATTTTCTGGTATCCCGCAGTGAAGCGGCCAGGACCCATCCGACCGGAAGACGCCTATACAATCTACAAAGGGCGCAAGTTGCTGCAGCAATTCAATCCATGATCCAGGCAACTGCCCGAACATGGATGCAGGATCACTGAGTGACGGACCGGGTGGAGAAGCAGGCTTCAGCCTGTAGCAGGTTGCTTGTCAGAGAATGTTTTGCGGCCGTCTCTCTTCTGCAGCGTCTCGACGTCTTCCCGTCCATTTCAAGGCCTCACCAGCCGCCTCGGAGCCATCTTGCGGGGATAGACGCGAGCGAGCTCCTTCGGCACGCGTTTCTGACGCATGTTTCGCGACGCAAGCGACGGGCTATCTCAAGCAGGTGCTCCAAGGTAGTATGGCGGTCGGATATTCAGGAAGCGTCCATTAGGGTGCGACCTGTTTTGTTGATCGTGATGGATGGATTCTTGATGTGTTTCAGGGAGTTGGAACTCGTATTATCTCCCAATAATTTGAGAATTAGCAGGAAAGTTATTTCGTGTTTGAACAAGTGGAAGCGGCCCCGCCCGATCCGATTATCGGCTTAACAGAAGCTTTTAAGAATGATACGCATCCAGAAAAAATCAACCTCGGTGTAGGCGTCTACAAAGATCAGTCTGGCTTGACGCCGATTCTGGAATGCGTCAAGGAAGCTGAGCGAACCCTGGTGTCGCAGGAGACAACAAAATCTTATCTGGCAATCGACGGAAGTCCTGATTACGGTCGTTACGTGCAGGAACTTTTTTGGGGGGCAAATCATCCTTTGGCTGGCGACCCTCGAGTCAGTGTCGTGCAAGCTCCCGGTGGAACCGGCGCATTGCGCGTTGCCGGAAATTTTTTGCACAAGATGTTTCCAGACAAAAAAATCTGGATGAGCAGTCCCACATGGGCGAATCACTCCAGCGTGTTTCAAGCGGCCGGCCTGGATACCGAAAACTATCCCTACTTTGACACTGCGAAAAACATTTTGGATTTCGACGCAACTTTACAGCAACTGGAATCCATTCCGACTGGTGACGTGGTCCTGCTGCATGCATGCTGTCATAACCCGACCGGTGTCGACCCGAATAGAGACCAATGGCAACGCATGGCAGACGTCCTGGTCGAGCGGGAACTTTTGCCGTTGGTCGATTTTGCTTATCAAGGATTCGGAGATGGTCTGGAAGAGGATGCCGCCGGTTTACGAATTTTGAGCGAAGTGGTGCCCGAAATGTTGATTTGCAGTTCATTTTCCAAGAACTTTGGCCTGTATCGGGAAAGAGTGGGTGCCCTGACGATTGTAGCGGCCAGTGCCAAAGCAGCAGCAGCTACGTTAAGCCAGGTTAAAGCCACCGTCCGGGCCAACTACTCGAATCCGCCGGCTCACGGGGCGGCGATCGTCAACGCCATTTTGTCGTCCAAGGAATTGCGGTCCCAATGGGAGCAGGAACTGGCAGGAATGCGAAAACGAATCAACGAGATGCGCCGTCAATTCGTAGAGACGATGCAAGCCAAAGGCGCAAATCGTGATTTCTCTTTTATTCAAGGGCAGCGAGGGATGTTTTCGTTCTCCGGCCTGACTCCCGAGCAAGTGGACCAACTCCGCGAAAGATATTCGATCTATATTGTGCGTAGCGGACGCATCAATGTTGCTGGAATTACGCCCGAGAATCTGGGCCGATTGTGTGATGCCATCGTTTCTGTCTTGACCTAAATCCTTGCCTGGCAGTACAAACTGGTTTCTTTCTAGTGAGATGACACGACGTTAGAGGAACGATTTTTTTTCTTAAAATACGGAATTCGATTTCTCGTCGTGTCCTTCAGTTAGATCCGGATTTTGATCCCAGATGGAAGTAGGTGGACGTGAACATCCTGGTGGCCACTAGCGAAGCCGTACCTTTCTCAAAAACGGGTGGTCTAGCAGATGTCTGCGGGACGTTACCTCGAGAACTCGCCCGGCTCGGGCATCAGGTGGCAGTTGTAGCCCCTGCCTATCGGCAGAGCATCGAATGCGGACAGTCCAACGAAAATTTGCATGTCGATTTGGACATCACTATCGGCCGTAAACAAGTCCGAGGGGGAATTCTTCGAAGTCAGTTGCCCGAGTCAGACGTTCCTGTTTATCTCATTGAACAAGATGACTATTACGATCGTCCTCAACTGTATAGTGAGGGCAATGTGGACTACAAAGATAATTGCGAGCGGTTTATTTTTTTCTGCCGATCAGTTCTCGAATTGATCCGCTTGCTCAAATTGGATGTCGATGTTTTACACTGCAATGATTGGCAGACCGGGTTGATTCCTGCCTATTTGAAAACCGAATACGCCGACACCCCTAAGTTCGACCGCATGGCGACGGTCATGACCATTCATAACATGGCTTACCAGGGCCAGTTCTGGCATTGGGACATGCTCCTGACGGGTTTGGATTGGAAGTATTTCAATTGGAACCAAATGGAATTCTTCGGCAAATTGAATCTATTGAAAACGGGACTGGTGTTTTCGGATGCGATCAACACGGTGAGTCCGAGGTACGCGTTGGAAATCCAGTCAGCACCGTTAGGCTGTGGCTTGGAAGGAGTCTTGGCTCATCGCAACTACCTTGTTCGCGGAATTCTCAACGGTGTTGATTATTCTGTGTGGGATCCTGCTGTCGACCGCCACATTGCACTCAACTACACCTCCGACAACTGGCATGCCGGAAAACAAGCCTGCAAGCAGGATTTGGGAGAGGCGACCGGACTTCCCGTCTCGCCCGAGACTCCTCTAGTGGGCGTGGTCGGTCGCCTGGTTGAGCAGAAGGGGGTCGATCTTATTGGTGAAGTACTCAAAAAGCGTCTGCCGGATTCAAATGTTCAGTGGGTCATTTTGGGAAGAGGGGATCAGAAATACCAGGATATGTTTTTACGATTGGCTGCTGCCTATCCTGAGAAACTGTCTGTACGACTTGAGTTTTCCGATTTGTTAGCGCACCAGATTGAAGCCGGCGCAGACCTGTTCCTGATGCCCAGTAACTACGAACCCTGCGGCTTGAATCAAATCTATAGTCTTAAATACGGAACGGTACCCTTGGTGCGGGAAACGGGTGGCTTGGCAGACACCATCGTCGATACGAATGAAAAAACTCTAGCAGCAGGAACAGCAAACGGTTTCAGTTTTCGCCCTTATCAGGTGGAAAAGTTGGATCAGACCTTGGAACGCGCGCTGCAGACCTATGCCAGAAAAGAGGATTGGGCCAGGGTTGTGTTGGCGGGTATGAAACAGGACTGGTCCTGGACACGTAGCGCCAAGGAATACGTTTGGATGTATCAAGAATCCACCGCGCGTGTGCGACGGACGATTCACAGCGGAAGTCTGACCTGAAATTCAGGACTGCCCGGGTGCGGCACGATGGCTTCAAGGATTGAATCGTTCTCTGCATAATCTTTTCCCCCTCATCATCTTGCTCGTTTGCAACGAAGGCAAAATGAAGTGGAAATGTCCCACCATCCTCTGTAACCTGGATGCTCGGTTCCAGTTGTTGTTCATGATGCAGTCCTTCGTTTTGCACGGACAACCGCTGAAAATCAATGTTGAACACGGTCGGATGGGGCGATCCTCCTTGAACGCTTGGTATCATGCCTGAACTCCGTCAGGACCCGATTTCTCATTGTCGGGTCATCATCGCCAAGAACCGAAACGAGCGTCCTCGCGAATATCAGAAGGTGGCGTCGCGCGTTGCGTCTATGGAATGCCCGTTTTGTGAAGGTTCGGAAAGTCAGACTCCGGGTGAGATTTTGGCCTACCGGAATCCTGGAAGTTCTCCGGATGGCAGGGGCTGGCAAGTCCGAGTGGTACCCAACAAGTTTCCAGCGCTCGAAAACGTTGAGGATGTTGCCAAGCTTGGGGAAAGTTTGGGTGACTTGACACCTGCCGTCGGTGTCCACGAAGTGATTATCGAGTCACCGAGACACATCAGGAGTTTGTCGGAACTCTCCGATCAGGAGGCAGCCGAGGTGTTTCGAGCCTATCGTGATCGTCTGGGTATGTTACGAAATGACAAACGACTGGTGTACGGCTTGATCTTCAAAAACGTGGGTGCCGCCGCCGGGGCGTCCGTCGAACATGTTCATAGTCAGCTCATGGCAATTCCTTTCTTGCCCTCGACCGTGCAACAGAAGTGGCAGGCCGCACAGCAGTTCTATGACCAAAACGAAAAGTGCATCTTTTGCGAGCGCGCAAGGCAAGAACAAACCCGGCGTGTCCGTCTGGTGGAAGTCTCCCGCCACTGCGTTGCCATCTGTCCATATGCCAGCCGGGTTCCCTACGAAATGTGTGTGTACCCTCGGTCACACCAGAGCCATTTTGAGTTGACCAGTGATCATGTGCTGGCGGATTTGGCATGTCTCATGCGCCGACTACTTGCCAGGTTGGAACGCGTATCTGAGGGAATTGGTTACAATTATCTGATCCACACGGCCCCCTTTGACACCGGGCCTGTCCCGCACTATCACTGGCATGTAGAGATTTTACCGCGTTTGTCGATGGCGGCAGGATTTGAGTGGGGTACTGGATGTTTTATTAACACGGTTCCTCCGGAAGAAGCAGCAGAAAGGCTTGCGCAGCTGGAGATTTAGCTGCAGCTGGAGATTTTAAGCAGAAAGTATAGACGGAATGGGTAAGTGGTGCCGATAAGCGAAACGTTGTCGCTAGCTTGTCAAAAGTGATGCGATTTCCAGCCAAGCCACTCCCAGCCCAAATGTCAAAATCATGAGTAACCAACTTCGCCTCATTCTGCTGCTCCACAACCATCAACCTATCGGAAACTTCGATGGAGTTTTTGAACAGGCTTATCGAGACAGTTATCTACCATTTTTAGAGACTTTCGCGCAGTACGACCGTCTCAAGATCGCCCTGCATGTCAGTGGTCCGCTGATGGAGTGGCTCGAGCATCACCACCCTGAATATGTCGATCGTGTTGCCAGTCTCGTGGCGGCTGGTCGGATCGAGATCATCGGAGGTGCTTACTATGAGCCAATTTTGACGATGATTCCGTCACGTGATCGGATCGGCCAGATCACGAAGTATACCCAGTGGCTTGAGCAACGTTTGGGAGCCGATGTCAAGGGTATGTGGATTGCGGAACGGGTTTGGGAACAGGCTTTGACCGCTGATTTATCACGTGCAGGAATTGAATACACATTTTTAGATGATTACCACTTCAAGAATGCTGGTTTACGCGAGGAGCAACTGACAGGCTATTATGTCACCGAGGATGATGGAAATACGTTGGCAGTTTTTCCTGGTAGCGAGAAATTGCGCTATCTCATTCCTTTTGCAGATCCGGAAGAGACGATCCAACACCTTCGGCGAATTGCAGATACAACGCCTGATCCTGTCGTCGTTTTCGGCGACGATGGCGAGAAGTTTGGAACTTGGCCCGAAACCAAACGCCATGTATACGGTGATGGTTGGTTAAGAAAGTTCTTCGATGCATTAGTCACGAATCAGGAGTGGTTGCAGGTAACGACTCCCGCGGAGGCGTTCTCCAACACACTTCCCACGGGGAAAACCTATTTGCCCGAAGGCAGCTATCGTGAAATGACGGAATGGGCGTTGCCGACGGAGAGAAAGCTGGACTACGACCACTTGCAGCACGAGATGGAGAAAGACCCTCGTTGGCCGCGGATTTCTGGTTTCATGCGGGGAGGCTTCTGGAGGAACTTCAAAGTAAAGTATCCCGAAGCCAATGAGATGTATGCCAGGATGATGGAGTTGAGTACTCGCCTGGACGATCTAGCCACCACAGGGTGTTCCAGTGAACTGATAGAACAAGCCCGGACCGAATTGTATCAGGGACAGTGCAATTGCAGTTACTGGCATGGTGCCTTCGGGGGGATTTATCTTCCGCATCTTCGAAATGCGGTCTATAGCCATCTGATTGCGGCTGACAACCTGCTGGAACAAGCAACGGGCAAAAAGGAGAGTTGGGTTCACGCAGAAGCCAAAGACCTGAATTTTGACATGCGCCAAGAATTGCGTTTAGCGAATGATCAGTTGGTCGCTTATCTTGCTCCAGCTATGGGCGGACAACTTTACGAGTTCGACGTGCGGAGTATCCGTCATAATCTGGGGGCCACACTCACTCGTCGACCAGAGTCGTACCACGAAAGAGTACAGCGGGGTACTGTCCAGCAGGAGGAGGAAACATCAAGTATCCACGATCGTGTCGTCTTCAAGCACGAAGGGCTCGATCAGAGATTGCAGTACGACCCCAACTCGCGCAAGAGTTTGTTGGATCATTTTTACGATCACAACGTCAGCCTGGAAGCAATTGCCGACGGTTTAGCCGTGGAACGGGGTAACTTTGTGGAGGCTGTTTATGATGCCCGTTTGCGCCGTAATCCGGACCGTATCCAAGCTCAGATGACACGGACAGGCTTGGCATTCAACAAAACGGTTCAGATTACCAAGGGCGTGTCTTTGCAAGCAGGAAGTTCCAGTTTGGAAATTGCTTACCTGCTGGAGGGTTTACCTACGGACCATGATTTACACTTCGGGGTCGAGTTCAATTTTGCCGGACTTCCGGCCGAAGCCGAAGATCGGTATTTCTATTCGGGTGATCTGAATCGACTGGGTCAGTTACAGACTCGATTGGATTTGGAAAATGTTCTTACCATTGGGATGGTCGATGAGTGGTTGGGAATCAACTTGAAGTTAACCACGAATCAACCGACATCCTTCTGGACGTTTCCTGTCGAAACTGTCAGCCAGTCGGAAGGGGGTTTCGAGCTTGTTCACCAATCCGTCGTTGTTTTGCCGCACTGGTTTGTCCGTGGCGATCAGGACGGACGCTGGAGTGTGACCATGTGTCTCGATGTCGATACTCGTGCCGCACAAACACGCACCGATTCGATGGCCGAGATCATGGTGAACTGAGCGTAACCCCTGTTCCGATTCACGGTGGGTTTCCCGCTGGTCGAACGTTCCCCTGGGGACGGATCTGCAGAGGTGTTGTTATGGCCGAACCGTCGAAAAGCGTCATCTCGAAGCAACTACAGCGCTTGAAGAGGACGGCAGACTACTTTACACTCGAATTTTTGGCATGAGTCTGTTGTTCGAGTCTAGTAAAGGTTCGCTATGTCTGAATCCGCGTTGCAAGGCCCCGATTTTTCGAAAAGTGATGGGTTACTTCCTGCGATTGCACAGGATTTCGAAACTGGGGATGTTTTGATGCTGGCCTACATGAATGAAGAAAGCTATGCAGAGACTCTCCAGTCGGGTCGAGCGGTGTACTTCAGTCGCAGTCGTGGAAAACTGTGGAGGAAAGGCGAGGAAAGTGGTAACGTGCAGCAGGTACAGGAAATCTGTTTTGACTGCGACGCGGATACCATTTTATTGAAGGTCAAGCAAATAGGTGGCGCCGCCTGCCACGAAGGGTTCCGCAGTTGTTTTTTCCGCAAGGTGACCTCCGACGGATTTGAAGTAGTGGGCGAGCGTCTATTCGACCCTCAAGAGGTCTATGGCAAGTCAAAGTAAAGTTTAACTTGAGAGTAAGCTGAGAGGTAAAAACTCGGAATTCAGAACATGAAGAAAAATTCACACGCCAATGCCTCATTCGTGGTTGATTAACGATCCAGATTTTGCGGCGTGGGAGCGATTTGCTTTTTTGTTCTTACCGACCTTTGGCCTTGGCTTGTGATCTCGGACCTCTGCACTCTGACCCCTGAACGATTCCCCATCATGGCTCCACTTCTCAAACTCGGTATTCCTGCCGGCAGTCTTCAGGAAGCGACCGGCGAACTCTTTCGTCGTGCCGGATATAGAATTAAATTCAGTTCGCGCAGCTACTTTCCCACAATTGATGACGACGATATTGAATGTATGTTGATTCGCGCGCAGGAAATGGCCCGTTATGTACAGGACGGGGTTCTGGATGCGGGACTCACTGGGCACGATTGGATCGTTGAAACGGGTGCTGACGTCCATGAAGTGACGGAACTTGTGTTCTCAAAAGTAAGCCGTCGCCCAGTTCGTTGGGTGCTGTGTGTTCCCAATGATTCCCCGGTTCAGGAGGTGAAAGATTTGCAGAATGCGCGAATTGCAACCGAAGTAGTTGGCATGACTGAACGCTTTCTAGGCGAGCACGGAGTGACTGCCAACGTTGAATTCAGTTGGGGCGCTACAGAAGTCAAACCACCCCAACTGGCCGACGCAATTGTTGAAGTGACGGAAACGGGAAATTCTCTGCGCGCCAACAATCTTCGTATTGTGGCCGAGGTTTTGCAGAGTACGACTCGCTTCATTGCCAATCATGAATCTTACCGGGATCCTCAGAAGCGACAGAAAATCGATGACATTGCTCTCATGTTGAATGGAGCAATTGCGGCAGAAGGTAAAGTGGGTCTGATGATGAATGTGCCGCGAGATCGAGTAGAACAAGTTCTGGCCTTACTACCGGCACTTCAAAATCCGACTGTCACCAATTTGGCCGACGAACAATGGGTCGATGTGATCACTGTTCTGGACGAAACCGTGGTCCGCAACATCATTCCTCGTCTGAAATCCGCTGGAGCTCGAGGGATTGTCGAATATCCCCTGACGAAGGTCATCGAATGATGGATTCAGCGATCGGATCAGCCATGTCCTCCTGATCTGCATCATCATTCATGGGTGTTAATTTGTTTGCGGGGAACGGCACCGGACGACCATTGTCGCACGTGTAGTGTTTCAGGATCACTTTTCCACACACCCAAAGAGGTGCTGCAGTGGAAACTCAAGGGACGCAGCTTTCCACGGCACGTGTGCGACCAGCGGAGGCACACAGTGGATTTCCAGTTCCCGACGATTGCTGCTGGTACTCAAATCGTCGGCATCGCTGCGCACGTCATTCAACACGATTCCAGCGACTTCCATTCCTTGCTTGAAGGTACTGGCGGTAATCAGGGTCTGCAGTGTCTGGTTGATGACTCCTAATTGATTGGGAGCGACTACCAACAGAGGAAAACCGAACTCGTATGCCAGGTCGGCGTTAAAATCCTCGTCGCTCAAGGGAGACATTAATCCCCCAGCGCCTTCGACCAGAATGAAGTCGGAGTTTTTTCGCCAGAAATCCAGGCCTTCTCGCAAAAGTTGACGATCGACGGCGGTCCCTTCCTCGTGAGCCGCCAGATGAGGTGCCAGGGGTGCTTCAAAACACTGGGGGCAAACGTTATTCAAATCGCCCGGCTGGCCAGCTGCATTCCACAGGGCGAGCGCGTCTTCACTGACCAGAGAGTTGGCTTGGCGGACACATCCACTGGCAACCGGTTTGTAGACGCCCACACGATAACCTGCCTGAATCAGCGATTTTGTCAGCAGGCTCGACACGTAGGTTTTGCCGACGCCGGTGTCGGTAGCGGTGACAAACAATCCCTTGCAAGTGTGATTCATGGAGTTACAGCTCAAAGTATTCTTCTAGTGCTTCTCGCATGATGGTTGTGTCAGGAGAGATGCCTGTCCAGGTTGTAAAATCAATCGCTGCGTGGCCGACCAGCATTGCCAAGCCATCCAACGTTTTGCAGCCACGTTGACCAGCAGCCTTGAGCAGCTTTGTCTTGGGCGGGTTGTGAATGACATCGGCAACCACCATTTGCTCGGTGAACGACCCGGAATCGACGGGAACTAGTGCCGATTCATCCCGCAACCCAATGGATGTCGCGTTCACCAACAAATCCGTTTCGGGGTCCGTCACATAATCGCCTTCCCACTGCACGAGACGGGCCAGACCGTTGAAGGATTCATTCAAAAGATTGACCAGTTCCTGGCCACGTCCCACTGTGCGATTGACAATCGTGATGGTCTCGACACCTGCCAACGCTAATTCCACGCTGATAGCTCGCGCTGTACCACCGGCACCGAGGACGACGATGTTCTTACCCTTGGGGTCCATCAATTTCCGCAAAGCTTGTAGGAAACCTTTACCATCCGTGTTGTCCCCCACGTACTTGTCCTGCGAAACGTAAACAAGATTTACAGCTCCGACCAGCTTTGCAGTTTCGGTCAAAGTATCGAGATGCGCGACGACCGTTACCTGGTGTGGAAGCGCAAGGGTGCCACCACGAAAACCCATAGCTTTCATGCCCTCCACAGCTGCTGCGAGATTTTCGGGAGAAACTTCGATCGTCAGGAATCGCCAGTCCAATCCGGCGGCTGAAAAGGCTTTTTCCATCATGTATTGCGTTGGATTTCGTCCTAGCGGTTGGCCCATGCAGCAGACGATATCTTGCAACGACAGGCTCGACACGACGATCCTTCCTTCTGGATTCAACCAGGAGCAATACTTGAAGTAGATTCTCCAGTGTCAAATCTAACTGTCTTTGCTGTGATTTCAAGATCGAAATGAAATCTTCAGGAGTCAGGACACAGTTGCTGAGTACTGTCGTGCGGCCCGAATTGTCCTGAGCGCTCGGAACTCATGGCAACAAGCAGGTAAATGGTCACATGGCTTGGAAGGCCCGGGACCGATGGCGACGGCCGGGCAGGTCGATGTGAATTCAAAATCAAGGGTTTTTGGGCTTGTCCAACTGGGGAGTCCAAAACGCGGGACCGTTTGTATGGCGGTCACCGACTCGTCGTGCTTTCACGCGCAGGTAGGGAGCGACGAATTGGCAACGGTGAGCAAACGAGTCGACTTTGGCATCTGGTTTGGCATGCAAAGGCTCTAAAAGGTCCTCGATCACAAAACCAGCGCGGCACATGCCACCAATTAGTTCCTCCCAACGGTGCAGGTATTCTAAAGTTCCTTCTTCTCGATGCGGACTGCCTGCTACCTGAGGTAGCGGGCCATCACGATAGTAAGGTTCGCGGAGTTCGTAACCATGCTCCGACGGCTGAACACCTGCCTGCAGACTGGCAGGTTGTTTGTGCTGGCTAATGTAGAGTCCTTGGTCACGGATGACTCTTGCCACTTCTTGATAAACAGGCCAGACGTGCGGCAGGTAGCAAGTGCTCACAGGTTGAATCACGATATCAAAGGATTCAGTCTCCAGTGCGGACAGATTGTCCATCGAGGCCTGAACGGTGTGAATTTGCAGTTCTTTTTCAGCTGCGATTTGACGGTCCAGTTCGAGCATGGCGGGACTGATGTCAACCACGGTCACTCGGGCTCCCGCTGCCGCATACAACGGCCCTTGGCGGGCACCACCAGCCGCCAGACAGAGAACTTGTCGATCGCGGATGTTACCACCAAGCCAGCCAACTCCGTCGACAGCTGCCAAAGGATCCGCAAAATCACTCTCCTCGACGGGGCGTGTAAATGTAGACTTCCGGCGAACTCGTGCATCCCAAGCGCGACGATTATGATCATGTACGGGTGTTTCGGTTTGAAAATCGTCAGACGTCATGCAATTGAATTAGTGCGATTTCAAAGAATGAAGAGTCCTGTTCCGACGGAAACCCAATAGTCCTCCGCACAATAGCAACCACAAGCCATTCGGCTCGGGGACGAATGTGGAATGTAAATGATTTGTTCTCTCAGGGTGGGTGGCGAACGGCGACGAGTTGACCCCGGGATCGTAACCGCCAGGAGAGAAATTCAGGGCTAATCGGCTGTAGTCCGAGAGGTCGATTCGATCGTTGCCATCGAAGTTACCCTGATCCCAATCGAGTAGAATTCCTCCCGATCCCGTGGGGTCAAAATGAGATGCCAGTGCGTTGTAGTCCGATAAATCAACACGGTGGTCCAATTGCGTATCGCCAGCTTGATAAGGACTGGAAAATCCGTTGATTGCAGCGGCCAGGTCAAGCCATTGATTCAAATCGACGAGGTCGACCAACCCGCTGTTGTCCAAATCCATGGCCGGGTCGAGGGGGACGTCCCCGAGAGGATTGTCATAAAGTAGGTTGATATCGACTGGATCGCAGGCGTGATCCAAATTGAAATTACAGGCCGCTGCGAGGGGAGCAAAGGCGGGGGCAGGGTTTGCCGCAAAGTCATTGAAGGAAAGGTTTGCATCGAAGGCGAGACTATCCCAGGAACCGTCGCTGAGAACACGGTTCGAGATTCCGACCATAGCGGTTGACCAAGATCCGGAGTGAAACGGATTCTCTTCGGCGTTGGCAAAATTCCAGAAAGCGTCTTCCCAGCCTTCTGCATACCAATCGGCGATTTCGGTCGCCGTGGCGACTGGGTAGAAAGGCGCAGCGGTCATGGAGAAACCGGAGCTGTTAAACGAGGTGTTGTCAGACAGGTCAAAGCTGCCGTTTGCGTTTTGATCGTAGCCCACTCCATATAAGGCGACTCCGGATGCCTGGGGAGGGCTGATTTTTGCATACATGCGGGGGTCAGCAGCCAGTACGGCCAGTAGCATGTCCTCGGTTGTGGTGGGGTTCGACCAACGATAACCCCACACCAGGGACACATCTGCGGAACTCGAGCCATCCCAGTCGACTACCAATACCGATTGATTCGTTCCCGTGCCGACCCAGAATTCAACATCGTTGGCCGAGAAGGTAGAACCTTGGGCAACCATGGCTGGGGCGGAAACAGTGGTCAGGAGAATGAGGATGATCTTTGCCAAATCGTGTGGAATACCTGTTTCCGACGTGTCGCCCGGTTGCAACCCAAACTGGCTGCGAACCTGAACGTCAGGTGTCCAACGAATCAACGGTGTCTTTCTATTGACGCAGCGCGATTCAACACGCATGTGTGTTACCTCGACTGGAGTCCATCCTGTTACGGAAGTTTCACTACTTCGTTACCCGTCCGCGTCAAGACTGCGACTAGGACCGCCTGTTCCACCGAAGTATGTAGGAAACGTACGTGACAGTCACAAAAGACAACCCCAGCAACCTGCGCATGTTCACTATAAAGCTCATTGAACCGGCTGACATTGACACCGGTGGTTTGCTCCTGGGCAAAACAGTTGTGCCCATTGGCCCATTCAGACTCGTGAAGATACGTTCGGCCTGCGCATTCACCCACGATCACCGTTTGCGACAAACCGTCCAGGATAGCAGCAGGTTTGGTTGGTTCCTCGTAAAGCATCACTCCCAATGAATTTGCATCTAGAAAGTGGGCCGATCCGAACGGTGCAGTTCTACCGACACCTTCCACACCATAAATTCCTCCGTAGTCGGAATATGCCATGTCGTCTCCGGGGTCCCATTGGCCGTTGTGGTTGATGTCTCCCGATGTCATTGATTCACGTGAAGTTGATGGACAAAGAAAACTGGGAACGTGGGAACCCGTTGCCTGCCGATTCTGCAAACTTTTGGCCGGATAGTTGTAGTCGAAAAGTTTCCAGATGTTCTCCTGTTCCAAGTAAGGAAGGATCGCCACGTTCCAGGCGATCTTCTTTCTGCTTTTGGATCGACATTCAATACATCCGGTGGGGAAATACGTGTATTCGTTCTGGTAGTTTGCCATTGCCAGCCCTATTTGACGCAGATGATTGCCACAAGCTGTTCGCCGTGCTGCTTCACGTGCAATTTGTACTGCGGGTAAAAGCAGGGTGATAAGAACCGCGATAATCGTCACACTCACAAGAAGCTCGACAAGAGTCACGCCTCGGGTCTGACTTCTCACGGTTGCAATGCGTGGCGAGCCTTCTAACCGGTGTTGAATCGACAGGCGATGTCCGGTCTGTGAGGCATGCCAAAAAAACGGTCCATCTGATCTGAGGGCTGCGCGGGCCATACTTTGTACCACAAGGGCTCCATGAACCGGATCAAGCAAACAGTTTCCCGAGCCAATTTTCATCGACCGCAGTGACCCTCTCTCGCGAGCGACTGCTTATTACGGGTTGGTAGGTCTTCTGACTTCCGAGCTGATTTGGCAAAGCCTTCTCGTGACCGTTCGCGGTAAAACTGCGGTCACAATGGCCATTCAGAGTAGCTAACCAGTAACACTCGGTTACAGCGGGCGAGGCCGTCCCGGATTTACACCGGAATTCCCTGTTTGTCGACCGCTCCAGCGGAGCAAGTCGACCACCAACACATTCTTTCCAGCGCCCACTCTATCTTCCGAGAGCAGATTTACAAGTACCCCTTCACCCGCGCGTGGGATCCGTCCATTTGCTTTGGCAGAGGCGTTTTCTCGCGTATTAGTTGTCAAATGGTTGTATTGGTGCTGTCCGCGAGGAATCGTAAGCTCACATCACCACAGACAGAACGGTTGCGCACCGGCGTAACAGCTTCCCAACCGCTTCACGACCAATGGAATCGTTTCGTTTTCGGCAGCATGCACAGTTTCTCGTGGCTCAGAAGGTCTCAACGGATGGTGGCCTTGTGCCAGGCTGGCCGGACTCCTGAGAAACCGACCAACAATAGACGGATCGACAACCCATCCGGGATTCTTTGAAGTTACAGAGGTATTGACATTCAACCCAAATCCGAAAAGTTGTTTTGTTTTTCGTGAAGAAAAATAATAGTGGACCGAAGCTGTCCGTGATTTCTTCGTGCTTGGAAGTTCAATTCGGAAAGAATGCGCGGTGACTTCAGACACCAACCGCTGCTTCTATGTTGTGGTTCATCGTGGTGAAAATAGTCAACACAACCCGTTCTACCAGGTAAAACGGATCTTTTAAGAAGAAGAAGTGAGTTTACCAATTCTCAGTGGCTGGAATCTTGCTGTGTTAGCAGGTCGCCGTGATGGTGGCTGCTGACACAAAATTTCTTTCCTTAAGTGACACGGTTCACGTGTTCAGTCTCGGGAACTCCCGGAGTTGCATGGCAGATAGCTGCCGCTCTGACAAAGTGGAACGGGATGAGGGGCGACGATTTTCTTTCCTGCTACCTAGTCTCTGGTTCCGTTCATTGACTCAGCATACGACAACCGCTTGACGGAGGAGAAACACACTGGACAATCGTCCCATAGAGAATTCGTTACACGTCCGGTTCAGGAGATAAAATTACATGTCCGATCGAGAACGCTGGATCATTTATCCGCTATTGTTTTTTTCCTGTCTGAGGCCAGTCTGTGACCTGCTCCAACTGCAGGATTCGCAGGATCCAGAACCTCGCGTCGTCCAATGTGATCGTCTCGTGGCCGATACGGTTGTATGTAAGAAATTACAATCCGTCTCGATCGTTGGAATTGAGTTGCGCACAATTTCCCTCGATGGTGAGTTACGGTTTCAAGTTGTGGGAAATGGTGAACATGGCGGAATGGCTGAATTCTATGGAGCCGGAGTGACTCCTGTTGCCACGATCGGTGTGGATGAAACCGGGCAACAGGGAGTCGTCGAGACAAAACAGGTGTCAGGAAATACTCTGGTGAAACTTTCTGCCAATGAATCCGGCGGAGTCGTTGAAACATGGAACTTGAACCAGCAACTGCTGGTTCAACTTGGCGGTACCCAAGAAGGGGGAAAGTTGCAGACGTTCATGCCGGAAGTCACTGAAGAGCCAGAGCCATCGGAGGCAAGCGAAGAGCAGGAGCCGTCTGGTCCCGGTGAGGAGCAACCAGCATCTGACCCAACCGGCCAGGAATCAGTGTCCGACGGGAGTACCATCTGAGCCGAATGTGCCAAGGCTTCATTCACGAAGAAAGCCAGTTGACGTTTGGAATGGTGTTCGTTCAAAATGCGAGTGAGTGAACACTGAATGGGATCGGGAATGTTTCCCGTGGCATCACCCAGTACTGCGAGGCTGCCGGTGCAGGTGATTGGGTCAATCAACGAGAGACTGCCGTGGGCGCCGATTTGCGGGCGGCGCAGTTCCACATGGAGTTCCAGGGCCACCACCGGAACTGCGAAGGAACTGGTCCCTGGCTAAGCTTCTCGTAGGTCTTCTACTGTCCAGTACGCCTCGCCCGTATTGCGGTGAATGGTCCGCTTAACAGTCACTTGAAAGGTCCACTCGGATGTTGTGTCCGAGGATTCGGACCGAACGACGAAGCGATGTACCACGAAGCTCGCTTCGTCCAGAACCGAAAAGTCCTGTCGTCCATCGAAATGAAGACTGGAGTTTACGATTTTATCTCGAAAACTGTTCACCGATGTCTCGGAAAGAAAACGATTCAGACTCTCATCCGCCGGCGACTTGGATTCAGAGTGCTCTTGCGGGGGTAAAAAAGACCCTTTGCGCTGGCCGGGCTCCAGCATCCATTGATGCGCCTCTTGCATGCGGTCTTGCCGAATCAATTTCAGCCAATCGGTGGCCACCCGTCGGGCTTCACGGCTGAGTAAATAATTGTGTGTTAGTATATGAACCGGTGCTAGAGTTCCAAAAAAGCAGCCACAGACCAATCCGAACAGGATGGCGTTTCTACCGATGAATTCGGGATTGGCGGCAATCTGGCGTAAACCAATAACGGCCAGGATCACGGTCGCCAGGGGTATCAGCCAGAGCAGGGGATGAATTAACGCTAGACTCGAAGCGACCCCGAAGACAACTGACAACGGTGCGAAGCGACTGATTGCCCGATAGGACTCGTCGTTAAAATCCGAAGGAAACTCTTCCGTTGTCGATTTATTTTTCATCACCGCTTCTTGATATAACTGTCCGTTTCAGCTTGCAATGTCTCGAGATCCTTTCTGCGCAGGCGGTAATTCTTGATGAATTGGGTTGGCGAATTAAATTGATTTCCACCGGACAAGGTAGATAGCGATCCGAGAGAACAGGAATGGACCAGGGAGAGCCACTGCTTATCAGGCGCCACCCCCAGGAGATCATTCGAACCCTCCTGCTTTTGAAATGATCCCCCGAAAGAGTTGACAGGTAACGGAGCAATGTGTAACGAAAAGCAGACAATACAGACCATGATCCAGGCAGTGAGTAGTGCCAGCACGGATCGGCCTGCCATTTCTACGGGTGTTTTGAAACGCACCTGATATTGAGAGAGAAGATTGGCCACCGAGCGAAGGATGAAAAAGACCACTGCAAACAGCAACCAGAAACAAAGAAAGTCCCAGAAATAACCGTATGAAGGAAGAGACGATTCCAGTAATTCTGCCAGGACTGGAAAGAAGTCCATAGCAATCAGGCCGGCGAAGATGGAATTCAACAAGGCAATGGCGGCTCCCCAAAGCCCTTGAAACCAAACGAGGCTGAGACAGACGAGGAAGATCACAAGTAAAAATAAAACAATCATGGAAAATTACTGTTTCAGGATTCTCATAAGTTCTTGTAAGGAAGTTGTTCCGCGCGCCACCATAATAATACCCTCCTCCTGCAGCGATCGATTCCCCTCCTGTTTGGAAGCCTTGCGCAGGACCTCCAGCTTGGGTTGTTTGACGAGGGCTTCGCGAATTTTTTCACCGACCTTCAGGATTTCAAAAACGGAGGTTCGTCCTCGATAACCGATACCACCGCATTTGGAGCAGACTTCTTCGTCGTCACTCCGTTCTTGGGGTTCTCGATAGAACGTATAGACACGTTCTGCGGGAAGGCCCAACTTAGTTATCAGGTCCGGAGGAGGATTATAAGATTCTTTGCACTCGTCGCACAGCTTGCGGATGAGTCGTTGGTTTACGACGGCCTTGATGACCGGGGAAAATTCTTCTGCCGAGACCTTCAACATCAGTACCCTCAGCAGTGCTTCGGCCGCTTCCTTGGCGCGAATCGTGCAGATGACGAGCTTCTCGTCGTTGGCGTGGTGACAAAGGAGTTCGATGACGTTGGCATCTGACACGTGAGGGGCCAGTACGACATTAGGCTCGGTCCGCATCAATCGGGTTAACTTTTCGATGGATGTTTTTTCGTTGGAGAAATCTAAACGGTTCACTTCCACGTTATCGACTTCGGGTTCCAGTCGAGTTTCATCTTCATAGGTAACGAAGTGCCGGGTGTACCGGTCGGCACCGCGCAGCGCAGCGTTGAGTGTGGTTGTGAGACCACCTGCGGGCAGGGCCGAGAAGAGGATAATGCCGGCGGGATAATTTAACAGCTCTCGCAGTGACTCTTTCAACTTTGGACGCAGGCCCAATTCGTCCAGTGTCAGGGTTGGGGTTTTCCCCAAGTCCAGCTGAAATACTGCCCGTTCCCCCGTTTTCGTTCCCTGGCTCAGAAAATTCCAGGTTTGTTTTTTTCTCTTATACGTCGTTCCGAATTGACCGACTTGGCGTGAACGCCGGTCTTCGCTGTTTAAATTGGCGATTTGCTTCAGCACCGCCAGCATGAGATCACTTGAATCGCGTTCATGCCCCCCGGCATCGTGCCAGACCCCATCGATTTCATAACGAACCGATACCGATTCTTGGGAGTAATCCAACATGATTTTTTCACTGCGGCGGTCGAGGGCGTCGTACAGCAATTCACGGGCACTAAAAAATCCGGGTGATTGCCTGGCCCCCAACAAATTCGCCTTGTTATCCAGATCATTGCCAGCTCCCATGCTGATCAGGCCGATCGGCGGACCTTTTTCTTTGTCGGCGAGGGCCGCTTTACGTGTGGGCTTTCCCGACAGCACCGCGACGATATGGGCAACCGTCAGTACTCGATCTGCCTTGCCGACCCTGGCGTTCCGCTGAACCACGTAGACGAACGTCGGGATAAGATAGGACAGCAGCGGCAGAAAGAAACCTGCGATAAAAAAGGGAATGACGAGGGCCAGGATCATCGCCAGCAGAAAAGGAAACACGAAAATCATGTTCCAGACCACATGCGACATGTGGGAGAAATCGCAGTCTTGATTGATCCAATTTGCCGTGTAGATCCAAGGAAAGAAGATCAGCAACAGGAGCACCAGTTTCAAGATGCTCAGTTGACCACCCGCACCGCGCGAGAATTTCACTGGTTTTGCTGGAGTAACCGGAACGGCTTCCTGGGACAAATTCGATGGGTTGGCTATTCCCGTTGCGGAGTTCGCAGTATCACCAGCTCCTTGAGCCAGGGCCTCGGGTGCCAGGCAAGCGAAGAGGGAAAACAGAAGTAGCGCCACGATCATGTCAGTTTTCAAGGTTGAAGGCGTGGCCTTCGCGCCAGACGTTTGATCGATAACAGCTAGACGGGTCATAAGATGGAATTCAGGCTGGCTAGAGGATACCGGGCTGTTTGACTTCGATACCCTTAAGAGCCATTTTCAGAGCTTCGACGTTCGGCGCAACTTCGAAGGCAGTTGCCCGATCGATCAAATCATCATTGATTAATTGTTTCAGACTCATGGTGAAATCTTGCATTCCATCATCTTTGCCGATGCGGATGGCATCAGGAATCTTTACATCCTGCTGTTCCACGATGAGTTTTACCATCATCGAAGTAAAGGTCATGATCTCGACGCATGGCACTCGAGCGACTCCTTCTTTGATCGATGGCAACAGTTTCTGTGCGATGATTCCTTTCATGTTGAAAGCGATTGCATTGCGAATCGTGGCGTGCATTTCTTCTGGAAAGAGGTCCAGGATGCGCCCAATCGTCGAGGATGCACTGGAGGCATGAATGGTACCAAAAACCAAGTGCCCCGTTTCCGCCGCCTGAATGGCAGTCATGAATGTTTCATAGTCACGCATTTCACCTACCAGCATCACATCAGGATCTTCTCGCACGGCATGTTTCAACCCGATGGAAAAATTTTTTACATCAATTCCGATCTCTCGCTGGTTGATCAGGCACTTGTCATCTTTAAACACGAATTCGATAGGGTCTTCGAGAGTCAGAATGTGTTTTCGATAATTGCGATTGATCCAGTTCAACATGGATGCAATTGTGGTTGTCTTGCCCGAACCAGTGGGACCTGCCAGCAGGACCATGCCCTGGTAGTGTTTGCACAAATCCTCCATCACCGGTGGGAGGTGCAGACCCTCAAAATCTGGAATAAAATTTTCAACACGCCGTGCAACCAGTCCGATATGCCCCATCTGTTGTAGAACATTCACGCGAAATCGAACACGAGTCCCTTCGTAATCGATCGAGTGAGCTAAATCGGCACCTCCAGTGTCGTCGAAGATGTTGCGGTGGAATTCGTCAAGCAACGGAAACAGTAAGGCGGCCATTTCCTTGTCTTCGATCGCGGGCCGATTGAGAGGGCGGAGCGAACCGGCGATGCGGACCATCGGCGGCTGCCCCGCTTTCATGTGCAGGTCACTGCCTTTGAGTTTGCAACATGCCCGGAACATCTTATCGACTTCCAGATCTCCGGAGCGTCCGGAAAATCGTGTGACATCAGATGGAATGTCAGCGCCCGATTCTGAGTTGTCCTTAGACATTGAGTCTTCCTTCAAATGACCGCAAGGAGTTTGCGGAACCTTCGATGCATTATGTGTGGTCTTTTAGAAATGGAGTTTCTATTGTAGGGAATTGCAAGTCAGCTGGTAGGTCGTATTTTTGATTTGCACTCTCGTTCATCTTGTCCTTGCCGTGCACACAGTGTGATTTCAATTTTATAAGCGCACTGGTATCCCATGTGCCGCCATGATTTCCTTGGTTGTTCGGATCGTATATTCCCCAAAGTGAAAAATACTGGCGGCCAATGCCGCATCGGCATGGCCTTTTGAAATCGCTTCTGCCAAATGCTCGGGACATCCGGCTCCGCCACTGGCGACGACAGGGATCGACACAGCCTGGCTCACTGCAGATGTGATTTCCAAATCATAACCATCTTTGGTTCCATCACAGTCCATGCTGGTCAAGACGATTTCACCCGCACCCAGTTGTTCCACACGACGCGCCCACGGGACAGCTTCCAATCCCGTGCCAATGCGCCCCCCGTTAATATGAACCTCCCATTTCTCCATTCCGTTTTTCTGGACTCGTTTGGGATCAATGTTGACGACGATGCATTGACTGCCAAACCGGCGGGCCGCTTGTTGCACTAACTCCGGAGTACGACAGGCAGCCGAATTAATCGATACTTTATCGCTGCCCGCGTTGAGCAACGCGCGAATGTCTTCCAGGGTCCGTATTCCGCCACCAACTGTCAGCGGCATGAACACTTGTTCTGCTGTCCGCCGTACCACTTCCAGCATGATGTCTCGTCCTTCGTGGCTTGCGGCGATGTCCAAAAAGACCAGTTCATCAGCACCCTCTCGTTCGTAACCGGCTGCAACTTCCACCGGATCACCCGCGTCGCGCAGGTTCACGAAGTTGGTGCCTTTGACCACTCGTCCGCGATCGACATCCAGGCAGGGAATCACGCGTTTTGCCAACATTCCCCTACTGTAAGCGGAAGGTCCTGGGTCTGCAACTCATTCGGTACGGTCCCGGGTACGCTTCCGGCTGATTGTTTCCCTGGGACGGACCGGACTTTTGGATTTGTTGCCGGAGTGTGGTGTGAACCAGCCAGCAGTAGAATTACTTTGAAACGGTTGCTGGAACCACGGGTCAACCGGATGGTGACCATCTGCAGATAAGGTTTGGGGAATTTTCAGGTGCATCCGGCACTCACTTCCTGTCAGAACGGATCTTCATTAAAATCCTTTTCAGGAATGGCAGGATTGGACCGCGAATCCAAGGCCGCCGGCGATCGGCCGGCTGATGTGATGAGCGGGCCACTGGATCTGCGAAAACCTGTTGGGAGGATGCCGTGAGCCAAGAGAAGGACGAGTGGTATCTGCAAACCGATACCGGAGCCATCTACGGTCCGATCTCGAAACAAGAGATGGACCAGTGGCAGCAAGAGAAACGGATCGGAATCGATCATCAGATCCTGCAAGCCAGTTCCGGACAGTGGCAGTGGGCAAACGACGTCTATCCACAGATTGTTAAAAAACGCAAGTGGCTTTAGAACGGGCGGCGGTGTTCAGAAAGATCTGGTTTACCAGCAGGTAAGCGTTCATCGGTCTGCCGTCGATGGGTCGGGTCAAGTTTGAAACGGAAAGGCAACATGCCTGTTGCTGTCCCATTACGACTCGTGCACGTCGCTTTCGTCGGGGGCGACACTTTCTTCGATGATTTCACAGTCTGGCAGTGAATCCAGGAAAAGTGATCCATAACGTTTGGTTTTGATGCGTGGGTCGAGGATCACGACGATTCCCCGGTCTTGTTGCGTACGGATCAAACGTCCGAATCCCTGCCTCAACTTGATGATCGCCTCTGGCAACTGATAGTCGAGGAATGGGTTGCCACCGGCGGTGCGGATGGCTTCCAGACGGGCTTCGAGGAGCGGGTGGTCAGGCACGCTAAATGGTAAACGCGTGATGATGACGTTTTGCAACGCGTCGCCGGGAACATCGACCCCCTGCCAAAAGCTGTCAGTACCTAGCAGGACGGACCGCGGATTTTGTTTAAATCGCTCCAGCATCTGGTGCCGTGGCAGTTCGTCTGCCTGGCTCAAAAGTGCCAAGTTGCGTTGGGCTAGCCAAGGAGTCAGCACTTTGGCAACGTGGCGCAGCATCTCGTAGCTGGTAAACAGTACAAAGGCATGTCCGTCGGTGCGGCCCACGTAACGCCGGATCATGTTGGTGGCCGACCGGAGGTAGTCCTCTTGCATCTGGGCCGGATCGGGCATGTCGTGCACAACGATAACACGCACCTGGCGTGTAAAGTCGAACGGACTGCCCAGCCGAAGTTCGTTGGAATGTGTCAGTCCGACCCGGGATTTGAAAAAATCGAAAGCTGGCTCGCGCCCCACCGAAAGTGTGGCACTGGTCATGACTACCGTGGGCACAACCTCGAACAACTCCTTGCGCAAGGCGGATCCCAGGTCGATCGGGGCCGCTGCCAGTTTAATTCGTGCTTCCCCGCGCCCGGATGCAGAACGTTCAACCCAATACACAGCGTCCGGCAGGGACTGGGACCGCCAATTTTCGATCTCACCGGCCAGCGCCTCCAGGCGATCGGCTGCCGCAACAAAATCTTGTCTCTCGGAAACCTCTTGCACACCGCCGCTTTGCTGTCGGACCATGCGTGCCAGGGTGCAGAGTTCAGGGCTTAACGGGTTGGGGACGATTTCGGGCGTGCGAACACGCCCGTTCGATGACTGCTGGTCCAGGAGCCAGTTGCTGACGTCTGCGAACAGGTCCTGGGAAGCGAATCGGCACTTGAGAACCTGGCTCTGGGCTGCTGCCAACTGATTGTGAACCAGTAATCCCTTGTTGGTGCGATCGTTGTAAAGTTTGTTCAACGAATAATCAATTTGTCCCGAGGTGACGTTGAGTCCGAAATGGTCGGCCGCCACCGACTCGATGGTATGAGCTTCATCCAAGATGACCGTGTCATAGTCCGGAATCAATTTGACATTGGCACGGCGGAGCGCCAGATCACTGAAGAAGAGGGCGTGATTGACCACAAGAATCTGTGCATGCTGAGTGCGTCTTCGGGCTTTGTAATAAAAACATTCGTTATGGGTGTCGCAGCTGTTACCCATGCAGTTACCGCTGTCACTGGCGACTTCGTCCCACACGTCATTGGCCGGCCGAAAGTCAAGATCACTGAGCGATCCATCGGCTGAGCCCCGGGTCCAGTTACTGATTTTCTGCAAGGTTTGAATCTGCTGATTGTCGTGAAACAGGCTCCCCGCCCGCGCCGTCGCGTTTTTAAGCCGGCGCTGACTGAGGTAATTACGGCGACCTTTGACGAGCACGGAGGTAAACTCGCGGGGGATGACACTGTTCAATAATGGCAAGTCCTTGAACATCAACTGTTCCTGAAGACTGATTGTATGAGTCGAAATCACCACCCGCCGCTGATTGTCTGTTTCCTCCGGGGCACGCGGGTTTGTGGTTTGCAGGATGGCGGGAACCAAATAAGCAAAACTTTTTCCGACGCCCGTTCCTGCTTCAACAATCAGGTGTCGCCGTTGATCCATTGCCTGCGACACGGCAGTGGCCATCTCCAACTGTTGAGGGCGCTGTTCATAATTGTCCAGGCGCGCTGCAAGGCGTCCGTCCGGTCCCAGAATGTCGCTAGCCGTCAGAGATTGGTGTGACATCGAGTCCTACGGAGGTCTGGGGACTGGGAAACGAACAACAAGGTGAGACAGCTTCAAAATGCCATTTTCTTTTTTTCCCGGCCGAGTTGCGGGTATGTTTGGCAGACCTGGGAAACACAAACCCGGTGCCTTTTCACGAGTCAGTGTCAGAGGTGTGCGCTGGGTGACAGGCTGGTGACGACCGGCGGACGGAATTCGCAACTTGTTTGCGAGGGCAGTCAGCGTACCAGCTTTGCAAGGCAACGCAAACCGTTCTTTTTGCACTGTTGGTAAAAGCCAGGATCCGAATACTCAGGTGGCAAATTCGCGGCACTCGGTCTATGATGGCAGCGGTGTAAAGGAGACGATTTTCAGTGCCCATTGAATTTCCTTGTAGTGGCTGCCAACGGTTGCTGCGGACGGCAGACGATACCGCTGGAAAACAAGCCCGGTGTCCCGAGTGCGGTCAAATCCAGACGGTACCTTCAGCAATTGCCCCTTCTTCGGTGGCAGTAAACTCGGGTGGCGCTGGTTCCCCAGGGTCAGGTTCTTTTGAAGCGGTGCCCGGTGGCCCGGTGGCCAATCCGAACCGGGCACCCGCTTTTGAACCGTCTTCTACGGAAACAGGTTTCTCAGCCGGTGAAGGAACGCTGCAACCCACTCCGATTGATTTTGGCGAAACACTTTCGCGGACGTGGGAGCGGTTTTCTGCGCAACTGGGAACCTGTGTACTCTTTACATTTTGTCTGGTTGGAGTTCATGCCGCCGCCTGGTTTATCAGCACAGTTGTGACCGGACTGTTAGCAGCAGCGGGTGCGGGTGCAGTGGTCATTGTGATTCAAATGGCATCGTTGGTTTGGAGTGTTTTGGTGGGGTCATTTACAAACTGCATGACGGTGTTATTCGCTTTGAACCTTTTGCGTAAACATCCTTCGCCCTTAGGATCTATGTGGAAGGTTGGGCCCTATTTCTGGCGAGTCTTCCGTCTTCAGTGTCTCGTGATTGTCGTTGTATTCGTGGCCATTGTCGTATGCGCCCTGCCCGTCAGCATTGCAGGCGTCACGCAGGACGAGACGGCCGTGCTGATTGGAACAATCTTCTCTGGCGTCCTGTTCATTCCGGCCATCGTGTTCGGTGTGATCTATTTCTATGGCATTCTGATTGCCAATTTTTTCATCATTGATCAGGGAAATGGCGTGCTGGAATCCGTCTGGAACTCGATCCGTCACATGCATGGTAACAAGCTCACTACATTTTTGATCCGGCTTGTTGTTGGTGGGGTGATGGTAGTACTTGTAGTATTCACCTGTGGTTTAGGATTCATTTTCATCATGGGCTACAACTCCTTGTTAATGGCCGTGATTTATCTGTCGGCGACGGGACAGTGGCGGGCAGAGTTGCCCGGACGTTCGGAGAATTTGAGCCAAACCAGGACCTGAAAAAACCGTGAGCGCCTTGTCCGGCAGAACTCAGCGGGGTTTGGCGGCCACGACACCCTCTTGG
>Ga0310121_10000143_pt1 | contig 73778 bp, 82 predicted proteins | sample CB27_Tmax_986_MG_FD_203504 | JGI IMG/M metagenome (GOLD analysis project Ga0310121, IMG submission 203504) | Marine microbial communities from Western Arctic Ocean, Canada - CB27_Tmax_986 | ecosystem: Environmental > Aquatic > Marine > Oceanic | place: Canada: Western Arctic Ocean | collected... | reverse complement strand
TATAGATTCCCATCCCTTCCGTCGCGCACTCGATTCAAAACCCGGTCCTTGCGGTTCGGCGGATTCTCTGGCGCACCCCGCCCACGAATCACTCTCGGGTCTTTCTGGCGTCTCTGAGCTATCTTTCTTTTCACCTTTTGTTCACCTCTATCTTACCATGAAACGAGGACCCCGAATCCGGCTCGTACTATGGAGAATCGGTTGGGGAGCACTAGCCCGTCCATTGCCAATATCTGGGTTGCCAGTCTTTCCCTTCCACCACCAACGCCCCGATATAGTCTGGATCAGGCCGCCGCGACAGCATCGACCAACGTTCAACTTCCTTGAATCCCAGGGGCCACTCATCAACCCGGCAGGTTTTCCCGGGACGAGAGAGACGCAGAATTGGTCGAGCCCTCTACTGATCCCTTCTCCGCGCGCCTTCAGATAGGGCTTCTTGCGTGTCCAGCAGTTGAAGAAAGCTACTGTCTGGTCCTGCGGAGTAACGCTTTGGAGATCGGCGCGTTCGTGGGGAGAGAAGAAACGCTCGGCAATCTGCTTGGCGTCTGAGATGGATCGAAGAAATTCGACATCGACACCGATCTTACGCCGGCGCGTCAGGGCTAGCAGAGCGATCCCCTCCGAATGGGATAGATTGAATCTAAGCCCTTCGCCCGACTTCTCATCCAATACGGGTGTTCCCTTCGGTTCGTACCTAAATCGGAGACTACTGGGATCCTTCTGTAGATAGGCTCCGATCAGCTCCCGGAGAATCCCCCGGCAGACGATAGAGCGTCTGCGATGTCGCTTGAAGTGAAAGCGTCTCCCGCAAGCTCTCGGGCTCCAGATCCTGCCCTTCGAGTTGGACCAGCCACAGATGGACCTCATCGGGGAGAAGTTTCGGGATCTCAGGTGGAGTGCTCCAGAAGCAGGCAGTGGAGGTCATGGGCTTTTCCCTTTGCGGATCATTCAGCGGGAAACTTTTAGCTGCGTCCAGGGGAGAGTGTGCTGCTGACCGGTCGCTCGCGGCTCTGTTGGCTGCAGCTGTTTTCTCACTGCATCACTGCTCACCCTCGGGGTGTGCTCTCCCCTTTGAGCCACTCGAGCTCCCGGTCCAAGGACTCCGAGGCGGGCGTTGATGCGCTGCCTTGCTCGATGTGTTCGATTGCCTCGGGCACTATGTTTCTCCAGTCCAGGCGATGGTACTGGTAGATCTCTTCCACGCTTCGGACTGAAAGCCCATTCTTCTCGATGCCGAGATCGACGGTACCGGCACCCATGCCTAGGCGACTGCCCGCCAGGGCAAGGTGGAGTGAAGATCCATCCGCCACCCCAATCATGGGGGCGAACTCTCTTTCTTCGGGCGGGATGAGTCGCCGGAGATGGCGGTAATCCTGGCCATCATGCTCCAGGTTGAAACCGGGCTCCGCCGAGTTCGACAGTCGCCCTAGACGACCCACCAGAAGACGGGGGCTTGTGACCACGACAACGTTCGAAAAAATGCCGTCCTGCAATAGACGATCCGAGGCCTTCAGAGCCTCGTTCACGGCCGGCCCGCTGGGCAGGACATCGACGACGTTTTCGGAGACATTGTACGGCCCCGGGATTCTCGGGTCCCTGATTCAATCTGATCCACTCCTGGTACAGCTTCTGCTGAGCCAATCGTATTCTCAGATCTCGGCGGTAGACTGGAACCGTTGAAGCGCGAAGATAGGTAATGATCCGCTCCTTGGTTTCCCCTGACATCCGCCGTTTCATGATGTCGGCCAAGATGAATTCGAGCTCATCCACAAAGGCCGGTTCCCAGGTGATGGTATGGGGCATCATCAGAGCAATGATCAGGGACATCATGGACTGATGCAGTCCGCCTTCTGGAGCCAGTCCTGCTCCCGATGGAGTGCCGATTCCCACGACGGGTGCATGCCAATACTGAAGATAGAACCAGATATCGAGAGGGCGCCTCAGCAGAAACATATCGTAGGCAACTGCCAGGGCGTAGAGGGGAATCCCCGTGAAGTTCAATGATTCCACATACACTCCAGCCAGGTTTACGGCCGTCATCTCGGCCAGACCTGGTTGTAAGTGACGTCCTTCCCAGGATTGCTCGAGTCCCACGTCGAACTCGAGTCCGGACTGTTCTCTCGCTCGCTCGATAATCCGTCTTTCGTCCGGAGCCGGCGGCTTACCGAAGACAGATCTCGCAGCCGCCGGCAGGGTTGAGGTCATGACATCGGGTGAGAACACCACAAATTGGTCTGCGAATAGCTTCCAAGGCTTCTCTTCCGGGGTCAGTTCCGCCTCAGGAGTCTCGGCGATTCGCATGAGCGCTTCAATCTGCTGATTCAAACCGAATTGAGTTGGGATCCAACTCTGGAGGTCGGGCAAAGGAAACCGATCGGGGAATTCTGTGGGTAGGCGAAGTTCAAAGGGCGTACTGGTGCTCTTGATCTTGATTTCGTTGGCGCGCTCTTGTTGGTCGATTCTGGCGCTCATCTCCCGCAGAATCCTGGCCTCCTTTGTCCCCGAATCGAAAAGCGCCAGCGGGTTTTTTGGCTCGATGGCGCCTTCTTTTCTCAAACGATCCATCTGTTCCTTGGCGAGGAGTTGACTATGATTCTTGGGCCGCCCCGGCATGTCGGGTAAGCCATGACCGGCGATGGTCCAGGCCAGAATCATCGTAGGCTTATCGATAGTCGCCTTGGACCGAACCATGGCCTCAGAAAGCAGGGTCAGATCGTGGCCTCCTAGATCGGTAAACAGGCGATACAGGTCTTCGCTACTGGTACTCTTGAGATAGTCTTGGAGCCGGGTCTGGTCACTGTCGTTTTCGTTGAGTTTTAGACACAGCTGCCCCAGCAGCTCCCGGAAGAGTCCTCCACCTGGTTTCCTGAATTCTGCTTCGATCTTCCGGGCCCAGCGCAATTCGATGATATTCCAACCCACATACCGCCGCTTCGCCTCCCGGTAGTGGAACATGCCCCGATTACCATCCAGGGACTGTCGGTTGTAATCGACGACATGAGTGATGTTGTACGCCTCAAACTCCATCGCCGCATTCAGCATCTCAAGAGAGTTGCCTTCATCGGTCTCAGCGTCCCCAATCAGCGCCTAAAAATGGCGGTCCGGGGGGGACATCGTAACCGCGCTTTGCCAGGTACTGATGCAGAACAGCCATGGCTACGGTGTTGGAAGCGCCCAGGCCCACCGATCCCATGGGGATGTTTTCATGTCCCGGTCCGCGAGGGTTGGGGTAGGAGGGGATGCCCCTGATGGACAGATCGCCAAGCTTGAATCTCTCGGCTTGACTCAGGAGGGGCGCAATCAGATCCATCACGATCTCACCGTCGCCGGGAGGGAGAGCTTTGACTTTCGCCAGGAGTTCGTCGTCAAGCCCCGGCATCTCACTCTCGCGAAAGCGCTCCATGATCTTCTGGGAAACGACGTCAGGATCCAACTTGCCCAGGCCAAACTGAATCGCGATATCGGTAGATTGAGCATGGGGCTTCGCGGCTGCATAGTCGTAGGGTCCCATGACATTCCAGGCAGCCATGAGAATCTCTTTCATCGACGCAGCCTTGCTCTGGTGCCCCCCGACCTTGACCTCCCGCTTGTCTGGTTTGCAATGTAGACGATGTAGGCCTGGATCCAGTTGATCCGCGCCATTCTGGTTCTCGACTGGGGACTTGCCCTAGGCGAGCCCTCCACCGATCTCTGGCAGATCCACCGCGAAATTCTAGGTGCGTGTAACAATCACCGGGATCGCTTGATTGGCTTCGCGGGCGTTGATCCGCGCCGACCGCACTCGAGCGAGCTGATTTGCTGGGCGTTCGATGATCTTGGAGCGCAAGGTCTTAAACTGCACTCCACCGCGGACTGAACTCTCGGTGATGAACGCACGCGTCACGTCGTGGAGTCAGCAGCGCAGCGTGCGCTGCCGGTAGTGGTGCAGGTAGGACGGACGGTAGACGTTCTCAGCGATCGATCTTCCCAGCCGGATGCTTTTCTGGGGCTGGCGAGAGCATTCCCCAAGACATCCTTTATCGCGGGCCACAGTGGCTTCGAACTTTGGAAATCCTTCACTGTTAATCAGAACGTTCCTCGGAACGTCTATTTCGACGTCTCGAGCTGGCAAGAGGCTGCTGCGCGAGACGCCGATGGCACTCGCGCCGATCTGGCCACACTGCTGAAGAAATCCCCGAGACGAGTCTGCTATGGCACCGACAGCCCATTCTATAGCTACAACCTTATGGTGTCCGAATCCAACTGGCTCAGGTTTGTCTCGGACGCTGCCGATCCGGAGACTGCAGCAATCATGTTGTGCAATCCGATCTTCAGCGCGGTATTCTAGCGGAGCAGAACCGAACTCTCCCGATCTGCAAGAGAAGGTAGTCGATATGGACCGTGACGAGGTAGCTGACACAGTGAGAGCTCTGATCATCGAAGAAAGCGGGCTAGATGATGAGGCTTTTCTTCAGAACGATACCGATCTCGCCGAAGCCGGGGTCGTGGATTCGCTGTTTGTCGTGGTCATCGTGACCCTCTGCCAGGAGCGCTTCGATTGTGATCTGGAACTCGATGAGTTAATCGAAGAAAACTTCCGCTCCGTTTCGGCGGTAACCGACTTGTTGATGCAAAAAGCAGGCGCGAAGTCTGCGGGATAGGAATTGTGAAGATACAGATACCCAGAGTCCTGGGTCCGATTGCTGTGTGGCCGATGTTCCTGGCTGGTCCCCTATTGGCGCAGAGTCTGAAATTCGAGGAACACCTGATCTCCAACGACTACACTTATGGCTACGCTATCGCCGCCGCCGATTTAGACGGGGATGGAGACCTGGACATGAGCAGTTCGGACTGCACCACCGCCGGCTCTCGCAAGCACAACGATATTTACTGGTTCGAAAACGACGGCAACGGCACATTTCAGCGCCACTGGATCGCCAAGACCGATTGGAATGGGCGTTTCGAGCGGCACCAGTTGACGGACATGAATAGAGATGGGCGTCCCGACCTGGTGGGGATCGATAACTTCTTCGGAGACGTCTTCTGGATCGAGAATGAGGGTGATCCCAGGAAACTGGAATCGTGGAAGCGACACCCTATAAGCAATAGCGGATTGCTCGGCGCCTACGACCTCGTGGCCGTGGACCTGGACAAGGATGGACATCTGGACGTGGCGGCCTCCAGCTGGCGGCTTGGGAACAACTTTGTCTGGTATCGCAATCCCGGCTCCCCCGGAGACGAAGAGTGGCCCTCCTATGTCGTAGACGAGGGGCTGGACGAGACCCGGGCCATCCTCGCCGGGGACTTCAACCGCGACGGTCACCCGGATCTGTTGGGTACCGCACGGGTAGCGGGCCTGGTCCTCTGGTACGAGAACAGTGGAAATCCGACTGCAGGACCCTGGAAACGACATGTCATAGATTCAGGGGGTCGCCCCATGCATGGTTCCCTGGCGGATATGGATCACGACGGGGACATCGACGTCCTCATGACAGGGGGACTGGGTGCGGGCGAGCATCCCAGCAACCATCAGGTCGTTTGGTATGAAAATGTGGGCACTCCCGGACGGGGCGACCGTTGGTTCAAGCACATTATCGACGAGGGATTCTGGGAAGGGTTCGAGGCAGTCCCCGCCGATCTTGATCGGGATGGCGACCTGGAGGTCATAGCTACCGGATTCGGGGATCGGGGACAGATCGCCTGGTATGAAGATTTCGGCGACCGTTGGAAAAAACATGCCTTAAAGGAACATTGGATCAAGGCAGTGCAGGTGATTACCCCAGACCTGAACGGCGACGGATGGCTCGACATCGCTGCCGTCAATGAGCGGGGCCGAGAGTTCCGCTGGTGGAAAAACCTGGGAGGCCAGACGAAGTAGCCAGGGTAACGATCGATCCAATAGGGAAAACCAATAGGATATTTTCAGACTATGCGAGAAGAACAGGCCATCAACGCCGGAGTTAGTACCGCCCACCGAATCCTTCTGATCTGTCTAGTGATGCTCTTCACCGATGTCGGGAGCCTTGGGGCCGAATCGATTCCGGAGCAGCCCGGGTATTTGGAGGGCGGCTTGATCTACGCCCTCGAAGCACGTCCTACTCCTCAGTGTCATGCCTCCACCCTCGCCCAGACCAGTGAGGGTCTGATAGCGGCCTGGTTTGGTGGCACGCGTGAGAAGCATCCGGATGTCGGCATCTGGCTGTCGCGCCGGATTGGGGATCGTTGGACGACACCGATCGAGGTCGCCAACGGCATCCAGAACAAATCAAACGGCGATTCCACCGAGCGCCATCCCTGTTGGAATCCGGTCCTGTTCCAACCTCGGACCGGGCCCCTGATGCTCTTTTTCAAGGTGGGGGCCACTCCCCAGCAGTGGTGGGGCGAGATGATGATTTCTGAAGACCAAGGGAAGACCTGGAAGAATCGCGTCAGGCTACCCGACGTCGGAATCGGTCCGGTCAAGAACAAACCCATCCAGCTGCTGGACGGAACCATTCTTTCTGGATCCAGCACCGAACACGAGGGCTGGCGAGTCCACTTTGAGATGACCCCAGATCTGGGTAGCACCTGGTCGCGCACCCAGCCCATCAACGACGGAGTAGCAATCAGTGCCATTCAACCGAGCATCCTCACGCATCCCGGGGGACGGCTACAGGCGCTGGGCCGAAGCCGCCAGGGCCGGATTTGGGAAGCATGGTCGAGTGACGGGGGCAAGACGTGGGGTGAAATGACGTTGACGGACTTGCCGAATCCAAACTCTGGAACTGATGCCGTCACGCTGAAGGATAAACGGCAGCTCTTGGTCTACAACCCCACCACCAAGGGTAGATCACCGCTAAAGGTTGCCATATCCAAGGATGGCAAGAGCTGGGCCAAGGTCCTTACCTTGGAGGATCAGCCAGGGGAGTATTCCTACCCGGCAGTAGTCCAGACCGGGGACGGCCTGGTTCATGTCAGCTACACGTGGAAGCGCCGAAGCATCAAGCATGTCGTGATCGATCCACGGAAGTTCGGCCACGGTGTCTCTTACTGATCGCACAGGCGTTCGTAATCTTGGGGTGTCTGGTCGGTCCCTCACGCTGGCTGTGGTGGCCCCATGCGAGAAAGAAACTTCAGTATCCTGTAGTGGCACGGGCATCCCTGCCCGTGATGGCCGTGTAGAGGGTAGGATACTCAAAGGGAAAATGGTCGTCTCCTTCTCCCAGGTACCACATCTTGAAGATCTTCTCTTCTTCGTCGTAGATGACGTTGCCGTCGATCTCCAAGCGCCATCCTTCCCAGGGTTGGTCTGCCCGCACCCCCCCCGGATTGGATGGGTGCTTTTCAGCAGGGTGGAGCGCGAAGCCAACTCCCGGGGACTCCCTGACCAGCAGACGCTCTATGAGGAGTTGTGCCTTGCCACCAACATTGAAGGGGCTCACCGGCCGAGGCTCCAGAGTGTCGATACGGTATCTTCCCGGCTTGGACCAGCGCCGGACACGAAGGGGACAGTGCACACAGCCGAGGCCTTGCCAGCAACCTTTAGGAACTCTATTCTCTTCATGTGTGAACTCCTCCCAAGAAACTGATTAGGTCGATTCGCGGGACCATTCGGCCTCAGAGTCTCACGGCGAGTCCCAGCGGCTGGGATTGATGCCTTCAGCCTCAGCGGGCATATCAGGATGGACATTGCCTGCATCGGGTAGCCAGATGCGGCGGTTGCGGTCGGTCATGATGAGCTTTATGGCATCTGAAACTTCCGAAAGCTGCTTCTCCGACCAGGTTTCTACAGGTTCAAATGGACCGGACCAGGGTGGCCGATAGGCTAAACCGAGCATCTCGCGAGCCTGCCCAGTACGATTTGGAAAGTTTCCGTGGAAAACATTCTGGTTGATCAAACAAGCAGAGCCAGCCGAGCAGGTGACCATCACCTCTTCCGGATGCTCACGGTAGCGCAAGTACGGATTCCCATGATTGTGAAAGCTCAGATGAGACCGGGGCACGACCCTGAAGGGAGCACGCTCAGGCGTCAGATCTTGGAGGTAGTACAAGACCCGCACCAAGCGCGGACAACTTTGTTCGGCTCCGAAAATCTTTGATCCCCAAGGTTGCCCGTCAGCATGAAGGTTGATCGCTGGACATCCGGCCTCGGAGCGAGAGTAATCGTAGGTCATGAGCACCGGCAGGTCACCGAAGAGACGCTCCAGCCACGCGATCATGGGGGGGTTGGCGATGAGCTCGGTAATCGCTCCACCGGCCCACTGGATGTCGTTGTGAGCTCTCTTCTTGTCGGTGTAGTCTGGGCTTTCCGTGGGGATTGGCTTCAACTCGGCATGCAGCTGTGCGATCTGGTCCGGGGTCAGCATTCCCGGCAGAACGACATATCCCTCAACTTCCAGGTGCCGAACCTGCGGGCCAGGCGTAAGAGCACTCCAGTCCGTATGCACAATACTGGGATTTCTCGTCAAATTGACTCCTTTCCCTGCGGTGGAGTGTAGCAAGGTTGGGACCCAATTTACCTGCTGCCAGGAACCGAATCAAGATCGAGGGCCTGGCGAAAGTCGTTGATTAGGTCCTCTGTGGCCTCGATGCCGATCGAAACGCGGATCAGGGAGTCGGAAATCCCCAGTCGCAGGCGTTCTTCCCGTGGTATCCCAGCATGAGAAGTTGTTGCGGGAAGAGTTACCAGAGTTTCAACACCTCCCAGGCTGGGAGCGATCAAGGGCAGTTCCAGCTTTTCTAGGAACGCATTCGAGGCTTCCAGGCCACCTCTGGGCTCGAAGCTCAGCATTCCACCGAACCCAGAGAAAAGGCCCTGGGACCGCTTATGCTGGGGATGACTCTCCAACCCCGGGTGGTTGACCCAGGCGACGGCCGTATGACTCTCTAGAAAGCGGGCAACCTCCAGAGCGCTCCGGTTCTGATGGTTGAGCCGCAGGACCAAGGTCTTGAGGCCTCGGTGAAGTAGAAAACAGGCGTGGGGATCGAGCATTCCTCCAAGGTGCCCGAGTTGACGCTTGACTTGCTGGAGCAGCTTCTCACTTCCTATTACCGCTCCCGCCGCAATGTCAGAGTGGCCGTTCAGGTATTTGGTGGCGCTGTGAACGCAGAGATCGAAACCCAGTTCGAGAGGCCGGAAATTCACCGGCGTACAGAAGGTGTTGTCGACAATCGAGATCAGCCCCTTGCGACGCGCAAAATCCACGATTGCCCGGAGGTCAGGTACCTGAATCAAGGGATTGGTCATCGACTCTACGTAGACCGCTCGCGTGTTTGGCCGCAGCTTGGATTCCCAGGTGCCGGCTCGATCACCGTCGATGAAGTCATGGCTGATACCAAACCGCCCGAGGTCTTCCGTGATGAAGCTGTGGCTCCCCCCGTAGAGTCCTTCCTGCACAAGAAGATGATCCCCGCTCGACAGGACCGTGAGCAGGGCAGTCGTAATTGCAGCCATTCCGCTAGAGGCTACAACCGCGGCCTCGCCCCCTTCGAGGTTGGCAAGCTTACGGTGCAGGACCAGGTGATTAGGGGTGTTGCTCAGTCGAACGTAGCGAACATCCTCATAGGCTTTCTCTCCCGCGTATTCGAATGTTGCCGACTGGAAGATCGGCATGTTCACCGCACCCCCGATGCGCGGCTTGAGTTCCCCTGAATGGATGACCCTCGTCTCTAGCTTCTCGGAGTTTCTGTCCACTTTTTCCTCCCTGCGAAACTGTAACCTAATGCCGACCCACGAGCCAATCCGACTGATCACACCGGATGATGAGACAACTGTAGCTGAAGTGGCGAACGGCCGGCTATAATTTCCCCTGAATTGTGCATGATTAACAAACGCACAAGGTGAGGAACCCGAATGAAGATCACAGCCGTAGAAACCTACTTCCTCAAACATAGGCTGCCGAAGGCGATGGGGCCCTCCACTCTTCTGTACCCCTTCAGGGAAGTGGTATTGGTAAAGATCAGTACCGACGAGGGGATCGTTGGTTGGGGCAAGACCGGTGCACGGGCGGGAGTTCGGGCTCTGATCGAAGAGCAGCTCGGGCCCCTGCTGATTGGGCGGGATCCACTCCGGAACAGGGAAATCTGGCAGCAACTCTGGGGGCATAATTTTGGAGATGGCTGGGCTGTCGGAGCGATCTATATCGCCCTGGACGACCTGCGGGGCAAGGCTCTGAACCTTCCCATCGCAGAACTCTACGGTGGACGCTTATGGGAAAAGGTCCCCGCCTACGGTTCGTCATTGAACTATACCGAAGGACTCGACCCCGTGGACCACTACCCGGAAGAGGCTCTCGAATTTGTCGACCGCGGTTTGCTTGCCCTCAAGATGAGGATCGGCGGCAATCCGATGGCTCAAGATCTCGCCGCCGCGGCTGAGGTGCGTGACGTGGTGGGGCCCGACATCAAGCTGATGGCCGATGGGCACCCCCTTCAACAGGCCCTGGCGCAGCAGGTCGACCAATGATTCGACGTGCTCGTGAACCCTCCATGAGTTCGCCCGCGGCTTCTTCGGATCATCGACCTGCATGCTCCAGACCGGCTCGCTCTCTAGAAACTCCGGACCGAGTACCGATCGCTCCAGATCGATGCGCTCCGGCAGGAAGGGATTGCAGTGGGCCAGTTCCGAAACCGCACCCAGGAGAGCCCGATCGCCGATCACGGTGATCTTCAGAAGAGTGAAGGCTATGCCGCGCCGCCCCTCACAGGGGTCTGGGTCAACTTTCCGTATCTCCACAATGGCAGTGTTCCCATCCTCTACCATCTATTGGGGTCCGAAGCAGAGCGACCGAAGATATTCAGTGTGGTGGCGGCACGGCGGTTCGACCCCGAGCGAGTGGGACAGCAGCTCTACCCGACGCAGTTCATCCATTTGGGTGAGGCGGAACTTCTTCGAAAGTTCCGAGATGATCGGAACTGGTTCAATGCCGACAGAGCCGGCCACGGAAATCAAGGTCATGCTGTCTGGTCGCGGATCAAGACCGACGAAAACCGCAGGGCATGAATTGAGTATCTGAAAACACTCTGAGTGACCCTCGATTGGGTCGAAGGAATGGAGGAAAAATGTTTACACTGGTATCCAAACCCTATTCGAAAACGAAGCAGAGACTCGACACTTTTTCGGTGGCGAAGCCGATGTTCTGGTCGAGCGGCGCACTCTACCTGGTTACGTTCGCTCTCCCAGTTGGCACCGGGCGCTTTGGAGAGTCCGGTTTTCTGGCGTTCACTTACGGAGTATTCCTCTGCCTCAGGGCTCCTTGGCTGTGGGCTGGCTGGTAAATGGTGTCTACTGGCTTGCGGTCATCGTCGTGGCGAAGCGTCGTTGGCCGCTGGCGGCGTGTCTTGGCGGGACTGCTTCGATCATGGCCTTCAGCGTCTTGCTGGGCGACGGGTTCTCACGCCTGGACCTGAGCGCCTGGGGTGACGGCTACTGGTTTTGGTCCGGCAGCACGGTGCTGCTGACTTGTGCGGCCCTTCTACTCGACGCCTCGCCCGCGCGCAAAGGGCATCAGAATGGAGCCAGCTAGGACAAGATCTCCCGAAGGACCTTGCCGCCCACGTCGGTCAGCCGAAAGTCTCGACCACTGTGGCGGTAGGTAAGGCGCTTGTGGTCGAGGCCGAGAAGGTGCAAGATGGTGGCGTGCAGATCGTTGGGGTGGACCGGATTCTCGGTGGCCTTGAAGCCGAAGTCATCGGTCGCACCATAGGCCAGTCCGCCCTTGACCCCTCCACCCGCCAATAGCGTGGTGTAACCGTGGACGTTGTGATCACGGCCCCTTCCGATCTTCTCCAAGCCACTGTTCTGGATCATCGGCGTGCGACCGAACTCACTGCCCACAATGATCAGCGTCTCGTCGAACAGGCCTCTCAACTTCAAGTCCTCGACAAGACAAGCAATGGGTCCGTCGGCTCGGCGAGCCAGCCGGCCGTGGTCCATGATGTCGTCGTGGCTGTCCCAAGGTTGAAAATCCCCATAGAAAACCTGCACCATGCGTACCCCGTGTTCCACCAGCCGCAACGCCATTAGGCAACCGCGACCAAAGTCGTGTTCACCGTAGCGGGATCGGACGGATTCTTTCTCCTTGGTAATGTCGAAAACGCGGGGAGCTTCCGTCTGCATCCGGAAGGCGATTTCCATTGCCTCGATGCTCGACTCCAGAGCCGGCTGCTGTCCCAGCCGCCCCAGATAGGAGCGGTTCAAGCGATCGAGCAAGCTCAGCTGTCTTTTCTGATCGTCTGGACCGAGAGTCGCGTTGCGAATGTTCTGAACCAGCTTTTCCGTTTCCGTCTCGTTGTTGCGGATGTGTGCTCCCTGAAAGGAATTGGGTAGGAAACCCGAAGACCAAAGGGGAGGCCCAACGGTCGGGCTGCCGGGACAAAGCACCACGAAACCCGGAAGATTCTCGTTTTCCGATCCCAGTCCGTAGGTAACCCAGGAGCCCATGGAAGGGTGTCCCGGAAGCTGATGCCCACAGCTCATCAGCAGAAGCGAGGGCTCGTGATTCCCATTATCCGAGTGCATGGAGCGGATGACACAGAAATCATCGATCGCTTCGCCGACCCGAGGGAAGATCTCTGAAACGTGGAGACCACTCTGGCCGCACTGGCGAAACCGGAACGGCGACTTCATCAAGTTCCCCGAAGCCCGATCGGTCTTGATCTTGGGGCCGGGCAGCGGATCGCCGTCGTGCCGGTCGAGCATCGGTTTGGGGTCGAACGTATCTACCTGGGAAAGGCCGCCGTTAAGAAAAAGAAAGATCACGTGCTTGGCGCGGGCAGGAAAATGGGGAGCCCGCACGGCGAGGGACGAGCTGCGAGAGGTTGCCGCCAGAAGACTCGAGAGTCCAACTGAGCCAAAGCCAGCGCCAACGAGAGACAGAAGTTCACGTCGATTCATACGAAGATCCTACATCGGACAAAGTATTGTTTGAATTCTACACAAATCTTCGAAACCTGTCACGGTGCCTATCCGGATCGTGACGGTGGTTTCTAGGCTGCCGTCCTTCGAGCCGAAGGCCTCGAAGACGAGGAACTTCGGACCGGAGACCAAAGCGACCTCCTTAAACCACAAGCTTTATGAAGCCTGAGGGCAGAGATTCACATACATGCACATACATGTGTTATATGTTCCATATGCCACAGCTCCACATGCTCCAGCTCCACCTTTATGCAGCAGAATCGCTTTCCAGACGAATCAGAGAGAAGGCCGAAGCCAGCGGATTGAGCGTTTCTCGACACCCTGGCGCAGTTGGTTCAGGAGGAAATCTTCGAGCAGTGGCCTCCCGGTTTCTTTGATGAAGTCGTGGGATTCTGGAAGGGTGATCGCCTCGAGCGCGAAAGTCGGCCACCCCTCGAGTTCTCCCGGATTGTGCGGCTGAGAGTTGAGGACTGGGAATCCCCTCCAGGCTGAAACGTGCCGAAGTCAGTGAGAGCTGTGCCCGGTTCACGGCACCGAGCTGAACTCACTGGAGGCGAGGAGCACCTGCGCATACGTGGGCCAGGCTTCTTCTCCGTCCCCCAGATAGTCCAGTCCCAGCTGGACCTCGTCGGCTGTGGGCGTGCGGCCGTAGAGCAGGGCGTAGGCGTGCTGGATTTGTGGCCGGGGGCCGCCTGGGGCTTCCCTCTTTAGACGTTCAGCCAACGCTGCTGCCTGGTCCATCACGAAATTGCTGTTGAGGAAATAAAGCCTCTGCATAGGACCCACCGTGATGCTTCGGCTGGCGCTGTGACTGTTGGGGTCGGGGAAATCAAACATCGTCAGGGTCGGGTTGGGTTTGGTGCGACTCACGACGGTGTAAAGGGTGCGGCGGCGATGGTCGATGTCCAGGGGCGCTGACGGACCTCCCAGGGAGCGATCCAGCTTTCCTGAAACCGAAAGAATGGTGTCGCGTAAGGCCTCGGCGTCGAGCCGCTGGATCAGGTTCGCCCGCCACAGAAGACGGTTGTCCGGATCCTTCTCGGCGTTCTCCTGGCGGTGTTGCGAACTCAGAGCGTAGGTAGCGGAAAGCATGATCTCTCGGTGAAGGGCCTTGATCGACCAGCCGCTCTGAATGAATCGTGCCGCCAGATAATCTAACAGTTCGGGATGGCTCGCCCTCGCCCCCAGCCGGCCCAGATTGCTGGGAGTGCGGACGATTCCCTCTCCGAAGTGATGCTGCCAGACGCGGTTGACCATCACCCGAGCCGTCAACGGATTCTCCGGGCTGGCGATGGCCTGGGCCAATTCCAGACGTCCACTGCCCTGGCCGAAGGCCGCGGGGACTCCTGCGCTGAGGACGTGTAGAAATCGTCTGGGGGCTACTTTGCCAAGGTTGTCTTCGTCGCCGCGGATGGCGATGCGGAGATCCTTGGGCTTCTCCAAATCCCGGTAGCCGTGCAGAAAAGGATAGGGTTCAGGCAATGCCTCTTCCAGCCGCTTCAGCTCCTCCCGCATTCGGTCCAGGTGCCTTTTCCATTCGCCGGTCAGAAAGCGGTTGATCTCCAGACCCTCCTCGGAGCCGTAGTACGCCACTCCACCCTCGAACCTGAAGCTTCCCCTGGGATGTGGCTCCGCTGCCAGATCTCTCCACAGATACCACTTCTGGAGGTCGAGAAACTCAAGATTGGCATACTGGCGGGTCCCCATGTCGGAGGCCCCTTTGGCACCTCCCAGCTTGACGTAGTTCCGATCCTCCAGCTCCTTTTTTTCAAGGTTTATCGTGAGGACGATCTCTTGAAATTGATCCGCTAGATCTCGGGCTTCTTGAAGGGTCCCTCCTCGGGCCAACATCGTTTCCCAGTCTTCCAGATAGGGATGTTCCTTCTCTGTCTGGTCCAGGTACTTGATCCAACGGTTTACCACCTCCGAGTCGAGTTGTGCTTCCACGGCAGCAGCCTGGGCGGAGGCCTGTTGTGCACGACTCACCTTCCAGGCAGCGACCAGATAGGAAGAGGTCTGTTCCAGCAGAATGTCGGCTAATTGTTTCGACTGAAACTCGATGAATTTCTGGATCAAATCCTTCTGATCTGAGACCTTCTCCTCGGCCTTCTTGTAGATCTCGACGACCTGCTCCTCGACCAGCGGATGGTCCCAAACCTCGCTGCTGGCGAAGACGCCCTTCAGGGAATAGAAGTCCTGGGTGGGTATGGGATCGTACTTGTGATCGTGACACCGGGCACAACCTACGGTTAGAGCCAAGAAACTCCTTGCCGTGACGTCGACCAGATCGTCCTGATTGGGAGCGAGCACCAGAAAACCGAGACCGGCAAGCAGCTCATCTCGCCCTTCGGATGGCAGCAGGTCCGCCGCCAACTGAGCCTTTATGAAGCGATCGTATGGCAAATCCTGGTTGAAGGCCTGGACGACCCAGTCCCGATAGCGGTGTATGTTGGCATAGGGTGTATCTTCTCTTGCTCCAATCCGGCCATCTGAATAGCGGGAGAGGTCCAGCCAATAACGTCCCCATCGTTCTCCGTAGTGGGGCGAAGAAAGGAGGCGGTCGACTACCCTGCCAAAGGCTTCCTGTGAGTCATCATCGGCGAGAAAAGCCTCCACCTCTTCGGGAGAGGGAGGCAGACCGATAAGATCAAAGCTGGCTCGTCGGATAAGAGTCCTCTTACCCGCCGCAGGTACTGGCTCGAGGCCCCCTTGTTCGAGCTTCGCCAGAATGAAATGATCGACCGGGGCTTTGGACCAACTACGGTCTCTTACGATTGGCAGCGAGGGCTCCAGAACAGGCTGGAAAGACCAGAAAGCACGTTGCTCGGGTGGGACGACGTGACTAGCGGTCTCGGCGGCGTGCAGAAGGTTCTCCTCGGTCTCTGGCCAGACGGCACCGGCATCAATCCAGGCTTTCAGATATCCGATCTGGTTGGCGGAAAGTTTGCCCTGAGGAGGCATACTCAGCCGCGCGTGAGTCTGGGAAACGGCTTGGATCAGCAGACTCCCCGCTGAATTCCCGGGAAGGACAGCGGGTCCCGAGTTGCCACCCCGCCGCAGACCTTCGTCTGAATCTGCTTGAAGGCCCCCCTTTTTTGCACTGGTGTGGCAGGCGTAGCAGTTGTCGGCTAGGAGCGGACGGACCCGCATTTCGAAGAACTCTGCTGTTGCAGCGTCAGAGCCGAACGAGGGAGCGAAAGTTGGCACCATCACGGCGCAGGCTGCTAGGAAGACTCGGCAATCCATAGCTTGGAAATGTAAGTTAGCAGCGACACCGAATGCTGTCAATCAGAGCCGGCCGTGAGAAGTCCCAGATCAGTCTCGCCCCCCAGCTGTGCTGCCCCATTCGAGAACGAAACTTCGGTTGAGGATAGGCGATATCGTGCGGCACTACGTGGGGAAGAGTTGTCCAGCTCTCTCCTCGGAACTTGGCCTCATGCTGCTAACGGCTCAAGTCGTTCGCGGCTCTGACGGACTTGGCTTTGTCGTACTGGTAGTTCATCCTCAGGTCGTGACAAGAGTCTGGGGAGTCTAGTTCTAGTCTTGCGGAAGTAGGTTGATGCTGTCGGCAAACAGGGCCCGTTCGACGCGCCGTCCGGGGACTAGAGACGTGCGACGTATTCTTGAAGTTTCAGCTGAGGAATCGCGCGCGATCTGGGCCCGAATGGAGCGCTTGTTGACTACGTCCAGAGCGGCCACTCGATAGGCCGCGGCAAGCGTGGGGAAATTGAATATGTTGTCCGCGAAGAAATCTACCCCGCCGCCATCGAGGAGCCCTATTTGACCCAGGTGGATCAGCTCGGTTGCGCCCTCGCCCACAATGTGGACGCCGAGCAACCGTTTCCCGGGGGTCGGCTACTAGCTTCAGAAAGCCCACCGTCAGACCTGAGATCTGTCCGCGTGCCACCTCAGAGAATCGTGCCCGACCAACCAGGGCGCCGCCGAAACGATCGGCTGCCTGCTGCTCTGTGATCCCCACAGCGGCCATCTCGGGGATCGTGTAGATGCCCATTGGGATCGCCTCGTCGTTGCTGTCCTTCCCCAACCCAAGGGCATGAAGGACAGCACGCCGACCCTGCTCCATCGCCGAGGACGCCAGTCCGGGGGGGCGGCAGCGTCTCCAACGGCGTAGATAGGGGGAACGGACGTTTTGCAGCAACGATCCACCTCGAGACCGGCACTCTCTACACCGAGTCCGTCCAGGTTGGCCTGTCGTCCTATGGCGACCAACATCTTCTCGCTCTCGATCTTGTCTCCATCAACTAACTCGACATTCACTTTCGAGACCCCGTCCCAACCTACCTCGCTGATTCGGCGATCGCTCAAGAAGCGACCACCACTCCCTCGAAAGCCTTTCAGAAACTCCTCCGTCATTTCAGGGTCCAAGAAGTGAAGGGGGCGCTTCGAGCGGTCGATGACCGTGACTCGAACTCCCAGGAGCTGGAAGATCGAGGAATATGCGCACGCAATGATGCCGCCGCCGAGGACCGTCAGCGAATCGGGAAGGTAGTTCATGGACAGTATGGAATCGCTGTCCAGGATGTATTGGTGGTCGACTGAAATCTCGGGCGGGGGATACGCGGCCTGGATCCTGTGGCGATTACAAAGACGTCGGCGCCAATGCGTTGGGTCGATCCGTTGGGAGACATCACCTCCACGGCTGCTTCCGAGACGAAGCGTGCCCGGCCCAGATGGCGCTGGATGTGGTTTCGTTCAAGGTGACTACTCATGAAGCTCACATGGGACTCGACGACTTGATGCATCCGCCCGATCAGGTGGTCCACCCTGAGATCCTCTCTGAGCTTGCACTCCAAGATTGTGCTGCTGCGCTGATATCGGTCCAGCTGCAGCGCATTCTCTCTGAGGGTCTTGCTGGGGTATCGTACCGGTATGGACATAGGAACCGCGGACGTTTCGGTCCCGCTCGACCACCGCCACACGCTTGCCCGCCTTGGCTCCTTGAACTGCAGCCTTCTGACCGGCCGGCCCGCTCCCGATGACCAGAATGTCGTAGTGGTCTGAGGACTTCATAGCTTCATCGATTCGACGGCTTCCAGAACCGACTCCTTCTTGGAAAGCAAGGAGTCCACATCGTCTGGATAGAGATTCAGGTCCACACATCCTCGTCAGGGGCCTCATTCAGCATATGATCCGAGAGCAAGTCGGCAAGGCAGGTCGTCTTCGCCTCATCGGGATAGTGGGAGGCCTTTTCATAGCAGTACCGGCAGGCAATCGCTTCCTGCACCTGGTCGGGCAATCCCCACTCCCGGGCCAACTGGGCACCCACTCTGCCCCCGAACTCCTCCATGAGGAGAACGGCGGCCTCGGATTCGAGCTCTGAACCTAGAGATTTCTCCACGGTTTGTACGACCTCTAGGACGACCGGCTTAGCAATATCGTGGAGCATCCCGCACAAGAACGCTGTTTCAGTATTGCGTCTCAGTAGGCAGGCGGCCTCCTGGGCACAGAAGGCCGCCGCCACCGAATGGCTCCAGAGTTTCTGGAGTTCGGCCTTCCTCCGGTCAAGTGCAAAGAGGCGACCGCCAACCGCAACTGCTAATGCAATCTCGGCGATCCGCTCGAATCCCAATCGAGCTACGGCTTGCTGCAGGGAAACTATCTGTGCGTTCCAACCATAGGCCGCGGAGTTCGCAACCTTCAGCACATGCTGACCAGGGACTGGGCGGAATGGATTACCCGGGCTAGCTCGGCTGCACGAGTGTCTTGACTGCGGGCTAGAGACAGAACCCGGCCCGCTACGGCTGGTAACAGGGGCAGTTCGAGTGTCTCGTCATTCAGACGGGACCAGACGGCGCTTCGGAAGCTCTCCAAGCCACTGGCGGGAGGAGGAGAGAAATTCTGGAGGCCCTGTTGCTGCATGAGTTCTCATGGACTTCTTCGACCTCAACCCGACGGGACTTTAGCCCGCATAATCCACAAGTGTTCTACTGCGGCGGCGCCATCATCCCCCCTGGCTGCGTTGCGCTCGGTCGCCCTCCTCGAGGTACTGAACGGGTGCGACTGCGGAGGTTCGCCACGTGTGGTCTCGGTCGCAAGCCTTGCCAGGACGGCGCTGTCACCGCCTCGCTACGAAAATCTATGAATTTTGTGGGCGAGGGATATGCTGATGCTCAAGCTGGGCGGATTTCGCTTTCGTCTTCAGGGACTATCGGGACGGACGCATTCATCCCGAGCGCCGCGATTCCCGCAATCAGGAACGCGGCAGCACAGGTGAGAAAGGCGAGATTCCAGTTGCGGTTGATCCCCTCGCCGACCCGCGACCCGAGAAGGGAATCCATTTGCTAACCAGATTGGCGCTTGTTGGATATGCTCCTGCCTGGCCTAATCCAAATCCGAATCTCATTGCCAGAAGGGCGCTGAAAACGCCGGCTGCCCCTGTCAGCCCCGTGAACAGGGACCAGAGGAGAATGTAGATTGTTAGCATCACTCGGGCGCCGAACCGATCCGCCAACCATCCGCAGGGAACCTGGCCCAGGGCATAGGTCCAGAAGAAGGCGCTCAACATCCAGCCCACCTGGGTATCCGTTAGGCCCAGGTCTTCCTTGATGAAAACCTCGGCAAAGGAAATGCAGAAGCGATCGAGGTAGAGCAGAACCGACATCAAGGTGGTGACGGCAACCATTCGGTAACGAATATGGCGAGCAGGCATGTCGGCCAATTCTGGAGCAGTACGATGTCTAAATAGTTCAGCGGACATAGTATTCGCTGCTAACTGCTAACTGCTAACTGCTAACCCTTCCCCGAAAGACGTGCAGGCCGTAGCTGATTACGGTTCCGACAGTCAGGTTCACGACCAGAGCACCCGGAGCAATCCACATGAAGCTCACCGGATCGGCTCCACTGATCGGGTCCCTCCCGAAGATAGCGCCAGAGTAGGCGAGGAGCACCGCTGTAGTCAGGCCGCAGATGGCACCCGCCGCGACGCCCAGGGGCCGGGCAAAGGGCACGAAAAAGGCGAAGAAGAAGAGACCGAACATGGGGGTCATTAGCAAGCCTGAGGTTTTCTTGGTGATCGCCCAGATGTTGCCGGAAACGCCCCCCATGAAGGCGCTTCCCAAGACGATCACAGCCCCGATAACGAAGGCCAGGATCTTAGCCCAACGTGCCTGGATCTTGGGGTCGGATGGGAGTTTCCCGAAGCGGTGCAGAAAGTCCCGATCGATTACCGCCGTGATGGAGTTTACCCCTGAGTCGATGCTGGACATGGCGGCCGCCAGCAGGGCTGCCACTACCAGCCCGGAGATGCCCGGCGGCAACAGATAGGAGATGAAGTAGGGGAAGACCTTGTCGCCGTTGGCTCCGGTATCGAGTCCAGCGGGGAGAGGTTCGGGGTTGTTCTGAACCAGCCCCAGAAGCGCGAATCCCACCAGCCAGAGTGTCAGCACCACTGCGATCCCTACGATCTGGTTGGTCGCATAGGCTCGCCGCGCAGCCCTGGCGTCAGTGGTCGCCATCAGACGTTGGATCTTGGTCTGATCACCTGCCAGGCCGCAGCAGGTCAGGATGAAGGTGGAGAAAATGGTGCCCAGGATGCTCAGACGAACGGAAGGGTCGAAACTGTACAGGGGCTGCTCATCCCAGTGGGGCGGCCAGGTGGTCGGAAACCAACCGATCCCACCCATCCGATAGGTCACAAGGCCAATCACCAGAAGCGCTCCTACCAACATGAACAGGGTCTGGAAGCCGTCCGTGACGACGACGGCTCGCAGTCCACCCAACGAGGTGTAGGTGACAGCAATCAATCCGGTGATGAGAGTGATCCAAGGTACCCACGACTCGTCCAGGCCCATCATGATGGCCAGGGCCTGGGCGGCCAGAAAGACCAGCAACGACATCCACACCAACCGGAAGAGGAGGAACAGCACGGCCCCTAGCATCCGGATTCCCAGACCCAGCCGCTCTTCCAGGAGCTCGTAGGCACTGATGACCCGGGTCCTCATGAAGAAAGGGATGAAGATGAAGCCAACCACCACGAAGATAAAAGGATGGGCCAGCATATTTGCCAGTCCCGCTGGACCCTTGGAAATGGCTTCTCCTGGAATGGAAAGGTAGCCGATGCTGCTCAAGGAAGTGGCCATCAGGGAGACCCCTATTAGCGTCGGATTCATCCTGCCGCCGCCCGTAAAGTATTCCTCCAGGCTAATCTGACGACGGGAGTAGTAGCCGCCCAGGAGGATGGTACCAAGGGCATACAAAGCGACGATGATCCAGTCGATGGGTGCGAGTCCGCCGCCGGAGCTGTCGAAAAGACTCATATCGTATTGGTGTAGTAGCCCAAGAGACCGTCGAGGTTCGCAGGCATCTTATATCAGCCGTCCAAGCCAGGGAAGTTGTAAAAATCCAACACCCGCGAGGCATATCATTCCTCGGAGTTGCGAGTTCAGCCTCCCCTGGTTTTTGACCCCTCCTGTGAGGTGAGCACCGTAAGTAGTAGCATGGAGAGGATCGAAAAGACGCAATCGGACCAAGGGAAGGACACTGGGAAGATGGGGAGAAGCGTACTGACTGTCAAGCTGCTGGCGTTTACGTCGTTTTTGGCTCTGGGGCCGGCGAGGGCTCAGCAAGCGCTGCAGGACGGTGTTTATATCATCTTCGACGGATCAGGCTCGATGTGGGCGTCCATACTTAGAACGGCGAAGCATTATCTACCCGTTACCCAGACCGTCCGGGTTTCCGACAGGGGGAGAGACCCTGGTAGAGGTCGTCGTCACAGAACCCCCTTCGGTCCAGGCCAAGTTTCTGGAGGAGGGGAAGAAAGACCGAGGTTCGTTGATAACCGCCTATCAAGGCGGCAAGAAGGCGTCCACTTTGCGGGCCCAAGATAGGGTCTATGTCAGCCCCGGGACATACGAGTTCAGGGCGCGTCCCAACCGGGAGAACGAGCTCAGCGTAACCGAATCGCTTGGCGACGGCGAGCACAAGGAACTCCTGTTCAAGATGGTCCATACGGTGCAGGCACGCATCAGGATGGTACGCTTCGGACTCCGGTATCGATTTTCGGCAGAACTACGAGCTCTGGCAGGATGGAGCAATGGCGTCCGTGCCTTGCCCGGGATCTATAATCTCCACCGTCCAGATCAGCTCACACCTTATGTGCACCAGGGCCTTGTGCTTAGCGAGGAGGATTCTCAGGATTTCAAGATCGAGTTTCCTGTGGGTCATGTAACCGTCCGCTATCTCAAAGATGACGGTTCGCCACAGAAAGACGAGCGCTGCTAGATCAGTCGATTCGAGGGCCCCAAGAGTGTGGGTGGGAAGCTCAAGCAAAGCGGCTGGGAAGTCCCCCTTCGACCCGGTATAATATGAGCTCAAGGGCTGGAATCGACTCGGAGCCTTCGATCTTCTAAGCTTCGAAATTGCGCTGGGCGATGACAAGGAAGTCGTCCTACGCTCCAAGCGATAGCGAGGCGGGATCTTAACCCATCTTAACCCGCCACCGCTCCTTCACAGCCAGGACTCTGTCAAACGGCTGATCTACTTGGACTCTCCTCGCCGCAGCCACCCTCAGCCTGTTCTTCGTAGGTCGCTCCACAGATGCTGCAGCTCTGTCTGCCCGAAGCGTCAGTCACCAGGCTATTCAGGCCGCCGCAGCTTCCCTTGATGCGACGGCCCGTGACCATTACACCCACCGCCATGCCTGCGACTGCGAGTCCAAAGAATAGGAATGTGATCAAGTAGAGAGTCATGGCTGTTTGCCAAAGCGGCCGCGAAATTGCGACGTCTTAATCTCTTCTATTCTATCGTTTTTCTCGCGGATGAAAAGAACTGTCCAGCCGTTTTTCTCGGCAAGCCGAAGGCCTCTATCAGCTCCCAGGACCAGTAGGGCTGTCGCGAGGGCATCTGCTGTCATACAAGAGGGATGGACCACGCTGACCGAGATGGTGTGATGGTCGATCGGCCATCCGCTGGCTGGATCGATGGTGTGAGAGTAGCGCCGCCCTCCGGCATCGAAGTAGTTGCGATAAGTACCCGAGGTCGCCATCGCCAGGTCGGATAGTGGAAGCACTCGGTGAGCGACTGGTTTGTCAATATGTGGCCGTTCTACGGCGACTCTCCAAGGCCTATCGGCGAGGCTTTGACCCTGTGCCCGAACCTCTCCGCCTACCTCGACCATGAAATTCTCGACTTCATGGCCTGCCAGGAAGCCGGCGACCCGATCTACCGCATAGCCCTTGGCGATCGCCGACAGGTCAATTTCCAGATCCGCGGCCTGTTTTCGCAGAGCCGGGGCGTCGCCTCTTAGCTCCAGCCGCTCGAATCCAATCCGGCTGATCGTGGCAGCTATCTCCTGATCCGAAGGAGGTTCGATCCGGTCCTCGCCAGAACCAAAGCCCCAGAGATCGACTAAAGGTCCGATGGTTGGGTCGAAGGCCCCCTGGGTAAGATCAGCGATCCGGAGCGCCTCCTTGACCACCTCTGCCGTTGGCACGGAGACTGCGAACCAATCACTATCGGATGAGCGATTGAACCGCGAAAGCTCGGAGTCGGGCAGATAGGTGGACATCCTGCGATTGATGTCCTCGAGCTGGTCGTCAATGCCAGCACGAATCTCTTGGGTGCCCTCCGTCCCTTGGTTGCTCAGCCATTTGACCCTATAGGTCGTCCCCATCGTGTTGCCGATGTGCAGCGCTTCGTAGGTGGGCTTCCAGAAGAGAACAAGAAGGGCGGCCCCCAGCATCGCCAGGAGACCAAGTAGAGGCTTCAACACGAGGGACTAGCCGCCGAAATCGTCGTAGGCGATGTTCTCGGGTTCGACACCCAGATCATCGAGTAGCTTGAACACCGCCTGGTTCATCATTGGAGGTCCACAGATGTAGTACTCGCAGTCCTCCGGGGCCTCGTGGTCCCTGAGATAGTTGTCATAGAGGACTTGATGGATGAAACCGGTATAGCCGGCCCAGTTGTCCTCTCCCTGGGGTTCCGAGAGCGCCAGGTGCCAGCCAAAGTTCGGATTCTCCGCTTGCAGCTTATCGTATTCATCCCAGTAGAAGGCCTCGCGTAAGCTGCGGGCACCGTACCAGAAGCTGACCTTGCGATCGGTGTGAACTCGTCGGAACTGATCGTAGAGGTGGGATCGCATCGGTGCCATCCCGGCGCCGCCGCCAATGAAGATCATTTCCGCCTGCGTCTCTTTGGCGAAAAACTCGCCATACGGGCCCGAGATGGTGACCTCGTCTCCCGGCTTAAGATTGAACATGTAGGAGGTCATCTTTCCTGGGGGAAAGTTGGTGCGGGGTGGTGGAACGGCCACCCGCACGTTGAGCATGATCATGCCCTTTTCTTCGGGAAAGTTGGCCATCGAATAGGCACGGTACTCTGTTTCCTCCACGACCGATTCAAGATCCCAGAGATTGAAGGCATCCCAGGCATCCCGATATTCTTTTTCGATATCGAAGTCTCGGTAGCGCACTGTGTGGGGTGGGCACTCAATCTGGATGAAGCCGCCCGCGCGAAAATCGACGTTTTCCCCTTCGGGCAGGTCCAGGATCAGCTCTTTGATGAAGGTCGCCACGTTGTGATTGGATCGAACCTTGCAGGTCCACTTCCTGACCCCGAAGACATCCTCCGGCACCTCGATTTTCAGATTTTGCTTGACCACCACCTGGCAGGAGAGGCGGCAGCCCTCTTTCGCTTCACCGCGGCTGATATGAGCCTTTTCCGTGGCCAAAATGTCGCCGCCACCTTCGAAAATATTCACTTTGCACTGGGCACAGGTTCCGCCACCACCGCAGGCTGAGGAAACGAAGATCTTCTGGTCTGCGAGGATATTGAGAAGCTTTCCGCCAGTAGGTACGGAAATATTGCGTTCCCCATTGATGAGGATGTCGACATTCCCCGAGGCAACCAACTTGGATCGGGCGAATAGGATTACCGTCACCAGGGCCAGGACGATAATCGTAAACATCGAAACACCGAGAAAGATTTCCATGTCAGGCTATAGCTGGATTCCCGAAAAGGACATGAACGCCAGCGAAATCAGGCCGACGATGATGAAGGTAATCCCCAGGCCCTTCAGCCCCTCGGGGACGTCGCTGTACTTGAGTTTCTCGCGAATGCCCGCCAGTACCATGATGGCCAGGGCCCAGCCGAAACCCGATCCGAAACCGTAAACGACGCTTTCGCCGAAATCGTATTCGCGCTCCACCATGAACAAGGAGCCTCCGAGTATCGCGCAGTTGACCGTGATCAAAGGAAGGAAAATCCCCAGGGCGTTGTAGAGCGATGGTACGAAACGGTCCAAGGCCATCTCCAGGATCTGAACCATCGCGGCGATCACTCCGATGTAGGTGATCAGTCCAAGGAATGAGAGGTTGGTCTCGGGCAGCCCCGCCCAGGTCAGCGCTCCCTCGCTGAGGACGTTGCGATAGAGGAGATTGTTGATGGGTATCGTGATGGTTTGGACCACGATTACCGCGAGCCCCAGCCCGCTAGCGGTTTCCACGTTCTTGGAGACTGCCAAAAAAGTGCACATGCCCAGGAAAAAGGCCAACGCCATGTTCTCGACGAAGACCGCTTTCAAAAAGAGGCTCAAGTATTCTTCGAACACCGTTCTATCCTTCGTGCTCCACCTGCTCGGTCTTCACCGAACGCAGAACCCAGATGAATATTCCTATGATGAAAAACGCACTGGGCGGAAGCAGCATCAACCCGTTGGCGTTGTACCAGCCGCCGTCCGTGGTCAAGGGAAGCAGGACCTGGCCGAAGAGGGCGCCAGAGCCGAAAAACTCACGCAGTAGTCCGACAACTACCAGAATCAAGCTGTAGCCCAGGCCATTGCCGACACCGTCGAGAAAGCTGTTGAAGACACCGTTCTTCATGGCGAAGGCCTCGGCACGGCCCATCACGATACAGTTTGTGATGATAAGGCCGACGAACACGGAGAGCTGCTTGCTTATTTCATAGGCATAGGCCCTTAGGATCTGATCGGCAACGATCACAAGTGAGGCAATGATGGTCATCTGTACAATAATTCGAATACTCGAAGGGATGTGATTGCGAATCAGACTCACTGCCGAATTGGAACAGGCGAGTACGCCGATGACCGCAAGGCACATCACCATCACGGTCTCCATCTTGGTAGTGACTGCCAGGGCGGAACAAATGCCCAGTACTTGTAGAGCGATGGGGTTCTGCTCGAACAGCGGTCCGAAGAGGACTTTGCGAATTTGACTTGCCATTGTGCGTTAAACTCCCTCTCGTCGCACTCGTGCGAGATACCTCCCGAAGCCGTTCTCACTCAACCAGTAGCGGAGCAGGTTGCGCACTCCACGTGAGGTAATGGTCGCGCCGGAAAGGCCATCCACTTGGTGGATGGCGCTAGCTGCTGATCCATCGACTTTGCCCTTGATCACCTCGATTCGCGCCTGTCCATCTTCACCGTAGGCCTTTTTTCCCTTCCAAAGGGCCTTCCACTTGGGGTTATCCACTTCCCCTCCAAGACCCGGGGTCTCGGCATGTTGGTAGAAGCTCAGGGCTTCAATCGTGTTCATGTCCATGTCGAGTGCGAGGAAACCGTACAAGGTCGACCAGAGTCCCTTCCCGTGAACGGGCAGGATCAGGCGACCTGCTTTGTCGCCGTTCTTGACCAGGTACACGGAAGCCTGGCGTGACCGCCTTCCGATACCCGCAAGGTCCTCGTCTATTTCGATACTGCGAGCTGGGTCCCTGGCCGCTTTCCGCTGATCGAAGGTCTCCGCATCCACCCCGGCCGCGTACTCACCGGTGTCGAGGTCGACGATTCTTGACTCGATAGAGTCCCGGTAGACCCGGTCCACATCCACTCCTTCTTCTAGTAGGCCCGCTGCCGAGAGGATATTGCTCTTCTTGTCCAGGGCCTGGTTGATCTGCTGCACTGGCCGAAGCTTGACCGCTGAGGTGGACACGACCACCGCACAGACGACGCAGAGCAGGAATGCCACCAGAAATGTCTTCGAGACCGTGTCGTTAGACATAATTCACCTGGGTTCTGGTTGCCCGCCGCCGAATATTGGCCTTCACCACGTAGTAATCGATCAGTGGTGCGAAGACATTACCGAAGAGAATGGCAAGCATGGTCCCCTCTGGAAACGCTGGGTTGATTACCCGGATCAGAATCGCCATGAAACCGATCAAGATCCCATAGAAATATTTACCGATATTTGTAAAGGCTGCTGAAACGGGATCCGTTGCCATGAACACGATCCCGAAAGCGAGCCCTCCGACCACGAAATGCCAGGCCGGCGACATCTCAAACATGGGGTTGGTATCGCTGCCAATCGAGTACAGCATCCAGGAGGTCGCCAGAGCGCCGGCGGAGCAGCTCAGCATGATTCTCCAGGAGCCAACGCCGGTGAGAATCAATAGGCCGGCACCAAGCAGGCAGGCGACGGTCGAGGTCTCTCCCATCGATCCCTGGATGGTGCCGAGGAACGAATCCATCCACGTGTACTGCTGCTGGACGGCGGCCATTCCATCGGATGCCGCCAGGCCAAGGACCGAGGCACCGCTGAAACCATCGACGGCTGTCCAGATTGCGTTGCCCGATAACTGGGCCGGATAGGCAAAATAGAGAAAGGCTCGGGCCGTCAGGGCCGGATTGAGAAAATTCTTGCCTGTGCCCCCGAAAACTTCCTTTCCCACCACGACGCCGAAGAGAATTCCCAGGGCAACCTGCCACAGAGGCACGGTCGGGGGCAGGATCAGGGGGAATAGCATCCCGGTTACCATGAAACCCTCATTGATCTCGTGTTTTCGGATAATCGAGAAGGTCCCTTCCGCTAGACCGCCGACGATGTTGGCTACCAGGAACACGGGGACGAAGTAAAGCGCTCCATGCACTGCGTCGGCAATCAAGTTCTGCGGGTCGTAACCAACGCCCAACCAGGCAATGAGCGCCGCCCGCCAACCGATAGTCTCTGTGAGTCCCATTTCCTGCAGAGCCAGGTTGGCCTGATAGCCGGTATTGAACAGTGCCATCAGGATGCAGGGTACCAAGGCAGCGACGACCGTGATCATCATCCGCTTGAGGTCTATGCCATCACGGATATGGGGAGCCTCTGGAGTCACGTCACCGGGTGTGTAGAGAAAGGTGTCCAGGGCCTCATAAAGAGGGTAGAGCTTCTCCAGCTTCCCACGCTCTTTGAAGGATGGTTCCAGACCATCGAGAAAATTCCGCAGAGGCTTCATTCCTTCGCTACCCTTCCTTGGCAATCCTCGTGAGCATCTGTCGCAGCAGCGGGCCGTATTCCGTTTTTCCCGGGCAGACAAAAGAACACAAGCCCAGATCCTCTTCGTCCAACTCGAGGGCCCCCAGAGAAACCGAGCTTTCCAGATCTTCAGAAACCAGGGCGCGCAAGAGATAGGTGGGAAAGATATCCAAGGGCATCACACCCTCATACATGCCAATGGGTACCATCGCGCGCCTGCTTCCATTGGTGTTTGTCGAGAAGTCGAATTCCCGGCCGAATCTCAATTTGGACAGAAACACGTTCTTTGTCGAAAAGGTGTCAAAACCCGGCCCCTGCCAGCCGAGCAGGACTCGCGAACGATCCTCTCGAATCACCGAAATCTGAGTATGGTAGCGACCCAGGTAATTCAGCGGAGATACACCAGCCAGATCGCCCGCGAAGACTGAGCCGGAGACCAGGCGGCTCTCACCCTCTTTCAGCGCGCCTTCGACTAGATCTCCCAGACACTCGCCAAGCTGCGCCCGGATCAGGCGCGGCTCCCGGACCATGGGTCCTGCGAGAGAAACTACGCGCTCGGTCCAAAGTGTGCCGGTAGTGAGCAGTTTTCCAATCGCGATGACATCCTGATAGCCGACGTGCCAGACCGTCTTCCTCTCTCCCACCGGATCGATGAAGTGGATGTGAGTTCCCACCAGACCAGCTGGATGGGGTCCCTGGAATTCAAAGCCGTCAATTTTCGGGTGATCTGGAATGACCACTTCCGAGCCCGGCGCACGAGAGACGATGACCTTCGAAGACGCCAGGAGGGTAAGGGCTCGGAGCCCGTTCTGGAAAGCCTCCTGATGTGCGCCGATTACAAGAGCAGGATCTGCCGACAGCGGATTGGTGTCCAGCGCACTGACAAAAATAGAATTGGTGCTCGCGTCGATGGCCGGCACATTGCTGAAGGGCCGCGAGCGGAAAGCCGGCCACATCCCCGAGTCCACCAGGACCTGTCGAATCTTGTCAGCTCCCGCTGATTCGAGCTGGTTGGACGAGACCCGCTCGAATTGGGCGGCAGCATGGCCTTCCCGACTGATGATGATGGAGAGGAAGGCTCGCTTCTCGCCCCTGTTGACCGAGGCGACCCGTCCGGCAGCTGGAGAGGTGAAGATGACGCCAGGGTTCCTCTTGTCTTCAACGAGAGGCTGACCCAATGTCACCTTGTCGCCAGCCTTAACCAGCATGGTGGGTCTCATTCCGACATAATCACGACCCAGGAGAGCGACCGTTTTGGCGCTTCTCCCCTGGGATATGCGCTGATCAGGTTCGCCGCTGATCGGAAGCTTGAGTCCTCTACGTATCTTGAATCGCTTCACGAGTCCATCCTTAAATTGCTCTCAACCCTTTAGATGGTGCACGTTCCTTATCGCATCTGACACTGCTTGTTGCAAAGGCCAAATTGGCGATCATGCAGCCACAGAGTATACCGTCTTTTTCAGATTCGTCTAAGCTTGAAACTCCAAGAATACGTCACACGTCTCCTGCCCTCCGAAGGTGCCGCCAACGGGTGAAGTACCAGCGTGACGAAGGCAAGTCCGACAGAGCCGCGAACGACTTGAGCCGTTAGCAACATGAGACCAGGTTCCGAGGAGAGAGCCGGACAACTCTTTCCCACGCAGTGACGCACAATCTTCCCAATAGCGGGAAGTTTCCTTCTCGAGTGAGGCCAGGGCTTCCTGGGGGCGGGACTGAACTGAAATTTGTGACTCAAATTCCTACCAGAATATTCCTTCAGAACCCCGGAAAGGAGAGCCTCCAGAGGATCGAGTGCCTTCCCGACTTATCCCGCCCCATCCTCTCGTTCCGGCTTGGCAATGGTGACCAGTTCCATGAACTGCAGGCCCCGCCTCGCCAGTGCCAGAAATCCCAGAAGGGTCACCGGGAGGACCCCGATTGCCCAGGACAGAATCGCGGCGGCCCGCAGGCTGTCGTCGGGCGAGTCGCTGATTCTCTCCAGGCCCCAGAATAGCGCGTAGTGGAGTGAGCCGATGTCCCCTGGTGTCGGAATGGCCATGCCGACGCTCCCCAGTCCGACCATGAGCAGAGTATCCGAGGGCCGAAAGGAGGAAATTTCCATTGCTTTGATCACACCCCAGAGAGCGACCGCATGCGCCAACCAGGGCGCGAACGAGTAGAAAAGATCGACAGCGCCGTGTTGTGGAGATCACTGAACAGCTCCAGGCCAGCGGCAAAGGCATGTTCCCTCTCCTTTAGCGCGTGCCGGAGGCGCCCGGGAAACGGCTGCAGTGATCGCTCCAGCAAGCCTAGAACGGCTCGGTGCTGGAAGCGCAGAACGACCAGAAAAACGGTGGCAAGGGCACCTGCTAAGAACAATAAGATTCCAGTGCTGGAGGCTGCCGAGAAGTCAGCCGAGGAGTCGGCTTCTTGAAAGAAGTAGAAATAGACCGCTAAGCAGCCGATCAGCATCAGCACGTCAAATAACCGTTCCACCTCGATCGTTGCTGAAGTCTTTACCGCAAGGATCCCTTCCCAGCGGCGCATCAGTAAGGCCCGCGCAACGATGTCCCCCAACCGGCCCGGAAGAACGGTCGACACCAGGTTTCCGATGACCAGGATGTTGAAGGAGGAGGCCAAGGGGCCGCGACCTACCGGGCGCAGGTAGCACTGCCAGCGAAGTGCCTGGATCCAGTAGGTGGCGATGGTGGCCAGGATGGACACCATAAGCCAACCGGGCTCGGCAGCGCGCAGTGCCCAGGCGCACCCTGGAACCGTTCAGGGTAAATCCGAGGTCTGGTATTTCAGACGTAGTCCTTCTCAGCAGTCGAGACGGATTTCATTGGCAGCGGACCTTCATGGAGGCCTTTATCCGCCCGGGCAGGCACCCCCGAAACTGGATTCATCGAGCCAATACACCTGCCTCCGGAGTCGTGGCTACGGCAGCGGACGAGATTTCTCTCTACCTTCAACGCCATTACACCTTTCCCAGTGTCCACGTGCAGCGGATGGTGCTCCGAACGGATGGATTCGTCTCAGTGCATGCGGGCTATGCAGGCGGCGAGCTTGTCACGAAACCGCTAGTCTTCAACGGGGACAACCTGGTGCTGAACTTCGCCACCTCCGCAGCCGGCAGCATCCGTGTGGAGATCCAGGATATCCAGGGAAATCCTCTTCCTGGCTTTGCTCTGGAGGAATCACCGCTGATCTGGGGAGACGAAATCGAGCACACGGTGCGCTGGGAACGAGGTTATGCCAAGGCCACTTCAGATAGGCCCCTGGGCCGGATTTCCGGGAAGCCGGTGGGGCTGCGATTCGTCATGAAAGATGCGGATCTGTACTCCCTGAGGTTCCGGTAGGAACAGGGCCGCTAACTCGCTGATTCGATCCTACGAGCCTGGACTACCCCGAGATTGCTTTGCGTGATGGCAGGTTGTAGAGAAGAAACAGGGCGCTGAGTACTGCGGCAGGGCGATGGAAGAATGGCAGATGAGGAGATTCTTGGTGAGTTTTCCGTAGGGATTCGAGCAGTGAGGAGTAAGCAGGGACTGGGGGCTGGAAAAGGATCCCGAGAAGACGTCCATCGGGCCCATCGAGAAGGGATTCGACTTCCTGGGCTACCACTTCGGAGCCGACGGACTCGGCGTAGCCCAGAAGACCCTGGAGCAATTCGTCTAACGGGCAACCCGACTTTACGATCAGGAGCCTGCCCGGCTTTGGGAGTACGTGGGAAGATGGTTGGGGTGGGTCAGCGGCGGCGTGGCCGGAGAACCGAAAAGGACGCACTTGGGAATTGGCCGTGGCCTTTCCCTATTGGCTTTCGAAGCAATAGAGGCGACTGAAGAAAGAGCCAGGCTCTACCCCGTCCTCAGTCCATCTCACATCTTTGAAGTCGCTCTCTCCATTGACCGCGCTCGCACCGGCGCCTGTGGCGTCCGTCCAATTCGAACAATGGCTGTTCGCCACGTTCCCGGTGCGCAGTGTGCCCGTGAAGACCCTGTCGATGACCGAATTTCCGGTCGCGGCGCAGTTGATTTTTGAGGACAGTTCCGGGCCTCCGCTGTTTGTGCTTGTGAGTTCCATGAGCGAGGCCGCCACGATCCCTGGCGTTGGACAAGTATTCTCCCAGCCTCCCGAGCCCGTTCCGATTCGATTCTTCGCATGGACCCCCGGACTCTGGGTGGACAACCAGGCAGCAAAATTTGTCCCGGGTCTCGCTGCCTGACATTGGCAAACATAATCGGGTTACTACTACCGCACTTTTGTCCGGGAGAGCTTTTTGGGCCTATTCGACGAGACTCTGAGTCCTTCACGGGAGCCTTTCACGGCAAGACGATAGGAGCCCAGAGATCCTCGCTCTTTCTTCTCTCTTGAGACATTGGTCTCTCCTTTGGCTCTCGCCCGGAGCAAGCAGGCCACCCGGACTCGATCAACTTGGGTACACCGGAAGAACACGCGATTGAATCAGTCCGAGAGGCCGAAAAGCGTGAACTTCAAGGTGGACGAAAAGTGGACGGAGATAAATAGTGTGTCCACTCGCCTTTTCGTAGCTTCGCGCTAAGTCATTGATTTGATTGGTGCGAAAGGGGGGACTCGAACCCCCACGAGCTCTCGCCCACCAGATCCTAAATCTGTTGGACAACGACGTGAAATCTAACGAAAACTACTGAAAACTCAATTGGTTCCTGGGTTTTTTCCGCATCGATCGAGTGATTTCTGACGATATCCTATAGGTTTCTGACTGGACGATAACTGGACGACAAACAGACTGGCTCGTCTCAGTTCTCGGTCGGCACCAGCCGCTTGAGTTCCTCAGCCCAGTTGAGGACGACACTGACCTTGTTTTCGAAAAAGATGCGAACAACACGTGGCGCACAGACCCTTCGACTGATATTTCCGAAGGGGAAGGCCAGTTGACGGACCGCCTTACTGTGGCCATCTGAGGCAGCTCGAGCTTTCGTCCTCCTGGAGGGAGGCTATCGCAGGAAGGAAGGGGCCTGGATTGAAGAGGCGACGGGGGCGAGCTTCAATCCCACAACAGGGCAATTCGAAAGGGCCCCTCAGAGTGTCAAGCTGAGTGGTTTCGATGCCTTCTGGTACAACTGGAGCCTCGCCAATCCAGGTACAAACCTCCTGAAGTAGTGGATGAAGTCGGCCCGTCAGCGAGGGTTCTCGAGGTGCCAGAAGACGCCGCTGACCATAGCCCTGTTTTGGCTGAGATTGCCGTGGAAGTAGACGGTCAAGAAGCGGTTGTCGGAGACTTCGACTGTGGGAGCGGTAAAGGAGTGACCGGGCGGGTAGGGAAGCAGGACGAATTTCGTTGACTGATTCATAAAAGGTGTGCCGGTTCTAGTGCCATTTAGCCAGCTGCTGCCTCCGTCGAGACTGATTCTTGCTAACAGACGACCATCCGGGCCTCCTCCCGGATGGGCACCCTGATGGGTCACTACCACGGTGTTGTTCTGGGCCCACAGGATGGTGCCGCGGATCTCGTAGAATTCGGTGAGCCCTCCCGGGACTTCGTGAAAGGTTCTCCCCCCGTCCTCCGATTCCAACAGGAGTCCGTTTTTGTAGATCGAGGGTGCCTCAGACTTCACGGTCGCCGGCGCCCCGGTCTTCTTCAGCGTTGCTTCTCGGTCTTCTCCGGCCAGCAGGGGCCGCTGGATTCGTGTCATAGCCAGGATACGCCTGGGGTTCTCGGGATCCATGGCGTAACCCACTTCGGATGCAAAGGGATGGACCAGTGTCATATCACCCCAGCTCCTACCCCCATCTGTGGAGCGCAGCATCATCAGTCCGCCTACGTCTGCATCGGGTCGGACGAGGCCATCGATCATGAGACTCTCGTCTTCGTAAAACCACGGAAGGTAGCGCATCCCGGCCGAGAACATGAGCGTTCCGTCAGGGTGTTCAAGAAAGGTATTGTAGTCGTCGCCGACCCACGAGTAGGGGTGACGCGGAGCATCGGGCGCAAACGCCCCGCCGTTGATCATCGTCGTTTCCCAGCGGCGGCCGCCATCGGCCGAGCGACGCACGAACAGGGTCTTCCTGTGACTGCCTTGATTGGCAAGCCACAGCTTCCCGTCGCGGCTGACGCCAAGAGCAAACGCGTTCTCGGCTGGGACTGCGGTCCAGGTCTGGCCACCGCCGGTGCTCTTCGCCAGCCCGAAGGTCTGGGTGTTGACGAAGATCGATCCGTCGGGATGGCGGACGACACCGAGCATCCCCCGACCCAATCCCGTGCCGGTTGGAACTATCTCCACCGTGTGTTCTAGCTTGATCTTGACCTGCCCCAGGTTCGCCGACTCCACGAGGTCGCAGATCGTTACCAATCCCAACCCTAGCAAAGCGATCGATCTCATCATACTGCTGCTCCCAGCTTGAAGACGACCTCTGTTCTCTCTTCCCTATCTTATCAGGGAAAGGCGGCTGACTGGGAAGATCGACCAGGAGGAGGCCGCGGCCTGCACCTTCTTTGCCGACGAAGGCTACCTAGTCCTGCCCGGCCTGATTGATTCGTCCCAGATGGACCGGGCCTGGGAGAGCTACGAAGGTTTCTACCAGGAGAATCGCGAGCAGTTCTTCGAAAGTCCCCTCCCCGAGGACCCCTGGCCGGAGCGCTATCTAAACACCCACAACTGTGTTCCGGGGATCAAGGAGATTCTCGAGTACCGCAAGCTGCTGCACATTACCGACCTGATCTTCGGTAGGAAGACACGTCCCTTCCACAGACCATCACAGCTCACAAAGGTACTGAGCAGCCGGCCCACTCCGACTCGATCCACATGACCACAGACAAGTCCGTGGCCTGGGAGGCGCCCTTGCCCGTGGCCAGGGTGGAGGCTTGGCGCCGCTGCCCACGCGAAGCGTTGGAGTAACGGCCATAATAACGGCTCATCTGTTCCCCCGGGTTTGGAGTAGGGGGAGGTCACCAGCGCGATCCAGTCCAGGGCATCCAGGGTGCGGTGGATACCCTTGGCAGTGCGGTATTACCCGACCTTGCTGGGGATCGTACTGCAGTAGACTGGCGGCGAAACTGGGACGGAGGAGGTAGGTGGCAAAACGCTCCAAGGCGGGACGGTCGTCGCTCTCGATAGGCCGGCCACGATGGACGCCGAAGCCGCTCGGGTGCCAAGCGCGCAGCTTCTGGGCAAAGTCGTGACTGAGACGACGCTCGGCCACCATCGCCTCCAAGACCTGATGTTGAAAGAGGTCCGTGAGGACTTCAGCGTCGACTTCGCCCATCGAGCGCACACTCCCGTCGGGCGCCCAAGCAGAATCGCTGGCGAGCATAGGGATAGGTTCGTGAGGATTGAGCGCATCCCCGTAGGTCTGGATCGCCACCCCCGCGCCCGGCACGAAGCCTTCGCCGAGCGCCGCCTGGGCGTATTGGCGCAGGCTGGTCCAGGCACAGCGACTGAGGCGGCCCAAAAGCTTGCGCTCTTTTCGAAAGGCCGGGCGCAAGACCCGGGGGAGGGCCCAGACGTACTGGCGATGGTCGACCGCCTCCAGGACTTCTTCGCTGACCCACTCGACAAAGGCGGCCACCCGCTTGGCTGGGCAGGAAGGACAAAAATATCTCGTTTTGCACGAGAACGCTAAGAGCGCCTGGTGCGAACAGCGGCCACATTTCAGGCGAGCGAATCCGTGGCGCAAGAGGCCACACTCCAAGAAGCGGTCGACGGTCTTGTCCCCCACTGGCCGCCTGGGTCCATACTTCGCTTCATAGAAATAGGGATCACTCTGCTTGAACTCGTTCCCGTAGTCCGCTAGACACTGGTAGAAGGGCGTCCTCTCGGGATGGCGGGGCCGGTAGGTTGCCGTCGCAGACATTCCCTACCGGAAACGACGGCGTCCTCAAACCTACAAGCGTTTCCTCAACCCGACTGAGCCTTTCCGGGACTAGATCTGCCAATCCTATGCTTGTTCCGGGCCAAGTTGTCCACCGATTCCGGGCTGAAGTTGTCCGGTGATTACGGCAGTCAGGGTGGGCAAAGGAGCAAGGTCCCGAGGCCGGGTTGCCGGTGCTGCTCCTACTGGAACCTCAGCGAGTAGAGATCTGTATCCTTCAACACGAAACGCAGGCGGACAGGCTGGCCAGCCAGGCTGGCCAGGGGCTTCTCCGATGTTGCTCGGGCGTGACTCCTCTCCCACCTCACTATGTACGCGATCTCATCCCCCCAGATCACGGGAGACTCCTCCAGGGCGAAGCCGGGGAGATCGTTCGGGCTCCATCGTGCCGCTGAGCGAGTGGAGAGGGAGCCGGCTTCCCTGGTCAACAGCCTTGAGTCAATCCTCGTAGACGATGTATATAGACCTGATGTCCAAATGCTGCGGGAAGATCTGCGAACTCAGCATTTTACCAGGACACCGGGCAGAAAACGCGCGGACCCGCTACATTCTCCCTGGCAGCAGAACTGCCAAAGGGCGATCCGGGTCAGCTGGAGTGAGGGGATCTCTTTGGTGGTGCGGTCGCCGAACGAAGAAAGAAGGCACCCTGCGGTCGGCGGCCATGACGGTCAGAAGCAGATCGATCGAATTGTCAGTCACCTCAAAATGATCCGCGATCCGGCGGAGCGTGGGAATCGCGTCGGTGCGTTCGTGCTCACTCTTCAAGAAGCCAGGAATCTGGAAGAAAATCTCGTACATCCGACCGATGAAATCCTTCTCCTCTTTCTCGAAGCGACTGTCGTTGTGGAGTTTAGAGAAGGTCATAGGAGCGCCTTGCTGCATCAGCAGCTGAAGCTTAGTCAGGACTCTCGTCTCCGCGGACTTCGGTCGCGTTCAGCGAAACTAGAAGCAGCAGCACGAAAAATGGTTTCCTCATGCCAGACCACTAGATCGGAAAGACGGCCTCTCTGTCGAGTTCTCGGCACTTCCGTGTCTGATCCCACACAGATCCAGGCATGAGAACGTCTAACGAGACCTAATCGTGTAGTCATCTCATGTTGACGTCTGTCCCCAGTGGCTGTCGCCCACTGGTATAGTTCGCTCATGATTACGTCTGTCCCCGGTGGCGAGAAGGGCGCGTGCCAGTTCGAGTGAGTTGAAATGACCCTGCTTGATTGGGCCATTGTTGTTGGTATCAACCTTACGGTCTTCGGCTATGGTCTTTTGCGATCCAGCCAGACCCGGACCCACGTCGACTGGTTTCTGGGTGGACGTAGCCTCCCCTTCTGGATCGTCGCTGTCTCCATGTTTGCCACGTCGGTGGATGCCGGTGACATCGTTGCCTTGAGCGGCATCAGCTATACCGACGGCATTTCGATTCTCTCCACCTGGTGGATGGGGGTTGTCATCGGCTACGTCGTGACGGCTTTTTTTGTCCTGCCGCCAATGTACCGGGGAGCCATGTTCACCAACGCCGAGTATCTGGAGGGCCGCTTCGGCCCAGGTGCCCGGGTGATCAGTGTGCTGGTCCAGGTCCAATACCGGACCAACATCCTCGCCGGCATTGCGATTTCACTGCAGCTGATGCTCACGCGTGTCATGGGAGTCGAAGGATTCTGGGCGTGGGCCGTGGTGGTGGCCTTTGCCGGCATGGCCACATTCTATTCCGCGCGCGGCGGACTCAAGACCATTGCCTGGGCGGATGCTTTCCTGACCGTTTCCATGGTCCTGGGGACGCTGGTGCTGTGGGTTGTCGTCTGGCAGGCCGTAGGCGGTTGGGAGGGAGCCACCGCAGCCCTGGCAGCCAAGGGCGGAACCGAGCTTCCCGGGTACCTGCTTCATATTGGGGCCTCCCGCCCAGGTCAGCCCGACGCGCTCATCGTGGTGGCGGCATGGGTGATCATCGGAGCCGCCTATCCAATCGTCAACCACAGCGAGACAATGAAGCTGTTAGGGGCGCGCTCGTTGTGGGACGTGAAGATGTCAGTCCTGCTGGCTGCCGCCATGACCATGGTGATGATGTACTTCAATGGCACCCTGGGAATTCTGGGCCGCGCACTCTGGCCCGAGACCTTGCAGCGTCCGGACGAGATCTATCCCCTCCTCGTGAACCGGTTCCTGGGCAGTGGGCTGAAGGGGATTGTAGTCGCGGGTGTCGTGTCGGCCGCCATGACGACCTACGAGGGCATTGGATCAGCGCTGTCTGCCCTCTGCACCCGAGACATCTACGCCAGGTTGATCGCCCGGGATCGAGAAGACGCGCACTACTTGAAAGTCAGCCGGACGGTGACTCCAGTCGTCATCGGTCTTTCCTTCCTCTACATTCCGTTCATCTTGAGTTACGAGAATATTGCCAGCTTCTTCGTGCGAGTTACGAGCGTTTTCGTGATACCGCTGATGACCGTCTATTTGATGGGCGTCTTCACCCGAGTCCATCGAAGAAGTGGGATTCTGGGTCTTGCCGCCGGTTCCACCTACGGCATCCTGGCGATCATTGGTTCTAGTCTGGGGATGCTCCCGGTCTGGTTGACTGACCGGTTTGTTGCCTATCTCTGGAGCATTGCCATTACTTCGGGCGCCATGATTTTGAGCTCTCTGGTGCTGGGGAGGTCCGAGGACCGAGATGCTTTGGAGACAGAGGAGTCGGGTTGGCTCCGTCGTTCCCAGGCAGATGTGCCGGAGATCCAGGAGTCACCTTTTCCCGACGGCGTGTCTTCGTGGTGGCTGCAGCCCCATCTGTGGGCGGGCGTCGTAGTCGCGACGTCGTTCGTGTTGGTATTCTATTTCTTTTGGTGAATGTAGGTGCTCCGTCAGAAACGTTCAGACGTTCCCTGACTGGCGACCGACGACTGCGAAGTCTGGGGCACGCGGACATCCAGACCACCATGCGCTACGTCCACTATGTGGACTCACACGCCACCCGTTCGGTGAAGGCGGCTCAGAAAGCGGAGCTACAAGAGTGGCAAAACCGTCATTCGGAACTGGACGAAAACTGGACGACAGGTCCGTGACGGGCTCGGTTCGCTTCCGTCACATCACTGTAACCCGTTGATTTCATTTGGTGCGAAAGGGGGGACTCGAACCCCCACGGGCTCTCACCCACCAGATCCTAAATCTGGCGCGTCTGCCAATTCCGCCACTTTCGCACGCTCCACATTGTAACCCAATGTCGGGGGTGTGACTGAAAAATGTCTGCGGCCCTTCTTGACGCAGGAGCTCACGCGATCTGCTTCGTTACCGAATCCTATCGTCCCTCGGACGCGGATAATGTTGTCGTGCTGAATCTAGCGGCATCTCCATATCCGGTACCACTTCCGTTGACTGCTACGGTCCTGTAGTAGTACGTCGTTCCGGATCCCAATCCAGTGAGGGTCTCGAAAACCGTCCGTGGGGTCTGCTCGAGACCCGCATACCTGACCTCGGTCTTCGATCCATACTCCTCGTCGGTGCCGCACTCAAACCAGAAATAGGTGGGCACGCCCATGGGATTGACTCTTCCCTGCAGCCTGGCGGTCGAACCGTTAATACGACTCGATTGCCCCTTCAGGACCTGCGGTTGGTCCGACGCAGGAAGGGTAAAAGTCCGATCCTCTCCATAGCCGCTCCCGTGACTGTTGGTCGCCACCAGCCTGTAGTGACAAGTCTCACCCGGCTTAACATCGTAAAGATCGGTATTCACATAGTAGTCATCGTCATCGGGGACCATGGTAGCGCCGCTACCGAAAATCTCGATCTCTCCCAATCCCCAGTAGCGACGCTGATAGCCAGAAGAGAGACGAACTCTCAAATATCGGGCCTTGCTGGCGAGTCCCTGCTCGACGACAAAGTCAAAATTGGGGCCGCTATTGCTCTTTTCTGGAAAGGGCCGCTTCAGGATTGACTGATAGGAGTTGCCGTCCGCCGAGACCAGAACCTCCACGCCCTTGCCCGGCCACTCGGGATTCTGGTGCAGTTGAACCGTATCGATCGTGACCTCGGATTCGGAGGTGTAGGTGAATTCCCGGGGACCGGCGGGATTTTCCTGGCTCTTCCACATCCGGTCCTCGCCGTGTCGCCATCCGTCCGTCAGGGTTGCGGGATCTACTTTGGAGTATCGGCGCCAGTCGATCAGTTTCCCTCCATTACTGGGAAAAACCAGAGACTCGTTGCGATAGGCAAGCTCGAACTCATCGAAATCGATCGATCCAGTAGGAGGATTGTGGGGATTGACAAAGGCCAGGAGATGGAAAAAATTACAGTTGAGATGGCCCAGAGCCTGGTCAATGGACCGATATGAATAGTACTTGCGCCCGTCCGAACCCAGGTTACTCCCCCCATACGTCCACTGGGTGGTGTCGTTGCGAAGCCGGTACTCGACCCGATTCCAATTGCCGTCGCGGAGATGGGCGGTCAGCGTGAATCCGGTATAGTCCCAATTGGCGCGTTTGAAAACGCCTCTCTGATTCCCCGCCTCGATATTACTCTGACTCTGGGTCCACCAGACCAGCTCGGACCCGTTCGGCTTCCAGTCATTTCCGCGCACCCAGAGACGGACCCGGGCATCCCTGAAATCGGGATCACCTCCACCCAGGTACGCACTCTTGTAGACCGGTCCCGAGTAGAAGAATTTGGCCAGATGGAGAATTCCGGCCATCCTGTGATTGTAGTCGTTCAAGGTGCTGGGCTCGGAAATCCTCAAGAATCCGTTGGAGTGTCCGCCGTCTCGGTGCAAAGACTGCTTCACACCCCAGGTCGTCCACCCTCCCGGGCCTTCATCCCAGCTTTCGTAGAAGTACGCCGCCAGGCGTGAAGGAAGCTCACGAACAGGCGTTCTCTTTCCGTAGGCAGCCGAGGTGCCATATTCAAAATAGTAATGAGTTGCCACCGCGTGCGGATTAACGCTGCCGTTGACCGTGATGGCTGCCGTTCCCGGGGCACTGGCCGGGCCCGTAGCAACGGTGGGGAGCTCGAAGAGCGAACTGCAGCCAGACGCAACAGCAAGAACAAAAATCAAGAAACCTGGAACAGCACGCCGAAATGCCCCCCCATCACCAGCATCAATGGATGGGAAAGCAAACCAAATCCGCGCACGACTTGAGCAGCTTGCAATCCGAGGCCAAGTTCCGAGGAGAGAGTGGACAACAGAAAAATCTTCCGAGTCCCCGACCGCACCTCTCTTCCTGAATAATCCAGCGGAAGAAGAGGGGCTCGCTGATCTGACTGTCATAGAGCACCCTCAATCTTGCCAAATCGAAAGGAAAAGAGTTTGGAGTGGGACATCAGCAACCGCAGTTTGATCTTTCGCCCTTCCAGAGAAGACAGATCTGACTTGCCATCCCAACTGGCAAGCGGGCTGACCGAATCTCCGTGGAGAGGATCCGAGCGACCCGCCTCGAAACCCGGCAGCGCAACGCCCATCCTGTCAAGCAGCTCTACCCGGATCCGGCCCCGAGAGGCATCGGCATTGAGCAACAGCTGCTTCCCCCGACACACAAACGGCTTGGTGGTGACCACTCCCTCGGGGGCATCGCTGTCAAGCGACACCAGGCCGTCGCGCCGGACCATTGCCAGGCCTCCATACCCCCGCCTCTCTTTCAGCCATGACTGCTGGTCCAAGGGGATTGCAGTATCCCCGAGTGAATGAGTTCCCAGTCGAAGGTCCTGCTTTGTCAGCACGTGGGCCTTGTTCTCAGCGGCACAGTAGACCCAGATTTCGTCTTCTCTAATGAGGGGCTCCAGCGCGATCAGGACATGGGAATCGAAGCGATAGGGCAGACCGTAGCTGAGAATTGGATGGCGCCGATCGGTGCGGCGCCATCCGATTCCATCCCGGCTGTAGGCCAACTGGACATCGATTATCAGAGAGTTGGGGTGGTAGACCCAGAGAAAGCCAAAATAGACCTCTCGATCGCGGAAGACAGACATTCCGTAGAACTGGGTGCCAGGCGGATCTTCCTCATCGGGCACCAGAACCGGATTGGGAATCTTCCAGTCGATGAAGTCGGTACTCTCGGAGCGCCCTATGTGTCGGAAGAGGATGCTCGGCCTCATATAGGACACGTATTTCCCAGCCTTTTCGTCCCATCCAAAGAGGGTGAGGGTGTCTCCGATCCCCCAATGAAGCGTGAACCCGCCAGCGGTCAGAAGCGGATTCCCAGGATAGGGTTCCCAACGCAACCCATCCGGAGAAAAGGCGACACAAATGCCCTCGGGCCCGTCAGAGGTAGCCCGGCCATAGCGCAAGGCCTTGAATCTGCGGGACGAGTCCTTCTCCGCGAAATCCATCAAGACCCTTCCCGCTGCATCGGGAAGGAGATTGTTTCTACGCGAGCCCCGAAAATCCACCAGCCCCAGCTCGGGCTTCTCCCAGGCAATCCCATCTTGGGAAGTGGCATAGGCCCAGCGGCTCCGTTTCTGATGGGGATTCCACCGCTGCTCCGTCGTCCCGTACCACATCTTGAAAAGGCGCTCCGAGCCGTCGTAGAGCACGGTCGAAGGCATGGTGGACTGCCCCTCCCAGGGCCGATCGGGCCGCAGGATGGGGTTAGCGGGATGCTTAATCAGCGCATTGACCCATCTTTCTACCGCCTCCCGGACCTCGATGGCAAAATCGTCCACCACCAGCTGGGTCTGGGTACCGATTTCGATCGACTGTCCCTGGGATGGAGGCAGCTCACGGCTGCACCCTATTCCCACAAGCAAGATCACCAGGACTGAATAGGCCGCTTGTTTCATGGGTGTAGTCCCTTGGCCAATAGTTCTGAAGGAACGCGAGCAGCTACTCGCTCACCTTGTGAATAAGGGGCCTCCTCAATGTATTGCACCGAATCCGGGGTTGCAAATCGAGCGGGAAGGAAGGGTGTACGACAGCAAAGTGATGTAGGAAAAGACTTCTCTATGAGGCACAGGATGAGCCACAGGGCCAATGCCCACCACCCTTGCAACCCAGGGACGGCATCGCTACCGTGAGGGAGTGAAGGTAGTCGGGAAATCCGTAGTCGGTTTCAGCATCGGCATCGCTCTGGTTTCTCTGACTGCGTCCGGGGAAACGGACGCAACCGGACAATTGGAGTTGACCGTGCTCGACGCGTCCACTGGTCGTCGGTTGGCGGCGCGAGTGAGACTCCGCGACGCTTCGGGCCGGGATCATGTTCCGTCAGGGCAGACGGAGAAGAGGCTCAAGATCGGGAAACTGTTGGTCACCGCTGGAACGGTCGAACCGCTCGAGGTTGACCGCTGGTTCATCACCGACGGGTCGGACTCGGTGAAGGTCCCCGCTGGCAAGATGCTAATCCGTGTCGAACGAGGGTTGGAATACCGGCCTGCCCTGGAGATGGTGGAGATTCGGGAAAACGAGGTGACAGCCCACGCCATCGAAATCGTGCGCTGGATCCACATGCGGGAACGAGGATATGTCTGTGGTGAGAACCACATTCACCAACCGGCCGAACACCTGGGACCGAAACTAGCTGCCGAGGGCCTCGATTTCGGCACCTCCATGTCCTGGTGGAACAGCGAGCGCCTCGAAATGCCTGCCAGGTTCGGCTGGAAGACCGATCTGTCGTTTGCGGGCACGTCCATTCCGACGTCGATCCTGGATGCCGAGCTGGAGTACTCATCCTGGGGACCAGTCTATCTGATCGGTCTCAGGGGGTATCCATCGTTTCAAGTAGGCCAGGGGCGGTCGGCGCTGTCCCTGCTTCGTGAGGCCCACGAGTTGGGCGCACTGGTGTGCTACCACGGTGGCTGGCGTCCCGAGGCGTTGCTCGATTCCCTGTTGGGCTATGTCGATGTCATCAACGTCTGCAACAATTATTTCCTGCGTCACATGTTCCTGCCGCGCAAGGGAGCGGGCAATATGTTGGGGATAGAAGGACTTCCCGAGTACGCCAATACTCCGTCGGGCATGATGGGCATGAACGCGGACGGCTATTACCGGCTCTTGAATTGCGGGCTGCGGCTGGCGGCTGGCGCCGGTTCCTCGTCGGGGGCGCAGGACTCGCCCGTCGGCTACAATCGAGCCTATGTGCGGGCAGGGGGGAGAGTAGATCTGGAGACGTTCCTCCAGGCTTGGCGTGAGGGGCGGAACTTCGTGACCAACGGTCCCATGATCTTCTTCACGGCACACGACTTCTCGGGCGAGCCCGACACTTACCGAGCCGGCGATACGGTAGCGTTTGAGGAAGCTGGCGGCCGCCTTCGCTTGAAGGCTACCGTACACTCGGATCAACCCTTGCGGTCCCTTGAGATCGTCGCCAATGGAGAGGTGATAGGGCGCGGTCCACTCAAGGGTGATCTGGAGCAGGCCGAGATTGAATCGACATTGAAGGTCTCTGCCGGGACGTGGGTTGCGGTCCGAGCCACCGCCGAGGATCGTCTTCTGAGCGATGATCGGTTGGCACGCTACCGACGGAAGATCGACGATCAGCTGCCTTGCCGGCTCCGGTTCGCCCACACCAGCCCAATTTACGTCACCGTCGGAGGGCAGGGGGCGCACGTCCGGAAGTCGGTGGAAGAGGCGAGACGATGGCTTGATGGATTCGAGCGTCAGGCTAGGTCCAGGGCGAGTCAGCGTCACCTGCCGGAGATCCTTGAAGCGTTGGACACTGCACGGCTGAAATTGGACGAACCCTAGGGGACGGTGAGTAGGGAGATGAGGTCGGACTTGATAGCATCAACCTGACAAATACGGCTACTTGTCACCACAGACGGATCTCTTATGGCAGCAGGTAGGAGATTTCAAAGCTGCGAAGATCCTCTCTACTCCCGCCGCATATTTGTCGCCGGAACTCAGCCAGAGTGACCATGTTCGGGTCAGCAAAGAAGACGTCTCTCCTCTCGAGGAGCTGTCGACGCCTTCCTAGGCAACCTCCCACCGTGCTAACCTAGTGAATGCTGCACCTACGTACGGGGGACTCGCGGAGCGCAATTCTGATCGGGGTGACGGGGCAGGAGCGGTGGAGCTGATCGGTCGCAAGCATCCCACCACGCGCCAAGATTCTAGAGTAGCCGGTTCGCTGTAAGTTCCTGGACATAAGGAAGTCGGGGCATGGCGCAGCCTGGTAGCGCGCCTGCTTTGGGAGCAGGAAGCCGGGGGTTCAAATCCCTCTGCCCCGACCAATCTTTTCAATAAGTTATGGGAATTCCGGAGGACCTAGAAAACGGCCACTATAGTCAATTATGTAGCCGTTGAAAGCCTCAAGTCGGCGCTGTCAACTTAATGTTGGCCAGACGATTCCGAGCCGGGATATACCCCAGCTTTCTTCCTCCTCAGCGGACACACGTCGCCTCCCTCCAGGAGGCAAAAGCTCTGTCACGAAGCAGTCGATGGTGAGCTGCTTTGAGATGGTGTCGGCCAACTCGGAATAGATTCTGAATCCGACCGTGGACAGAGAGGAATCGTTGAGTCTGCTGGATTGATTTGAACCCTCTCATCTGCCTCTCTTGCTCCCGGGTATATTGATGCGAAATTTCAGCCCGGTTGTTCTCATACTGACCGGTTCTATGCCCAACTGGGGGGAACACTTCGCGATGTGCGGCTGGGTAGGTCCTGAGCTTGTCAGTGATGAGTTTCCACGGGGTACGGCCTTGTTCCTTCAACACCTTGCGGAAGAAACGTTTGGCAGCTCGTTTGTCCCGGCGATTGGTCACCAGAATGTCGAGAACATCGCCATCCTGATCAACTGCTCGCCACAGGTCGACCTGCCTTCCTCGGATCCTCACGAACAACTCATAAACATGCCAAATGTCGCTTAGATGACCTTGCTTCTTTCGAATCGACTTGGCGTACTGGGATCCGAATTTAAAACACCAACAGCGAATGGTCTCATAGGAAACGCCGCCGCCACGCTCAGCCAGCAGATCCTCGACATCTCGAAGACTCAGCGTGAAGCGGTGGTAGAGCCACACGGTACGACTGATGATTTCACACGGAAAGCGATGTCCTTTGTAGAGCACGTGGTGGAGCGGCCCGGAGCCGGAAGCCTTTTCATTTTCACCGCGTTTCAGTACCCGGGAACCAGCCATCAAGACTTCGCGATGCGGTGCGAAGCGCTGAAGCAAGAATTTCCGTACATCGCGGCTCACACGGAGTAACCAAAGAACCCTTCATTTGGCGTTCTATCACCCTTTCCAAAAGGGAGGGAATCATCATGATTGCAGAAAGAGAAATCGAGGTCTTCAGCGCGGGCTGGCCAGGGGGCGAGGGATTCGAAGTGACCGAACATATCCGACGTACCGTCGAGGAGGTCTGGAACCATCTCACGGATTGGCCGCAAGCCCCGGCCTGGAGGAATGGCATGGAAGAGTTTAACGGACCTAAGCGCGACGCCGTGACGGCTACGTACGAATATCGATGCGAGCCCGAAGGCGACGGCACCCGAGTTACGCTCAGAGCCCGCTGCGAGATCCGCGGACTCCTATGGGGACTCGCCGGCCCGCTCATCCGCCATCTGATGAAGCGTAGCGATTCCGGACAAATCGCCGCTTTGAAAAGAGTGCTCGGATTGTCTCAACAGACGAAGCGCCGTCACTAGAGGGAGGGTAGACAACAGGCCGCCGTTTTCGTCTCAGAAACCGGCCGGGGCAACGAAGGCAGAGGTATCACCAAGTTGCACTTTTGCCAGGCGGATCTCCGTTGGCACCAGGTAGAGTCCACCCTCAGTCGCCGTATCACTGCTAGTGTAGTAGCTGACCCAAAGTACACCCTCGTAAAGGACCAGCCCGGGATAGCTCGAGTCGCCCCGAGCGGGAAGATCTATCAAGTGCTTCGCTTTTCCCGTCTCCGGATCCACCTCATACAGGCGCATGCTTCCCCAACCCACACGACCGGCGGCGATGAAGCGACCGTCTTTCAGCCGAATCATCTTGGGTCCACCCAGATTCAGCGATTGACTCCATGTCCACTCGTTGTAAGGAGCTTTCGCCTTGCCAATTACATTGCCGTCCCGCAACAGACAATAGGCAGTCCCATCGGGCTCAAAAGCGATGGAGGATTCGCTCCCCCGAGGGTAAAGGTCCTTGACCAGAACCTCCCATTTGCGCCCGTCTTCACTTTTGTATAGGCGAACGGCCCCCTTTTGGGTGGTGGGATAGCCAACGCCGTAGGCGACACCATCGTACCAGGTCATGCTCCAGAGCCAGATGTTGTTCTCGCCGATCTGCACTGGCTCGCTCCAGTTTTGTCCGTCTCTACTGAACCAAGCAAGATTTTTGTGTTTATCCGGATTGGGATGGTAAACTTGAATAGCCGTGTGCAACATCAGCTCACCAGACTTGGTGATGGAGAACTTGGCATCGCGCAAATCTCCCTCTTCCACGACGAATAGGCCGCAAGACTCCCATGCCTCCCCGTCGTCCGAGCGAATCACGCGCAGTCGTCCTTTTCCTTCCAAGCCGCCATGATGCTTGAGCGCCTCACGAAAACCGATGTACCAGTCTCCCTTGAACCGAATCAGGTCGGTAAAGGCGTTGTGCGGTTTGCCGTTTTGCTTCAATCCCCAAACGGTTTTGACCGTGAGAAGCTCTGTCTCCACTGCTAGCGCATTCATCGCATGCGTCAGTACAATCCCAACTAGAAGAATGGCTTTCTTCATTGTTCTCTCTTTCACTTCTGTAGATGGAGACATAAGCCATCTGGGAGGTACTGTCAACCTGAGACGTGGTCGGCGAGAATGTTGTGACTGCTGACTTCACGCATGGATTTTTCAGCTTTCAGAATTGCGCGACCAAATGCGGAGCTCTTTCCGATTACCGGCGTTGAACAGGAGAAGTACGACGAGCATGGAATCCTTCCGGTGCCCGTCGAAGTTTCTACTCACCATGAGTTGATCGAGAGAACATGGCGTCTCCTCGAATGATCTCCTTCAACGGATGGGAAGTGGGAGGGCAGAATCCCTTCTTTCTCATTGCAGGTCCCTGCGTGATCGAGAGTGAAGATCATTGTATGCAGATGGCGACCCGGCTGAAAGCGATCACTTCCTCCCTGGGCATCCCCTTCGTTTTCAAAGCTTCCTACGACAAAGCCAACCGAACCTCGGTACGATCCTATCGCGGACCCGGCGTGGATGAGGGCTTGAGAATTCTTTCCCGGGTTCGAGAGGAGTTGGGCCTCCTTGTCCTTTCCGATGTCCATAGGGTCTCTCAGGTGGCTCCTGCCGCCAAGGTGCTGGGCGTTCTGTAGATCCCGGCCTTTCTCTGTCGCCAGACCGATCTGATCGCGGCCGCTGCTGCCACCGGGAAGGTCGTCAACATCAAGAAAGGACAGTTTCTGGCTCCCGGGGACATCAGCCAGGTCCTGAAGAAGGCAGAGAGCACAGGAAATTCTCGACTGATGGTGACGGAACGAGGAGTCACCTTCGGCTACAACAATCTGGTAGTCGACTTCAAGGATCTGACCACGATGCGGCGGTTCGGCTTTCCGATCGTGTTCGACGCAACCCACAGCGTCCAGATGCCTGGAGGTGCCGGCGGTTCCAGCTCAGGTGAACCTAAGTTCATTCCTGATTTGGCTCGTGCGGCAGTTGCGGTTGGAACGGACGGCCTTTTTCTGGAGGTCCATGATGACCCGGATCGGGCGCTGAGCGATGGTCCCAACGCGTTGCAGATCGATTTGCTTGAGGGTCCTCAAGCAAATCGACAGGTTAGCAAAGGGTAGGGAAGATGAGACCGAGAAGTCGCAGCAGGGGCGCTGAAGCAGAATCAGTCGATGCCCGAGGTATTGACTCTGGCGTCTCTGATATTACAGGTTGCCGCCCCCGGGAAACCGCCCGTCGAGTTCTAGAGATCGAACCGGCGGCTATTTCTGCTCTGGTTCCCAGACTGGACGAGAAATTCGATCGAGCAGTGCATTGGATGGCTGCTTGTCGGGGTCGCGTGGTGATGATTGGAATGGGAAAATCGGGAGTCATCAGCAGGAAGATTGCGGCAACGCTTGCCAGCACGGGTACTCCAGCACTTTTTCTCAGTCCGGCAGAAGCGATTCACGGTGACCTGGGCATGTTGGCCCCCGGTGATTTGGTGCTCGCCGTTTCCAACAGTGGAGAGACGGATGAGATTGTACGCTTGATCCCTACGGTAAAACGCCTTGGCATCCCCTGATTAGTTTGGTTGGTGACGGTGAGTCGACCATTGCGCGCAACTCTGATCTGGTCCTCTATGTCGGCGTCGACAGAGAGGCCTGTCCCTTCGACCTGGCACCGACGGCCTCCACCACAGCCGCGCTCGCTTTGGGAGACGCCCTGGCGATTGCCCTTTCTCAGGAGAAGGGACTGAGTCTGACAGAGTTCGCCCGACTCCATCCAGGCGGTCGCCTGGGCAAGAAACTGGCGCTGGTAGGCGATCTGATGCATACGGGAAACGAGATCCCTCAGGTGCGAACATCAACGCCAATGGACGAGGTCATTTACGAGATCTCTCGAATGGCACTGGGAATTGTCTGCGTCGTAGAGGAGCAGGGTCTGCTGGTAGGGGTGATCTCTGACGGAGACCTCAGAAGACTGCTCCAGCGCAGACGCGCCGCTGTCCTAGAACAGACTGCTCAGGAATGTATGACCCCCAATCCGGTCACGGTAGGACGGAAGGAACTGGCTGTCAAAGCACTTCACTTGATGGAGCGGAAAAAGATCACCGCTCTGGTAGTTCCCGATGAAGTCGGAAGGGTCGTTGGGGTGATTCATCTGCACGATCTGTGGGGCACGGAAATGTTCTAGCGCAAAAACTCTTGAATTACGTAACCAATTTTCCCACAACATAGGGAGCGGACCCCGCTCCCTGACCGGTTAGCACCCTTTTCCCAGGAAAGTAACGCGCGGGAAGGGCAATATAAATATGTGGCGCCCGGAAGTAAGGCTGGGTCTGGTTCGTGTACAAGTGCTGCGATGGAGTCGATGTACCGGTATCGGAATATCTCATGGCAACCTCTGGCGTCCACTCCACGAAATCAGAATAAGTCGTCCGAGCTACCGCCCGGCGACCACCATGAGGATGTCGAAAGTAAGAAACGTGCCGATTTTCCGAAACGGACCAAAACAGGCAGGTCATCGAATCGCCGACGAACGCCATGCCTTGCCATAGTGGAGGAGGAGAGACAAAGAAATCGGCGCGTCCCGTCGCCACCCGGCGGGCAGATGGGGGTTGCGGACGATCTCTGTGTTGGTCGTCGTCGAAGATGTCCAGGCGTCGTCTTCTTCCTCCTGCCTTGATCTCGCCTCGCAAGCCCCATCTGCAAACGTTACCGTATTTATGAAACGGTGTGCTTAGTCTAGTCCGTAGCATTTGCGTCGCGAGAGGTCGAAGCATGTGTGATACAGGTGCTTCTTCAGGAAAATATAGCTATGTGGAAAAGGATCCTGCTCCCTTTGGATTCTGAAGGGAATCCGTATTTCAGCCCAGGGTTTCCGAACCCTGGTTCATCCTATTTCCCCTTCCGATCCAACGATTAAAGGGTTGTAGAAGCAGGAGGTACATTGTTTTAGAATATCCTCCAGGCCGCCTAATCCCCGTCCTGAAGATCCAGCCGCCTCGAGTTTTTACGGGCGGCGATTATTAAAGCAGCGGGGTTCTTAGCCGATACCAGAGGTTATGAGCCTTGACCCAACCCGGATGCTTCCTGATTGCTGCAAGCTTAAAACCCCTGCACGGATCATTCTCAACGGTCTGATCTGTCGCGGGCGCTTTGCTGCTGCTTCACCAACCGAGGTGGTATTCGACCTGCTTGTGGATTCCCAACTGGGGCAGAGCCTCTTTCCACAGTAGTCCGTGGGTTGCGTAGTGTTTAACTACCGGGACAGGGAGCAGGTTTTTCTGGCCTCCGTGAAGGATTACAAGGACGCAGAATCCGCACCCCAACTACACGTCCAGCGTCTTTCTGACATAGTCAGCGGGGAGCGCCGCTGGGCTCGTCGGGTGCCTGTGGCCGGCAAGTCGGAACTCCGGGCCAAAGTGAAGACTGAGAATAACAAGGCACGCGAAGTGCTAGTCGTGAACATCAGCATGAAAGGAATGCTGATAGAGTTTCTGGAAGGTAGCGGCCGCGACCTTGAGTTGGGCGCACAGCTCGACGTGGAGTTGCAACTCGATGGCCACATCGCAAGTCTCACGGGGCCGGCGCGTCTTTTTCCTAGGTGTAGAATCGGCGGACTCCCTGAGGGTGATCGTCAATAGCTTGGAGTGGGACTGGCTTCAGGAGAACCCTGGCAAGGCTCAGAGTCTTCCCTTCTCCTCTCCGGTCCAGTCTCCTTCGGTCCTGACGACATCGTGTCGGCTCCCCCTGATTGCCCCACACCTCGGTAACTACTCTCCAGCTACGGCGGCAACTCGTAGTACTTCTTGTACATCCCGCGGCGAAAGATCCAGCCTCCTAACCAGCCCATGTATCTGAGCAGTGGGTAGCGGTACTTCAAGTCGATCAGCTCGATCAGGTTCCCGTCACAGTCCTTGGCGAAAAAGAACGTGTGTCCGTGCTTCGACTCCTCGACCTCACTGATGATCTCAACTCCCTTTTTCACCAGGTGGTCGTGCCATTTGTAGGAATTCTTCACGTCGAAGCTGATGTGCGTCAAACCCACGCGGCTCCATGCCACTTCCTGCGCCGGTTGTTGCGGAGTGAACTCGAAGATCTCGAGCATGCCGCCACCCGGTGTTCGCAGCCACCCGATCCTGCACCGCGGCTCTTCGGCGTCGACTCCGAAGAACCCGCGCACCCACGCCGGGTCGCTTTCTCCGACAGCGACGAGGCGGCAGCCGAAGTGCTCGGCGTAGAACTGAACAAACCTGTCGAAGTCGGCCACCGTGACGCCTGTGTGACTAAACGATCGTGCCTTCATACGTTCCTGCCTACTTCAGATGAGTTTCCTTGATATGGTCCGCCGCCCGCAGCGCCTGCGCGGCGATCGTGAGCGCCGGATTCACCGAGGCCGAGGACGGGAAAAACGATGCGTCCACGACGAACAGATTGTCGACGTCGTGCGACCGGCACCAGGTATCGAGCACCGATGTCTTGGGGTCGGCACCGAAGACCGCCGTGCCGCATTGGTGCGTGGTATTGAAGACGCCCAGCGGGATCCTCGCGACGTACCAGGCTCCCACCTTGCGGAGCAGACGCCGGGTGACGGTGACGAGCTCGCGGTGTGCCTCTGCGTTGGAAGCCATCCGTTGAAGCTGAACACGCCCGTCGCTGGTGAGAGTCACGCGATTGTCGGGTCGGGGTAAGTCCTCGCTCATTGCCAACCACTCGACGCCGCGGGCAAACCAGGCGTCGTACACCCAGGTGGGCACCCTGCTAGACCCCGGGGGGCCAGCGGCCTTGGCTATGGCGGCGTGCGAACGTCCTTGCGACTGAACCTGTCCGAGGGGGTAGTCGGCCCGGGGACCGCGCAGGTAGAAGTCGTTGATCGCTACGGTCTTCTGAAACACCGTGTCGTGGCGGGGCGGCATGAGCGCGCCGAGCATGGTGACGAGGTGAGCCATATAGTTGCGCCCAACGAGCCCCGACGAGTTCGCCAGGCCGTCACGATGCACGCTGCTCGCCGAGCGCAGGAGAAGTGCGGCAGAATTCACCGCGCCGCACGCGACGACGAAAAGTGGGGCCTCGACGCGCACTGGCTGCCCTTCGCGGGTGACCTCCGCCGCAAGAACCTTGTCGCCGCTTCCGTTGGTGACGAGGCGCCCCACATAGGAATTCGTCCACAGCGTGACGGCGTCGCGCTCGAGTGCGGGTGATACCGAGCAGACGTCGGCGTCGCTCTTCGCCCGTAATTTGCAAGGATACGAATTGCAGGTGTCGCAGAGAATGCAGCCGTCGGGTTCGCCGGGGCGCAGCAACCCCAGGGGCAGGTGCGACGGGTGTAACCCGAGCGCGCGCAGCCGCTCGACGATCAGGGCGATGCGCCCCTGGTGCTCGATGGGTGGGTGCGGAAAGGGTTCCCGCGGCGGCTCGGTCGGATCGGATCCGTTCTCGCCGTGCACGCTATAGAGCCGCTCGGCACGGTCGTAGTAGGGCGCGAGTGTCTCATAGGTAATGGGCCATGCCGGTGAGACTCCTCCCAGGTGCTGGAGCTCGCTGAAGTCCTCGCGCCGTAGCCGGTATAGCACAGCCCCCCAGAACTTCGAGTTGCCGCCGACACAATAATGTGTGTACGGAAGGAATTCCTGACCGTGCCCGTCGAGCCAGCGCTCAGAGGTTCGATACCGGAGCTCGCCCCATACCGCGTGCGGACTCCAGTTCTTGTCCTCCTGAGGAATAAAGTCGCCGCGTTCGACAATGAGGATACGCGCCCCCGTGTCCGCTAGGGTGTGTGCGAGCGTGCCGCCTCCGACGCCGCTGCCGATGATGACGATGTCGAAGCGTTCGGTCACGGGCGAGCGGGCTCCATGGAATCCACGGTCGCGTACACCGCGTCCATCAATCGGTGGTCCTCCCGCGCTCGCTCGAGACTCATCTCCGGCGTGTGCTCGTTCCTGATCGCGCTGACAAAGTCGCGATACATGGCGCGATATCCGCGGATGTCGCGGAAACCGGGTAGCAGACTGAAGCGGGGTAGATGCCCACCGCGCACCAGAATGAACATACCGTTGGACTCGAAGGTGATGATGCCTTCGCGGCCGAAAAGCCTCGACAAGCGAAGCCCGCGGAGCAGCGACGGAATCTCGCGCGAGTAATACAGGGCGCCCGCCGCGCCGTTGTCGTATTGGAACGCTACCAGCATGCTCTTGCGCCGCGCGTCGCCCTGCAGCGGTCCCTTCTTGGACGGTAGTGGCCGGTACCCGTGGATGGTGCGGATTTCGGGCCCCAGGCTTCCAGCCATGTGCAGCCAGTGAATTCCTTCCTCGAAGAATGCGTCGCCGCCGGCCATCTTCTCATCGTTGCGCCAGTCGTCCGCTGATTTGGGCTTCTTCATGATCGTCACGAAGTGACCGAACACCAATTCTCCAATCACGCCACTGGCCAGAAGTCGGCGAAGCTCGACGCGAAGCGGCTTGTAGTGATCGTTTTCGCCGACGAGCACAACGCGACCGGCCCGAGCGCGGGCCTCGATGACGGTTTGGTAATCGTCGAGTAGCGGAAATGCGGGCTTTTCCACTAGGACATGCTTACCCATTTCAAGCGCCTGCAAGGCGAGTTCAAGGTGATAGCGAGTCGGCACCGCGACCACGACGGCGTCGACCAAAGGATCACGAAGTGCCTCGTCGTAGCCCGCATAGTGACCCAGACCGCCGAACCGAAGTTGATACTCGGCTGCGCGCGCCGGGTCACGACTGGCATAGCTACAAACGATGTCGCCCCGCATCTTGTGCAGATGTCGACTGTGTACCTGGGTGATGTGCCCGCATCCGAGGAACGCGAGGTAAATCGGCTTCACTCGTCGCCCCCACCCCGTACCAGGAGTCTGCGCGGCAGCCAAGTCCTCGGCGCCCAGGACCTACAGCACGCCACAATCCAGTGCGAGCGGCGAGAACCGGGGGCCGCTTTCAAACCTGGGTCGCTGGGAGCGCTGATCTGCACGGTACTCATGGCCTGTCTCTCCGCCGATTCCTGAGATGGTAACAGATGACCACAAAGGACAGCAGAGCATTTTCAAATTAGCTCTTGGCGGCCAGTACTCGGCCCCACTTTGGTCTTCGCATGTTCGGCGTTCTGCGGTTTGCGATTTAGCCTTTCTTACTCTGGAGGAGGCAACTGCCAAATGATGAACCGCAGAATATCGAACGGGCGAATTCGAAGGGCAGCGGGAGAAGACCTTTTCCCGATTCGTTCCACCACCCTGCCCGTCACTCGGTACTCTCCGGGGACCCTCTCTTCTCCTGAAGGCGAGGGGTTTCCACCCCCGTAAGGGGAACCCGCAGGAGATCTGGGCTCACTTCGTCACCACGTACCAGTTGTTCTGGATGTCGTGTGCAAGGCGGTGTGTCGTGATAGAGAGAAAATCGGGCTTCTGGGAGGTATTCGCGCGCTTTCTCCTCACCCCACACCGCACCTAGACCTTCTCCTCCCTGTGCCAGGGACACCGTCATGCAGTGCATACAGGAAATCGTATAGAGTAGCGGCCCGATGGGATGCTCGATATCCTTGTGGACGTGGCTGGATCCGCTGATGTCCTGCATCAGGTAGACTCCGTCTGGCCTCAACGCCCGATGAATACCCCTGAGGACATGGCCTGATCGTGGATGGCATCAAAGGCTGTGACAAAGTTGAAGGATCCGGGCTCGACGGTTCTATCGAACTCGCTGAGATCGGCTTCCACAAACTGGACGTTTTCGAGACCAGCTCTTGCCGCTTCCTCTGTGCGTGTACGATCGCGTCCTGCGAGAGATCCATCCCGACAAGCGAGATCAGAATTCCCCCTGACTTGTAAATCTGGAAGTCATCCCTGATAACGTATTCGAGACTATCCATAGGCCATCCTCCCCAACATTCAAGGTGCCATTCTGTGCGGTTTCGAGACAGGCTATGTCCAAACTGAAACTCGGCCAATCGTCGGACATCGAGAGCGTCTGCAAAAGACCGCCAAGAGTAGGAGAAAGCCCAGGCTCACATCTCCCACGCGATTCTAAAGAGCAAGGTCGGACCCTGCTTGAAAGCATCACCATTCGAGCGAATCCTTTGGGATAAGGGATACCTCAAATCCAGGCCCAGTGTCGTGTGCTCCCACGCCTCGACAGCTATTCCGAACATGCTACTCATGGCTACCAGACCGGAGTTGATATCTCTCTCACGATCCCAATACGCGAAACTCTGATAATAGGCAGAGCCGTTCACGTGAAGCGAAATGCGCCTATTGAGGCTGTACCCAAGAAGTACACCAGACGTGATCTCCGCTGGTCCCTGATAGGTCTTGCTGTTTTCGTAAACTGGGAAACGGGCAAGAGCATAAGCCCCTAGTCCAAGTTTTCCAGCCACCGGCATCGAGTAGTTAAGCTCCAGAAGTGGGTCAAAGGTTCCCGTGCCGAATTGGATGTGGAGGTGCTTCAGACCGCTGTCTCCAAGTTCAAAAGGATCTTCCTCCGTCGTACCGGTTGGCAGTGTTGTGCCTAGTGAGAGACCCAGGGAATCACCCTCGCGGAAAAGAGCTTCTTTCCGATGTGTAGCCAAGAGCATCAGGTCGCTGAGGCCTCGATACCTTTTAGGCCGGTGGTGGATATACCCGTTATCCAAGATCTGTTGTTTTTCTTGGGGGCTCACAGGCTCAGTGGATTCCACATCTGCCCTTTGGTCTTTGATGTCGTAGGGGACCCGTAGTGCAAGGGTCCAACGATCCGTGAGAGCGTACTCAAATTCCAGCTCGAGGCGCAGATAGTCCAGGGACACTTCATGCCGGTGTAGAGGAACACTCACGATCTGGCCGTTGCTATCCAGGCCCTTCGTCTCCGGGTGACTTCCCTCAAACCCATACCCTCGGGCGGTGTTGAGAGAGAAGCGAAACGAACCCCTATCGAGAACCGAACCGGCTCCCACCCCCCGCGGAATGGAGGGATTGCTTCAGGCCGGTCAACTCTGGCCGAAAACCGGAGTCACAAAGACTGCGACAATCGCCCAGACAAATACAACCTCGCGGAGGCCATTCATTTGAGGCTCCTTCTGATAATTTCTTCTACTTCTTCAATGCGATTACCGTGTACGGTTCCAAGGAGTTTTCCCTTCGGGCCATATATACGGACATAGGGGAGACCCGGCAGCCCGAATTCCTTGGTAGCTTGCTTCCCCACCTCGGACTCCCAATCCTTGATGTCCACCTTGCGAAGGGCCAGGTTCTGGTACTTCAGGACCAGGCGCTCAAGCTTGGGACTAAGAAGGTGGCAGGGCCCACACCAATCCGCGTAATAGTCAAAGATGGTGATCCTGCCCGAAGCCAAGTGATCGCTGATCCTCAGGGCTTCTCCATCGGAAGCTGTTTCAATATCTAGGCCAGCCCTTTCTATTTCGGAAAGAGCTTCAGCTACGGGATCGCCGGGGAAATGGGCCTCGAAGCCCAGCTCCTTCAGAGCTCCCTGAATCTCATCCCTTGAGATTTCTCGTTTGGCCTTGACGATGGTTCTCTTCGAATCAAAGTCTATCTGGACGTCGAGAACTCCCGAAATGTCGCCCAGAGTCTTGGTGGCAGGGTTCACACAGGTAGCACAGGACATGCCTGCCAGGGAAAACTCCATCGCGGAGTCGGACGGAGCCGCGGCTCTCGCCTGTCCAGCAAGCCCGATCGCAACCATGACAACTCTTAAGAGCAATCTGTTCATAAGATTGATCCCTCTCTTCATGTCCCCGCAACCGGTGCCACCGTGCAAGGACGGCCGCATGGGACAGCTGTAGGTCGAACAATTTTGGCGAAGGAGATATCGCCGCAATCAAACGGAAATGACGGAAGGGCGGAGAGACTAAATCAGGAAAGCGCTGTTTGTGAGAAAAATGGATTTGGCTATAACAAAGGACGCTGACTGAAAAGGTGGCTCGGGAAGATTGTTCTCGGTTAGATTGACGCGAGTGTAGTCTGAGGGAAGGGGCGCAGCCAGCGTAGTATGCTTGCTTGGTTCGAAGAAATTGGTGTCGACACACCCAAGACACTTGCCCTCTATAGGGTACGTACAGCAGCTACTCGACTGAGGTTCCGAACAGGATGCTGCCTCACTCACCTCAAACTGCGGACACGCCAGGGCACAGGATATGGTTGCACCGAACACCACTAGATGCGTCCAAGCCAACCCTCGTCCCAGAAGACTCATAGAAAGATTATACAACCTTTCTGCACCGCCTGTCCTGGGGGCACCAGTTTCTTTCATGTACGATCCAGCGCAGCCGGTGGCGGGGCTAAGCCGAAACTTCAAGAATACGTCGCACGTCTCCTGTCCTCCGAAGGTGCCGCCAACGGGTGAACTACCAGCGTTACGAAGCCAAGTTCGACAGAGCTGCGAACGACTTGAGCCGTTAGCAACATGAGGCCAAGTTCCGAGGAGAGCTGGACAACTCTTCCCCACGCAGTGACGCACAAATCCCCAGTAGCCGGAAGTTTCTTTCTCGAATGGGGCAGCACCGCTGGGCAGCTACTGACCTATGAGTACTGAAGCCGCGAAGAGCGAACGGACTCCATGTGCTTTTTTATTATAGCTGGCGAAGAAACAAGGATACCTGACTGATCACACGAGATCGTCCCCGCCGCCGTCGTCCGAGTTCCCAGGAAGAACCCTAAAAGAGAACGGAGTCTAGCGTTCCTGAGGTAGAACCTCAGTTTTATCGGCCTCCCGACAAGTGCGCTGATGTCAGGGTTTCCATTCCAAGTCACCACGCTGTCGAGGCCGCCTCTGGGAAGTGCGTCGGCATCCTTCAGGGTATACTCCGGCAGCGGGAAATATGCGGGATCAAGGACATCCACCCTCAAATCGCCAGGACCAGCGCCAGCCACCTCCATATTCACGTGCAACCTGTTCCCCGAAAACCTCAAGGTACGCGTGACGACCTCTCCCCTTTCACCCTCGTCGCCGAACAGACACACGAACCGGTCCCTGGGAACAACCGCTAATCCGATCGACCAACGGGCCTTCTCTTCGCCCAGGGCGTCGAACTGCTGCCGGGTTCTGTAGTTGGCCCCGATGTAGTAGATGAAGATTTCGTTTTTGTGAACGATAGGCTTGAGGGGAAGGATTGAACTCGAGTCGAACGCGGGAGTGACGCCAGGGACGATGAAGGGCTCCCTGTACCGGCGGTCGAAGCGGATTCCGTCGCGACCGAAAACGAACTGCAGATAGTGTGCCTGCTGAGTCTTGTTGAAGATCCAGAGCATGCCCACATAGTAGTCTCCGTAGACACAGGGGTGCATGGCGTAGAGCTCGGTATCAGGACCGTCTGCCTCGTCTGGAACCAGGATCGTCTCAGATTCGCTCCAGTCGATCATATCCGGGCTTTCAGCCCGGCCTATGAGCCGCTTCCCGACGGGACAGCGCTGGTGGCCGCAGTTTTCCATGTAGACGGCATAGACTCTGCGGATCGGGTCCCACCCCATGAACGATGTCGGACCCCAGCTCCCAAACCTTTTCAGATCATAGACAGGATTCTTCTCGTAGGGTTCCCAGTTGAAGCCATCGCCCGAGTAGTAAAGGTCAATGGTCATCCTTTCCTGCTCGCCCGGCCCCCGAATCATGTTCGACTTCAGCCCTTTGTATTTCTTGTCGGGATTCTCTTCCACAGGATCCCGGAAGAGATGGGCAGTACTGAAGTGGGAACGGCTCTTCAGACTGCTCGCCATCAGGATGTTGTTCGCCTTCGAACCCTGGAACTCGAGGAATCCGAGAGAGGGTTTTTCCCAGTGGTATCCATCCTCAGAGATGGGATAGCAGGCGGTGCATCTTTTCCTTTCGCTCGCGATATCGGCGACTCCCGGCTGGTTTTGCGGAACCGGCTCTTCTGCTGGAGGAATTGGCGGGTGGTAGTCATAGACTGGATACCACATCCTGAAGAGTTTCAGATTCTGGTCGTAGAACACGGTTGCTTCAGCAATCGTGTTCCCCTCCCAGGGACGGTCACTCTTGATCACCGGGTTGTTCGATACCTTGACTGCAGTGTTCAACGCGAATCGGGCGCTCTTCAAGCTCTCGATCATGGAGTCGTCGAAGAACAGGATCCGTTTGGTACCGGCGAGGACGGTGTGCCCATCCCCTGGCCTTCGCTGGGGTCCCAGGGCAGGACTACTCATGTAGCTACCCATGAGGACAGTGCTCAGCGCAGCGGATCTGAGAAAGCGGCGTCGCGTCAGGTTCGACTCTGCACTCATACTCATCTTAGACAACCTGATCTTCCATCAGACATAAGCGAATCCACAGTTGGGGTTTCCGCGCTCAGCACCGGACTACCACGACGCCAGCCAAGTGGTCACTATCCAAGCGGGAAGAGCCGCGCAATCACGAACCGCCATCCAGAATCTCGACCAAGAACCTCCCTACTCCCGCCCCGTGATGGACCTTTCCAGGAACATTGTCATCATGTTTGGCTGATTGACCCAGGTAGTAGAACCAGTAGGTGTCGGGTCGCGGTCCTGGGACCGCTCCGGGGGCAACGTAGAGGACCTTGGAGTCGAATCCCTCACCCTCACCCAGACCCAGAAGTGGTTTGCGGCCCAGTCGCTGGAAGGAGCGGCCATCGCGACTCCAGGCCCCCAGTACCCGGATGACCCCTTCGGGTTTGTAGAAAGCCGAGATGAACATCACGTAGAGGTCTTCTTTGATTCGGGTGCAGGCGTTGTTGTAGAAATCCATGTCGTCCGGATCCTGAGGATCTGGTGCCAGGATCTCCTGAGCCTTGGGAAATCGGGAGAACTTTGAGGACTCGCTCAGTCCGATGGTCCTGGTTGTCGCGTTCTCGGTTTCGGTAGAGATGGACGAGTTCCCCGCCTTGTCCACACCCCTCCAGAGTCGGGCATAGAAACGGTATTGGTCGCCGTCCTTGAGACAGACGTTCTGGGTATCGCTGTTCCAGGGGTAGATGGGTTCCTGAAGCAGACTCCACTGCAAGCCATCCGGTGAGACGGCAGCAGAATTGCGCCAAACGCCCCTGCCGTTCTCGTCGCGTCCCAGGAACTTCTGCAGAAGGGCCTTGTACCTCTCATCAGAGGGGGCCTCATCGTCGCGGAAGACGGTGGTCGTATTGGCGCGCATGCTGCGGCCGTCCATGAGGATGTTGGTCTTGACCTGACCGTCCTTCCACGGCACCAGATCCAGCTCCGGCTTTTCCCAGTGGACTCCGTCTTACGAAACTGCGTAGCAGAGATAGGCATCGCTGTAGTACTCGTAGTCCGTGGCATACGCGGCATACCACATACGCCAGAGTTTCCCCTCCCGGATGACTGTCAGGTAGTTGAGGGTGAACTTTTTCCAAGGACGATCACTTATCAATAGGGGCTCGCTGGTGCGCTCCAGTATGCTCATGCGGACCGCTTCGGTCGGACCTTTTCGAATCCCAATCGAGTCGCGGGATTCTCCACACGACAGGGAAGCCCCGAGAAGCAGGACTCCCTGCAACCACAGAAGTTGGAGTACAAACCGTTGATTTCTCGTCTCTTTTCCCTCATAGGACGAGCACACCGTCTACACATTCGATGCAAACTGGATTCTTGTGGGCTGGCGCCGGGACGAGCCGGCGGCAACGAGGATATCGAATCGGGCATACTGTTTCAGCAGTGACTCGATTCGCGAAAAAACATCGTGAATTATATCAGGATCCGGCAATGTAGTGATGCGAAAGTGGTCCATATAGGGTGTGTTGAAACTGCTGCCTGGCCCCACCAGCACATGTGTGTTCTCGAGTAGCTCGATCGCGAATGTCTGATCATCGATTCTGTCGGCGATCGCATCTTCAATCTTGATTAACGCATACATCGCGCCCATCGGCTTCGTCATACTCAGGAACTTGTTGTTCGCGACTTCGTCGACAACCGCCTGCCGGGACTGATACACCCGGCCACCCGGCCTCACAAGCTCCTTGATGCTCTGAAAACCGCCGAGTGCCATCGGCACTGCCCACTGCCCCGGAACATTGCTACAAAGTCGAAGTCCTGCCAGCAATTTCATGCCCGGTATGGAGTTCGTTGGGGATTGCCTACGCGGGGCTGGGCCGTCCTGACGACGCCGTCCGAGAGGGCAAACTGGGGATGGAGATGATAGGTAAGCGTCGAGACGAGCCGCTCGGATTCCGGCTCAAAGATCTGGCCCAGATCTACGCAATGGTGGGCAACCATGACGAGGCACTCAAGACTCTCGATCGCCTGTTGTCGGTGCCCTCCCACTTTTCGGTGGGATTTCTGAAGATCGATCCAACCTGGAATTCACTCCGCGACCACCCTGGCTTTCTCGCATTGCTGCAGAAATACGAGTTGGCGGCCAGTGCCAACTGAGATGATTGCGGCCAGTTTCGTCAACTAAACCCACGATCGGCGACACCTTCCCAGGCCATTAGGGCCTTCTTACGTGTCCCTCCCCAACGATACCCTCCCACGGCGCCGGTCCCGCGGATCACCCGATGACATGGGATAAGGTACGCCAGCGAGTTCTGGCCAACGGCTCTGCCAACGGCTCTTGCCATGGCGCGACTGCCAACGGTTTCAGCTAATTGCCCATAGCTGACGCAGGTTCCTTCTGGGATGTGAAGCAAGGCGCGCCACACGCGAACTTGAAAACCAGTACCCCGCACGAAGAGGCGTAGGGAAGCTCGCGGGTGAGAATCCGCAGGCCGTCCGAAAAGGCGGGAGACGAGACGTGAAGCACGTGCATCTTCCCAATGAACCTGTGCCAAGGGCCAGTCTTCCTGAAGGGCAACCGTGGCCGCTTGTCGGTCCAGGGACTCGACGAATGAAAGGTGGCAGATTCCACGAGGACTCTCACCCAGCAGACAGGTTCCAAAGGGACTGTCGGCCAGGCCGGCGCTTATAGTCCATGCAGCGCGACCGGACTTGAGTTCCCCTGGGGAGGCTGCCTCCAGGCTGACGCAGAGATCATGCAGCCGGCTTGGCCCAGAGAGCCCAGCATCCAGGGCAGCATTCAAAACGCTCTCGCCGCGCCGGAGCAACTCCTTGGCGTGCGAAAGCGTTAGACATTGGAGAAAGTCCTTCGGTGTGACCCCTGCCCAACGGGAAAAGAGTCGATGGAAGTGGAAGGGGCTCAATCCAGTACGTGCTGCCAGTGTCTTCAAGTCCAGCTGCTCGGTGTGGTGCCCGTCCAGATAGCCGATTATGCTGGCGATCCGATCGTAATCGTTCATACACCGATTCTAGGGAACAGCCACCGGTACGCCCACCCGATTCTTGCTACGACCTGACACGACGTATTGAACCGCGAAGCTGTGCGGTCGCCAATCACTCCGCTATAGTCAAGATCGTAGCTCTTCTACCATTGTCCGTGACTGTTCATTTGTCCGTGACTGTTCATTGTCATACGATTGTTTTCACCGAGGCGCAGGTTCAGGTGGAAAGGTACAGGGGCCTGGTGGTAGGGAGCAAGCCGTGGGGTGTGATAGCTCGGAGAGGGTGTTGATCTGGCAGAAGAATGAGCCAAGGGCGCAGCAGGGCGGAGGTCTCTTTCGTGCACTGCTCCAGGGCCTCCTGGTTACTTCAGTCCTGAGTCTGGGACTGGCTGGCCCGGCGCAGCATTCCGCCGCCAGGGAGTGGAACGAGGAGCTGCTCGAGGCCATTCGAAACGATTTTGCACGCCCGACTGTTCACGCCCGCAACCTCTTTCACACCGCGATTGGCATGTGGGACGCGTGGGCAGCTTACGACTTGGTTGCCCAGCAGTATCTCCATCAGGAGAAGGCCACGGCAGCGGACGCTGCCAGCGCGCGCCGGGAGGCGATCAGCTACTCCTCCTATCGTATCCTGAGTGCCCGATTCGCGAACTCGCCGGGCGCACGCGTATCGCTTCCCTCGTTCGACGCGAAGATGGCCGAGCTTGGCTACGACATCGACTTCACTGACGTGACAGGCAATTCTCCGGCGGCTCTGGGCAATCGGATCGCCGCGACCGTACTTGCCGTAGGAAGGGCCGATGGTGCCAACGAAGAGAACGGCTATTCGAACCGCTTCTACCAGCCCCGGAACCCACCCCTGCTTCCGGCAATTGCCGGCAACCCGAATATTGTAGATCCGAACCTGTGGCAACCGCTTTCGCTCAAGTTTTTTGTCGGCCAGTCGGGCATTCCGTCTCCCCTTGGTGTCCCTCCCTTCGTGAGTCCGGAGTGGGGCCAGGTCACGCCCTTCGCACTGGGCGCCGATGACCTCACGATCTACGAACGCGCCGGAGACGAGTACTGGGTCTATCTCGATCCGGGTCCCCCGCCGATGATCGGAGGCACTGGCGCTGGGGACTACCGCTCGGGCTTCGAGCAGGTGGTCGAGTGGAGCGGAAAGCTGGACCCTACGGACGGTGTAATGATCGACATCAGTCCAAATGCGCGAGGCAACAACACGCTCGGGACCAACAACGGAGGTGGCCGTGAGGTCAACCCAGTCACGGGACTGCCCTACCTTCCGCAGATCGTTCCAGCAGGCGACTACTATCGTGTGCTGGCAGAGTTCTGGGCGGATGGACCCGATTCGGAGACACCTCCGGGTCACTGGTTTACGATCGCCAACTATGTCTCCGACCATCCTCTCGGTGTGAAGCGTTTTGCGGGTGCCGGAGAGCCACTCGACGATCTCGAATGGGATGTCAAACTCTATTTCTCATTGGGTGGAGCAGTCCACGATTCAGCGGTGGCGGCCTGGGGTGCCAAAGGCTGGTATGACTACATCCGCCCGATCTCGGCAATTCGCTATATGGCTGATAACGGGCAAAGGAGCGATCCCAGCGGGCCGTCCTATCACCCTGCCGGCATCGGCCTGAAGCCTGGTGTTGTCGAAGTGATTACCCCAGACACGGTCGCCGCGGGTGAGCGGCATGAGCACCTGGCGGGTCCGAGCAACGAAAATCTGGGAAAGATCGCGGTAAAGACCTGGCGTGGGCCAGATTTCGTTTCCGATCCCACGACGACGGCGGCGGGCGTCGGCTGGATTCTCGCCGAGCGGTGGTGGCCCTACCAGCGTCCGACCTTTGTCACACCGCCTTTTGCCGCCTATGTCTCGGGCCACAGCACCTTCAGCCGAGCGGCTGCGGAATTGATGACCAGATTCACCGGAGACGCCTTCTTCCCGGGCGGGCTTGGTGAGTTCTTCGTAGCACGGAACGAATTCCTTGTTTTCGAGGACGGACCCAGCGTCGACATCACTTTGCAATGGGCAACCTATCGCGACGCGTCGGACGAGACCAGCATCTCGCGCATCTATGGTGGGATCCATCCAACCGCAGACGACATCCCGGGGCGTTTCATTGGCGCGCAGATCGGCCGAAACGCCTTTCAGCTGGCCACGCGCTTCTTTCTTCCGGATGAAGCCGATAGCGATGGCGATGGTGTCAGGGACCTGGTGGAGGAAGCTGCTCCCAATGCGGGAGACAACAACCAGGATGGTGTGCCCGACAGCAGACAGGCCTATGTCTGTTCACTACCCGACAGCCTCACGGGTAGGTATGTCAGCCTCGTGGTTGACAGGCCCTTGACGTTGACCCAGGTCGGAACGGCTTCGCTGCCTGGGATGCTGCCGCCTCCTGGTGTTGTCTTCCCGCTGGGCCTTTTCAGCCTTACAGTAGAAGGCGTGGCTGAAGATTCTACCGCCACAGTCGATCTACTGCTGCCGCCTGGGGAGGATGTGGAGACCTACTTCAAGTATGGCCCTACACCTGCCGACCCGAGTCCGCACTGGTACGAGTTCCTGGAAGATGGGACTACAGGCGCGGAGATTTCAAGGGACACGGTCAGATTGCACTTCGTAGATGGAGAGCGAGGAGACGATGATCTAGTCGCTGATGGCAAGGTTGTAGAACCGGGCGGCCCCGCACGACGTTCTTCCTTCTTTTTCCCACAGCTCGCAGATGGGTCCACCTTCCCCATTCAGTTCAAGTCGACTCTGGTCCTAGTCAACACCGGCTTCGACAGCAGAGTTCAGATCGAGTTCTTTGCCAATCCCGATGGTAAGCCTTTGGAGGTTACCCTGGGCACTCTTGGGACAGCCAGTCGCTTTGAGGTCGAGCTCAGGAAAGGGGACTCGATCTCACTGCCCACCCTGGGCAATGGGGATCTTCGAGTTGGATATGCTCGGGTATCGTCTGGCGCAGGAGTCTCGGGGGTGGTTATCTTCACCCGCATTGACCAGGCAACAGGCGTCCTATTGTTCGAGGCCGGGGTCCCGGCTTCAACCTTGCTAACGGAGTTCTCGATCTCGGTCGATTCGACCGGCAGTAGGGACACGGGACTGGCAATCGTCTATCCGGCGGACCAGGGAGCACCAGATGCCCTTGTAACACTGCGACTGTTTGATCAAGAGTTCAACCTGATTGCTGAGAAAGAGCTCGATCCACTGGCTGCAGGAAGTCATCTGGCTCGTTTCGTCCATCAGTTTTTCGATGACGAAGACGTTGTCGCCAGAGCACAAGAAATGAAAGGGCTCTTGACGCTGGAATGTGATCGGCCGCTGGCGGCAGTTACCTCGAGGCAGAAAGATACTGCCGGGGTAGAGTACCCGGAAGAGGTGCCCCTCGTGACGGTCTTCCCGGTTGTCCCAGGGACTCCAGATTCGGAGTAGTCTCCTGTCGTTTTTCGAAAATCTCCAAGAACGGGGTCCCGAACATCCGCCCCAGAAGCGCTGGCTCCATTCGGGAAGAAATTTGCTTCGGATATCGTGGCGGTGTCTTCCAAGCGGCCGTTTTCGGCCCGGAGGCCACACCACGAAATGTTGGCTTAGCCGTACTCCTCCACCATCTGAAGGGGACAATGTCGTCGGCGGGATCTCCAATGGCCCCCGAATCATTTCACGAACAGCACAGGCCAAGAACGATGATCCGAGCGGAGCTGGAGTTTCCCTGTTCGCGTTTTCTTTAAGAACAATAGCTGATCTTTGAGCCGGCTGCGGAGGAATCTCCGCTGACAACCGGCCAACAATTCATCGACTGGTGTTTTTTCAAAATGGAGACACTGGCCTTCGCCGTCCTGGGTGCCTTCCTTTTCAGTTCCGGGCTGGTTTCCGGGCGCGTTGGTAAGAGCGTGATAACCCCTCCCATGGCCTTCGTCGTCATGGGATTGGTGCTTGGTCCTCAGGTTGTTGCCTTGATCGAGTTGGATCGGGACAGTGAGCTCATCAACCTGGTTGCCGAATTCACCCTCATACTTATTCTGTTCACCGATGCTTCCCGAATCGATCTCAAGCTCCTCCGACGAGAGCACACGATCCCAATGCGGTTGCTGGGTATCGGCCTCCCGCTGACCATTGTTTCTGGAACAGTCGCAGCAGCCCTGATCTTCGATTTTGTCAGCTTCTGGGAAGCGGCCGTGTTGGCGGTCATCCTGGCTCCGACGGATGCTGCCCTGGGACAGGCAGTCCTGAGCAGTTCCAGAGTACCGGTTCGCATTCGGCAGGCGATCAACGTGGAGAGTGGTCTCAATGATGGTAGGGCACTCCCGGTTCTTCTGCTGGTGATCTCCCTTGCCGGTGCCACTCACGGCGCCGAGGGCACTCAATTCTGGCTCTGGTTCGGAGCGATGAAAATCGTCCTGGGACCGCTAGTGGGAATTGCAGTGGGATTCCTGGGAGGAAAGTTGGTCCAGTGGGGACAGCAAACCGGGTGGATGAACCACTCTTTCTAACAGCTCGCAGCCCTGGGCCTGGCGGTGTTCTCCTACAGCGCCGCTGAGTTGGTTGGCGGCAATGGTGTCATCGCCGCCTTCTGTGCTGGATTGACGATTGGCAACAGCTCGAGGCAGGTCTGCTCCTGTCTCTGGGAGTTTGCAGAGGCCGAGGGGCAACTCTTGACACTGCTCACGTTTCTCTTCAACGGCTCAGCAATGATTTTTCTGGCTCTGGAGCTATTCAGTGGGGCTTCGTTGCTCTATGCAATTCTCAGTTTGACTGTTATCAGGATGCTGCCTGTGGGCCTCAGCCTGCTAGGATCCGGGCTGCGCTTCGACACTTTCGTCTTCTTGGCATGGTTCGGCCCTAGAGGCGTCGCCTCGATCCTCTATGTTCTACTGGTGCTGAGGGAGGGAGCTCTGCAGAGCGAGTCGCTGATCTTCTCAACCGTGATCCTGACGGTACTGATAAGCGTGTTTGCCCACGGGCCGACGGCCCTACCCGGTACCCGTTGGTACGCACACCGGCTGGAAGGACTGGAAGACCATTCGGAAGTGCACGAGCACAAACCCCTCAGCGAGATGCCCACAAAACTGCAGACCTCCTGATCACATCAAGTAGCCGGGAAAAAGCCGACTTCGCTGTGGGCGACGGATTGTGACCCCATACTGTGCAGAGACCACTTTTGGATTCTACTCTTTGGTAATGGTCTCATCCAGATTGAGGAGAACCCGGGTTACCGTCGTCCAAGCGGCTAGCTGAACCGGAGTGGCTTGGTCGGGAAGACTGGATTTCAATTCCTGGCCGAACCCGCCGATGTCCCAAGGATCAAGCCAACCCTGGGAAAGACGACCCCGCTGCTTTGCCAGCAAGTTCAGTAGCTCCTCCTTCTCAGCCTGCCTGGGGAGTCTGGACAGGCAACGGCGAAAGGCATAGGTCAACCGCTCGCTATCCGAATCACCGCCCTCTCGAAGGGTCCTCAGCGCCAGGGCCTGGGCCGCCTCCAGAAACAGAGGTTCGTTGAGAGTCGTCAAAGCCTGGAGGGGCGTGTTGGATCGAGAGCGCCGAACACAGGAGGAGTCTCCATTGGGCGCATCGAAGGTTTGTAGCATGGGATAGGGGACAGAGCGGTAGCGGAAGGTGTAGAGGGCACGACGGTATCGATTCCTTCCAATTTCTTCCTTCCAGATTTTCGGGCCGAAACTGGAGGGAGCCTTGAACAAAAACCCGGGAGCGGGAGGATACACACTGACCCCTCCTAAGCTGGGATTCAACAATCCGCTGGCGGCAAGCGTGATGTCGCGGACGATCTCAGCCTCGACCCGAAATCGAGGGCCTCTCGCCAACAGACGATTGTAAGGATCGCCATTCAGCCCATCCGGAGTAACCTGGGAAGACTGGCGGTAGGTGGCAGAGAAAACGATAGACCGGTGCAGCTCCTTCAGGCTCCAGCCCTTCTCCATAAACTCCACAGCCAGCCAGTCCAACAGCTTTGGATGGGAAGCTGCCTCGCTTTGCCTACCAAGATCCTCACTGCTCGCCACCAGGCCCGTCCCAAAGTAGATCTGCCAGACTCGATTGACTAGCGAGCGAGCCGTCGTGGGTGAATCGCGAGAGACCATCCACCGGGCAAAGCCCAGACGGTCGGGTCGAGCATCCGGGGGTAGAGGATGCAGAAAGGAGGGAACTCCTGGAGAAACCTCTCTTGCAGGATTCAAGAAGTCCCCACGGTTCAAGACATGGGTGGGGCGTTTTTCCCCACGCTCCTCCAACACCAGCTGGCGCGAACCCTCCGGATGCTGGCGCCACAGCGCTTCAATTTCATCATTCTCCCGACGCCATTCCGGCACCGTGGTTCGCCAGAATCGGAAAACGAGCCGAGTCTGGGAAGGTGTTCTTTCGCTGAGGGGAGTGGAGAGGATGTCGCGAACCCGCTTCGGCAAAGGATCAGCCTTGGCCTCGGGAGCCGTGGTGACGGAGAGACGAAAACGACCCAGATTCTGGTTCCGATGGTAACGGCCGCCATGTTTCTGGCTCAGGTAGAAGGTCAGAAGCGTCCCTTCGGAATGGGACACTGGAGTCTCGGCAACGAAGACAGCCTTGCGGGCAAGATTGCGACGAGCCGGACCCTCATCGATTCCCCAGGCCGTATTCTCGTTGCCATCGATGGCGAAATCGACGGGCCCGGTGACCCGAGGCTGGTTGCTCCGATCATCGAAGAAGGCCTCCAGAGGAGCCTCCGCAAGCGCGACGTCGGCCGTAGCAGCGGCGATCTTGACGGCCTCCGCCTTTTCCGGGTCGTCCCTCGGAGCCGCCTCCACCTCGAACTCGGTCAAGGCAGCTGTGCCTTTCACCGAACGTCCGGGCCCCTTTAGGGGAAGGTTGGGATCATTGAGCAGCTCCAGTCGGAAGGCCGTGATATTCTTGAGGTCCGTCGGGGCACTCATCTCACCCCGATGCTTGCTGGGGGCGAAACCCTGGGCCAGCAAAGATCCATCCCCCAGGGGAAGGTATTTTTGTCCGCCGGTTGAAATTTCCTCTACGGTCGGTCGAAGCACGGTCCAGGAGGGTTGGTTGTCCCTGACCTCGTCCTCCCACCGGCTCATTTGTTCTTGATAGTCGGGAGTACGCTGTGTGAGTTCGCCCGCAATTTCGCGGATCCGCTTGAAGATCTGGGCTCTCCTCATCAGCTCCGCCGGGGTGTAGACCGCAGCGTTGGCCTCGTGGGCATTGTTCAGGAAGGCAAAAAGGCGGTAGTACTCTTCCTGCTTGAGGGGATCGTACTTGTGGTCGTGGCACTGGGCACACTGTATCGTGATCCCGAGGATGCCTTTGCCGATAGCGTCCATGCGATCGAACATGGCCTCCATCCGGAACTGCTCCGGATCGATCCCACCTTCTTCGTTGACCATGGAATTGCGCAGAAATCCAGTGGCCACGATCTGGTCTTGACCGGTCTCAGGCAACAGGTCTCCGGCTATTTGTTGAATGATGAACTGGTCATAGGGCAAGTCCCGGTTCAGGGCATCGATGACCCAGTCACGGTAGAACCAGACTTTTCTTGGCTTGTCTTGCTCGAAGCCATCTGAATCGGCGTACCGAGCCGCATCCAGCCAATGACGTCCCCAGCGCTCGCCGTAGTGGGGAGACGACAGCAGCCGCTCAACCTGCTTCTGATAGGCGTCCGCGCTCCGATCCAACAGGAACGCGTCCACTTCTTCGATGCTGGGGGGCAATCCAATAAGGTCCAGGCTCAAACGCCGAAGCAAGGTGACCCGGGCGGCTTCGCTGGAAGGGGAAAGTCCCTCCCGCTCGAGCCGAGCAAGAATGAAGGCGTCGATAGGATTGACCGGCCAGACCCTCCCCTTGACTGCGGGAAGCAGTGGCCTTTTTGGGGCCACAAAGGCCCAATGCCTGGGTCCCTCCACAGCCCGCCGTCCTACACCTTCCGGCCATTCGGCTCCCTGCTCGATCCAGGCTCGAATCAGCTCGATCTCCTCGTCTGGGAGTGCGCCACCCATCGGCATCCGCGCCAGACCGTTTAGCCCGGCTACCCGCTGATAGAGCACGCTCTCCGAGGGGATAGGAGGCAGAATGAGCTTTCTCGATTGTCCGCTAGCGAGGGCCAGCTCCCGAGAATCTAAACGAAGCTTTCCCAGCTGCTGCTGGGACCCGTGGCAGGAATGACAGGACCTCTCGAAGATAGGATAGATGTCCGCCGCAAAATCGACCGTCGCCAGTGAACCAGTCGGTGCAGCCGGCTCGACTGCGTGACCGACTCCCAGGTTTAGGAACAAGAGGAGTGGAACGAAATGAAACGCGCCTTTGCTGGGAGGTCCTACTTGCATTTCTGATTCGCCCGTTCTTTCGGAAACGAACCTGAGTCTAGCAAATAGCACTTGTAACGTCTTGCATGTCCCTCCCGATCACAAAGGGAAGAACTCTGCGAGAGATGTCCACGGCAGCCAGTGGAATGCTGGTGTCTTCGAAAATGAAACGGTCTGCAAAGGGCCGACTACGGTTGTATTGGATACCGCTGATGATCGAAGGTCCGGGTTGCACGGCGGCTCGTCTACTGTCGGGGTGATTCCCATAGCCGGTGATCTCTATGACCTGATCAGTGGTATAGGAAATTCCCACGAAATCGCCCTTGCCACTGAAGCGTTTTCCCAGAATATCCGAGACAGGTAGGCCGTGTTTTCTCGAACGCAAGAGGAGCTCTGTCGACCCCAAAGATCCTGCTGCCAGGACGATATGACGAGCCTGCACCTGTTGCAGCTCTCCCTGGCCGTCCTGTTTGTTGACTCGGTAGTGGAGACTGTATTTCCCATCGGCAGTCTTGGTCAGGTGAGAAATCTCTACCTGGGCAAACATGTCGACACCTTGACTCTCAGCGAAGGGCAGGTAATTCATATAGAGCGTGTTCTTGGCCCGGACGTTGCAGCCGGTAAAGCAGTCGCCACAATCGATACAGGGGTTCTGGTGGACACCGACATGGTTGGCGCCCCTGTCGCCGAAATGAACGTCCAACGGCAGCGATGGACTGAAGTCGGCATCGGCAAGCTGGTCTGCCCGCTCTTTCATGGCTTGAACCTTGAGCTTCACCGCGGCTCGGGGATGAGGCCCGACGCCAAGCATGGTCTCCGCCTCTCTATAGAAAGGCCATATCTGGCCTGAATCGGCCAGATCCTGAATAGCCTGCGGCCACCGCGGATTGTCGAATAGTTCTTTGTCGGGACGAATGGCTACATTGGCGTTGATCAACGATGTTCCACCCAATCCGCAACCCCGCAGAACATCGATCTCCTTGTTCAACTGATAGTCAAAGAGTCCGAGTGGATTGCCGGGACGGCGAAGATTCTTGAGCAGGCCACCGAACTGGTCTGGAAAGTCCCCTGGCACCCACTCCTTCCCGCGTTCAAGCAGACAGATATCCTGGTGTCCGGCTTCCGCAAGCCGGGCGGCCACAATCGCTCCACCGTGCCCGGAGCCGATGATAACGGTCCGGTACTCCTGGTTCATTTCTTCGGCTGGCTTTGTCAACAGGTCGTTCATGGTCTACCTCCTGAGGGGAGAGCAATCAAGGACCAACTCCAGGTGACTTTGTTATGACGAAAACTAGAACTGAATCACCAGTCATGGCCCCTCACACCAACTCATAGCCAAGTGCGATACCGGGGTTGTCCAAATGGAGATACTCGTGGATGTCGTAGGGATGAGTCCCTCCGTTGAACGCATGTTTGAATAGGTCGGCGAGGTGGGCGATGAGCTTGCCGTTCTCGTCGATGTCGGCATCCAACAGCGCTACGCTGCCGCCAGTGGGATCGTTGGCGCGCCCCACGGTGAGCTGAATGTTACCGTGTTTCTCTTTGGACTTGATGCTCTGAAGGGTGTCGGAGGCGACGCCAAAGCCTGGAGGGAAGTTGCCGAGATGGTTCCCTGCCGGCCTGTGCTTGTAGTCCTCGAAGTGTTGAATGTTCTTCTTGATGGTGCTGATTGTCGACGCCATCTTGTCATCGACGATCGCAACAAAACGCTCCTGATCGATGACAAGGACCTCGCGAACCAACGAAAACCAACTCCGAGTTGGCTCGGTAGGATCGTTCAAGGAGCCCAGCCTGGCAAAGAGGTTGAGAAGCGAAGCCTTCGCCAAACTTGTCCTAATGGGATGGTCCTTGTCGTAACGGGCCTCGGTGAACTTACCAATGGAATCTCCATCCTTGACCACGACTCGAGGGGACTGGCTTAGAACAGTTCGGAGCATCTCGAGCCCGTTGGGCAGATCGCTCCAGGCTGTGAATCTGGCTCTCCATCTGTCCGGATCCTTCATCACGCGAAACCTATGGCCGTCGATCTCGCCGTTGGTCAGAAGAAAGTTATGCGAAGACCGCTGCCGATATCGGTCCACAATAACCCTGCAGAAAAGAAGCCTTTCCTGCGGAAACGCTGGCAACTCGAAAGAGCGAGGGCCCGGAAGCTGCACATCCGGAATCTCCATCAGCCTCGCTCCTGACACTCGATGGAACGAAACCCGGGCTTGTTCGCTCACATCCTTCCCCTCGACGTCGATTAGACTCAACTCGAAATGTCCCTTATTAGCCATTCCCTCTCCTCCACGACAGGACCGTCGTCTATCATAAGACTAGAAGTAGCGAGCGCCCTCATACTGCCGAAATCTCAGAAAGGTCAACCCCCTTGGGGTTGACTTCTCTTGGTATGTTCCGGGCACATAGGTAACAGTTTCTCCCAGGAAAGTAGGTTACAAGGGGAGTCATGTCATGGAAAGAGACGTGTGTAATGAGCGCACGAGTGAAACTGATGACCGAACATCTGGAGGGGGACTAAGGAATTACGGAGTTATCGCAGGCCTATGGGGTGAGTCGGAAGACGGTGTACAAGTGGATTGGGCGTTACGAAAAAGAAGGGTGGTTGGGGCTGGAGGATCGCTCGCGTGCGCCCTACCGCCACGCTAACGCGGTGGAGAGGAGATTGAGAAGAAGCTTTTAGAATGGAAGGCCCGTTGGCCGTTGTGGGGAGCGCGAAGCTGTGGGTCAAGATGAGGGAGGCGGTGGGAGCGGATCGGTGCCCGGCAGAGAGCACGGTGAGCGAGATCCTCAGATGCCACGGTTTGAGTCGTGTGGCCAAACGGCGAGGGCGAGCGGTCCC
>Ga0310121_10000142_pt1 | contig 74071 bp, 45 predicted proteins | sample CB27_Tmax_986_MG_FD_203504 | JGI IMG/M metagenome (GOLD analysis project Ga0310121, IMG submission 203504) | Marine microbial communities from Western Arctic Ocean, Canada - CB27_Tmax_986 | ecosystem: Environmental > Aquatic > Marine > Oceanic | place: Canada: Western Arctic Ocean | collected... | reverse complement strand
TCAACAGCGTCCAATCGTCAACAGCGTCCAATCGTCAACAGCGTCCAATCGTCAACAGCGTCCAATCGTCAACAGCGTCCAATCGTCAACAGCGTCCAATCGTCAACAGCGTCCAATCGTCAACAGCGTCCAATCGTCAACAGCAACACTATATTTTCTCACTTCCATCCACAATTTCAAGTAGTCACAGCCTGCTTGTCCATGATTAACACGTTTTATTTATTGCCAAAGCAGATCCCTAAGCCAGTTCCGTGGCACCCGCCAACACCCTGTGCATGAATCCATCCGAAACAGGGCAACTCTCCGGAGTCCCGACACGTGTCATGCCCGCAGCGCCGTGGCGGCCGCCGGAGAGGCCTCCGCTGGATCGTGATTTCTTTCTAACTCATTGAGAGAAGCTTCGATTCGACGTCGATACTGTTCGACCGTTTCTGTAGACCGCGGCCATAGCGGTTCGGCAAAGTAGCCATCGATTCGACAAAAGGGCCGGGGAATTTGCAGGCGGTCCCACGCTTTTCGAAAAATCCACCGGCGTGACGGCACAACCGCAACGTTTAACACCGCTGCACCCGTTTCTCGCGAAAGGACCGCGATCCCCTTGCGAACACGGTTACGCGGTCCGCGTGGACCATCGACAGCCAAATAGGCCGGCGATCCCTTCAGAACATGCGTCATCAGTTCCTTGAGTGCCGCGCGTCCTCCTTTATCTGCGTGCCGGCGACTGCTGGAACCGCGAACCGCTTTGATGCCCAGCACCCAGAATCCGGGCAATAGCAGCTGTCCGTCTGCAGAACGCGAAACCATCGCGGCCGTGCCTCTCTCGCGCTCGATGGCGGCCGCCACCTGGTGAGCGTGCAGAATCGAATAGGCATACGGCTCCGCCGACGCGCGCAAGCGAGGCCGTGGATCGTTGTGAAAGGAGACGCGACACGTGGCCCGCAGCACCAACATTGCAAAGGCCAACAACCACGATTCAATTGCCCGAACGAGTTGCATTCTTGGTGTCCCCTCTGGTCCAGTCCACTTCGCGTCGGAGAGACTAGCACAGCACCTCAACCAAGGGAAAGGGGAATTGGCGGGTTTCGGCGGCCTGAAAACCGTTGCCGGGTACCTCCCTGGAAAAAACGGTGCTTCACCAGCAGATTGACGAACATGACATTTCGATCACTGACACTACTCCCGCAGTTTAGTGCTAATCACCGGCAGTCTCGCCATCGTTGCCGACCGACTACAACCGCCTGGCGAGCAATTTTATCCTGCAGGTTCCGGCGCTGTGTTCTCCACGGGGGACCGCGACGGTTCTGTGAACCTGAGCGACTACAACACACTAGCTGGCAGTTTCAAACCCACCGGATACGCCGGAGCGACTGCCGTTCCTGAACCGATGTCGCTGGTTCCATATTCACCGGGGACCGTACTGGTACTGTTCCGGAGAAGACCTTGGCGATAATACCATCTCGCAGGTCCACGTCGTCTATTTGCGCCGCACGAGTTGTTGACTTGGCAGTTCACCCGAGTCACCGGCCGGTGCGGCGCTGATCGCTACTTTTTTGCGAAACAGTAGAGGGCTTCGTCGGTTCGAATCAGCAGCCTGCCCTGCGCAACCACCGGCGTGGCCATGATCCGTTCCCCGAAGTCATGTGATGAAAGGATTGCCCACTTGCGGCCCGCCGCCAGGACGGTCACCACACCCGACTCGCCGGCCACGTACACCTTTCCATCGCCCGCAATCAGCGACGCATAATAATTGCCCCGGCCACGCGCGCGACCCTGTTTTAAAATTTCACCACTGGTGGCGTCCAGACCGGTAATCACGCCACCGTCGCGGACCATGTACATCACCCCCTCGTAGACCACGCTACTGGGAACCGTCGGCAGGCCGCGGCGGGCCACCCAGCGGACATTCTGCTCGGTCACGTCCCCGCGGCCCCCGGCCCGAATCGCCAGCGCCGCGTTCCGGGCGGCGTGGAACACGCCCGCGTGGCGATTCCATTCCCACCGGTCCAGGCGCTGATCCCCGTCCAGGTCGATGCGAAAAAATCTCACCAGCACGGGGCTGCCCGCCGGCAATTCGGACTTTTCAATCAGCCCGTCCCCGTTGGTGTCGTAATTGGCCAGGGCCTCGGGAAACGGTCCCATCGAAATCCGCTTGGTGGCATCCCCGCCAGCTGTCTGTGTCGCCAGGTAGATCGTGTTACCGCTGACCACGGGCGTTGGATCGACAATCCGCGAGAGGCCGTTGACCCACCATAATTTTTCCCCGGTCGCCGCGTCGTAACTGGCCAGTTGCAGTGATCCGGCAACGATCAGTTGCTGAGAGCCGCCCGAATCCCAGACAGCCGGAGTGGAATAACTGCGGGTGAATTCGTCACGCGACACCCGCCAGACCGTCTCGCCGCTGCGCTGATCCAGCGCGACCAGAAAACTGTCGACATCGTGATCCTCGTTCAAAACGACAAGGTTTCCGACCAACACCGGTGAACTGGCGGCGCCGAACTCGTCCTGAAACGGCCCCAGACGCCGCGACCACTGCAGTGCGCCGTCCAGGTCGTAACAGAGCATCCCGTAGCTGCCGAAAAACGCGAACACGTCCTCACCGTTGCAGGCCACGGTGCAGGACGCGGGGCTGCCCACTTCGTGACAGGCTTCGATCGTCTTGGTCGGTGCCGGCCGGGTCCACCGCACTCTGCCCGTCAGCCGATCCAGGGCGACGGTCGCCAGACGCTGCCGGTCCTGGTCCCATGTCGTCACCAGGATGGAATGGGCACTGGCGCAGGGGGTCGAGTTGCCCGGCAGCAGCGGAGTTCGCCAGACGAGCGTCGCGTCTTCAGAAAAATCATCCGGCAGCGACCAGTTGCCGTCGACCAGCCCGCCGTCACGGCGGAAATAGTGCACCTCGGCGGACGCGCCCCCCGGCGCGACCAGGCAGGTAACCAGCACCACCAACCAAGCGATCCCACACTTCATCGTTCCACCTCCTGCAAACAACTTAGGCGACAAGGGCGACCCGTACCATCGGTTTTCCGACCGCTGGAACTAGTCGCCGGTCGCTGGTCCGAACGGCGAAAATGGCCCGGGTTCTTCCCGGACCAGGCCGGGCAACTTCAATTCCAGGAAATTCATCTGCGGATTCAGCCAGCACAGCAGGTAATATCCGATTGCCAGGCCCAACACGCTGGCGAGAATGTGTCCGGCGACAAACACCAGCGTGGCCATCCGCTTGCGCTTGATCCTGGACCTCCGGCTGTTCTGCTGCTCTTGCCGACGATGCTGCTCCTGTTCTTTGCGCAGTGCCTCGGCGGACGCGGCCGGCGCCCCGTGGGGTACCGCCGGCTTCAGCGAGTAACCCTCGCTCCGCGACGGACGGGTTGATTCGACCGGCTCCCGCGCGCCTTCCTCCTGCTCCTCCTCCACCTGCCGCAGCAGTCCCGCAATGGATTCCCCGAAATCGCTGAACCCGCCATCGCGACAGACAACCTGTCGCCACCTGTCCAGAACACCCTCGGTCAACCCGCGCACGCGGTCCAACTCGATCTGAACCTCTTTTCCACCATGGGACATGTCCGCGCGTACCGACAAGCGGCCGTTGGTGTCGAAACGGTAGCACACGCCGATGCTGGTCCCTTCCGGTAAGCCGGGCGGTAAATTCCGGATGACCGCCTTTGCCAACGGGGTGCACTGTCCCGGCAGGGTGCTTTCCCCTTCCAGCAACTGTATTTTGACCGATTGCTGACCATCTTCCCGCGTGACAAACGTGCGGTGAATCTCGCAGGGTAGCGGCGTGTTACGCGGAATCAGCACCACGTTTTCGACGTGCAGGGTGTCCGTGTTGACGCCTTCGATTCCCAGGCTATGCGCGTTGACATCGGTGACCCTCAGCGTGACGGGCACGCTGGGCAGACCACGTTCCTGCAGCAGGTGCTGGGCGTAGATCGCCGCACCGCGAGCCACCGCCTCGTCAGGATTGACATTCACGTCGGGTGTCAACCCGGAGATCTCGCTAAGTTTTTCCCGGATCATCGGCATCCGCGTCGAGCCACCGACCAGCAGCAAGCGGTCGATGTCGTTCCACAACAGTCCGGCCGCCTGCAGTGCCTGGCGCGTGGTGAACAGTGTTCTTTCGACCAGGTCCGCCGTCATGCTTTCAAACTCTTCCCGGGTCACCGTGGTCTCGAAATATTGACCGGCAAACTCGAAGGGGATCACCGTCTTAGCGCGCGCCGAAAGGGTATATTTTTCTTCCTCGACCGTCTGGCGCAGTCGTAACCGGCTGGGCTGGTCCGGTTCCGGTTGGTCAGGAAAGCGGTCCATGAACTGCTGCACCACGTGCCCGACCAGACGCTGGTCCCAGTTGCAGCCCCCCAGTTCGGCATCACCGTCGGTGGCAAGCGTGGTGACTTCTCCCGGCGTCAACCGAATCACCGTCACATCGAACGTGCCGCCGCCCAGGTCGTAGACCAGTAGCGTCAGCGTGTCGCGAGGTGCTCCCGTGGGGTAAAGGTAGCCCAACCGTTCGCCAAAGGCCAGCGCCGCCGCCGTCGGTTCGTTGACAATATCCAGTACATCTAGCCCACTGATCCGGGCAGCGTCCGCGGTCGCCTTGCGACGTGGTTCATCAAAATAAGCGGGCACGGTGACAACCGTCTGATGATCCGGGCCTACCGCTGCCAGGGTCTCGGCGCGAAGCTTCTTCAGCACGTAGCTTTGAATGACTTCCGGCGGTAAGTGCTGGCCTTGGATCGGGTGACGATAGTGAGATTCGCCCATGTCACGCTTGGCCAACTCGGCAACGCGGTCAGCCGCGAACTCGCGGGCACGCAGGGCGTCCCGGCCCACGACGACCTGGTCCCCTTCAAACAGCACGACGCTGGGCGTGACCACATCGTCCTCGGCGTTGCGTATCATCTGCGTCGCGCCATGTTCATCAATGTACGCGGCGGCAGACTGCGTGGTCCCCAGATCAATTCCAACCGGATAAATAGGCATCTGAGTATTTCTCTTCGTACTGCGTCCCTGCGCGGCCCGAGTGACCGACCCCGCTGTGTCCGGACCAGTGCCGGGCGCAACCTGATAAGTAGAATTTGTCATATTACCAACTCCCCTCACAACTTCCAGCGGCAATGCGTGCCAGGCCCACGGCAGGTACGCCCCACCACGTGTCACCCACCGCGTTAAAATCTCCAGTTCACCGATTTCAGATGGATAGCAATCCAAAATGTGTGTTGTCTTATAGCCTCAACTGTTCTCCGGCCAACTAACGACAACGCCTTCCTTCGCAAGTCTCTTGCCCATCCCCCCACAGTCGGCTGACCGCACGGGCCGACCAACGGTGAGGGACCTAAAACCATCTCCGCAACTGCGGGTCGAACACCACATCTGTAAGGGATTTTCCAAAACCTGGCGGATTGTAAAAAATCGTGGTTCGTACCCGTTCCCCGCCTCTTTCGAACTAGACTCCGCTGGGTGATAATGTGTGACACCACCGGGTCATACATTCGCAGATTTTTTTCGTTTTCGTCTCAAAAGCCGGAAATTTACTCTCAATCGGTTTTGCTGCGTCACATTGTCACCCTGAAAGGGTCATGGTAGGTGAGCCAAGAACAACAAGGGGCCGAATTGGGTGATTCCCCCACCAGCCCCGACCCCGACTCGCGGACCACCGCGGCGACCGACGCCACCCCCGTCGTGGGGATCGACCTGGGAACGACCTACTCGGTGATCGCCCACCTGGACGAGACGGGGCGGCCCATCACGATCCGCAGCGCGGAGGGTGATTTGACGACCCCCAGTGTCGTGCTGTTTGACGGTGACGACGTCATCGTCGGCCGCGAAGGCCTGCGCGCCCTGTCCGGTGAACCGGACCAGGTTGCCGAATGCGCCAAACGCGACCTGGGACTGAAACGTTTTCACAAGTCCATTGGCGGCCAGGTGTTTCCGCCCGAAGTGATTCAGGCCTACATCCTGAAGAAGATGAGGGATGACGCCGCCTTGCAACTGGGCGAGTTCCAGCAGGCGGTGATCACGGTCCCGGCACACTTTGACGAAGTCCGTCGCAAAGCGACCCAAGACGCCGGCTACATGGCCGGCCTAAAAGTGTTGGACATCATCAACGAACCGACGGCCGCGGCGTTGGCCGCCGGAATTGCCGGTGACTACCTGGCAGCGGACGGGAAATCGCACATCGCGCAAAACATCCTGGTCTACGACCTGGGTGGCGGCACCTTCGATGTCACGGTGATGGAAATTAACGGTGTTCATTTCAGAACCCTGGCCACCGACGGTGACGTGCAGCTTGGCGGCCGCGACTGGGACCAGAAGCTGGTCGATTTTGTCTCCCAGGAGTTCGCCGGCTTGCACGGTTTTGATCCACGCCAGGATCCCAACTTTCACGCGGCCCTGTGGCGGGAATGCGAAGATGCCAAACGGACCCTGTCGGCCCGGCAGAAAACACACGTGATGTGCCAGTTCAAAAACCACCGTCTGAAATCGGAAATCACGCGGCAGAAGTTTGGTGAACTGACGGCCAACCTGCTGGAGCGCACCGAATTCACCACACGGGAAGTCCTGTCCGCGGCCGGGCTCGCCTGGGACCGCATCGACCGGATCCTGCTGGTCGGCGGTTCGACACGCATGCCGATGGTCAGCCAGATGATCCAGCGTATTTCCGGCAAGCAGCCGGATCTCTCTTTGTCTCCTGACGAAGCGGTGGCCCACGGCGCGGCCTTCCTGGCCACTCAATTGCAGGCCAAGGCCAGCGGTCGGACTCCCTCCTTCGAGATCCGCAATGTCAACTCTCACAGTCTGGGCCTGGTCGGAAAACACCCCCAGACCGGACAGGCAGAGAATGTCGTTCTGATCCGGCGCAACACCAGCCTGCCGGCCCGGGTCCAGCGAACCTTCCGTACCGAGCAAAAGGGGCAACGCTCCGTGCTGATGCAAATCATCGAGGGAGAAAGCGCCCTGCCGGAAAGTTGCACCCAATTGGGAAGGATCGTGGTCCGCGATCTGCCCCGCGATCTGCCAGCCCGCTCTCCGGTTCAGGTCGAGTTTACCTACGCGTCCAACGGCCGCCTGTCGGTCCATGTGAAAATAGGCGGGACGGATCGGGAGTTGACCAGCGAAATCGTACGGGAAAACAGCCTGACGCAGGACGAACTTGATCACTGGAGAAATAAGATCGCGGGAAAAACGTAGTTTGGTCACAGCTCCAGGTTCAGTTTCAAAAAGCAGGTCAAGAGGTGTGCACATTGCCCTTCCCGCTGTCACTGTCACGAGATGGCTGGTTGGTGCTTGCAAACGTCTTGCCAACGTAAAAACAGACTAAAACCCGGGGTTGAGCGGCGTTCTCGTCCGACTAAAATTACCCGTATGGATACATTTGACCCCTATCACCAATGGCTGGGCATCCCGCCCCACGAACAGCCGCCCGATCATTACCAACTCCTGGGCATCCCCCTGTTTGAAAGCAGCGCGTCGGTCATCGCGAACGCCGCCGACCAGCGGATGTCTTTCCTGAAGTCGGTCCAAATCGGAGAACACATCCAGTTCTCGCAAGATCTCTTGAACCGGGTGGCCCAGGCAAAACTGTGTCTGCTCCATGTCGACAAAAAGTCGGCCTATGACCAGGCGCTCCGGAAACAGCGGTCTGAAAACGTCAAGAAATCCCGGCCGGTGATAGCGCCACGCGTCACATCGTCGCCCCCGCCCTCCCTGGTCGACACCTCGCCACCGCGTCACCGGCAAGCACAGCCAGCCAAACGGCTGTTTTCCACCGGAGGAATCCTCGCGCTGGTGGCGGTCGCCGGGGTACTGGCGGTCGTCATTTATGTGATGACAACCACAACCGTCAACAACCCTCCGACGTTGGACCCCATGGTGAACGTCGTGATCGACGAAGATGGCCGACCACAGACGGTGCAACTGGCCGGCATTGGCAGCGGGGAGGATGAGTCGCAGTCACTAGCGGTCACCGCCACCAGCAGCAACCGCAAGTTAATCGCCAACCCAAGGGTGACCCAACCACCGCTGGCAGCGACGGCCAGCCTCACGTTCCAGCCGCTGCCCGACCGCGATGGCAGGGCAACGATCACGGTCACCGTGGAAGATGGCGGAACGGATGACAACCTGGATACGGCCGGGGACAATGCCAGTTTCAACCGCACCTTCGACGTCACCGTCCATCCGGTCAACGACCCGCCCACGCTCGATCCGATCCTGGATCTCACAATCCCGCAGAACTCGGGCCCACAGACGATCGACCTGGCTGGCATTGACGCGGGTGGCCACGAGTCACAGTCACTCGCGATCAGCGTCACCAGTAGCAACCCGGGGGTCACCGGCGAACCGGAAATCATCTACAACTCAGCCGAAGTTACGGGCAGTCTGACGTTCACGCCCCGTGCCGGGCAGAGCGGCAAGGCAACCATCACCGTCACGGTCGAGGATGACGGACTCGAAAACAATCTGACTACAGGCGGGGACAAGGAACAATCCAGCCAATCATTTGTGGTGACCGTCCGACCGCCTCCGAAGCCTCCGGTCATTACGGTCCCCGGCCCCCAGCAGACAGACACGAACCTGGCTTTACAGTTTTCAGACTCCGGGTCCAACCAGATTTCGATCCGTGACGCGGCCGGGGGAAACCCGGAAGTGGAGATCACGCTCGAGGCCACACGGGGATTGCTGACCCTGGACCACCGGGCCCAGGTCAGCAGGACGGTGAGTTTCCTGACCGGTAACCGGGACAAGACCGCGAGGATCCAGGTACTGGGAAAACTTCAAGCTATCAACGCGGCGATTTCATCACTGTCATTTCTTCCCGCGGAGGGTTACGAGGGAGACGCGTCGATCACGATCACGACCCAGGTGGTGGCGATGGCCGGACGCGTTGATATCCGACCGAACACGGAAACAATCACCATCGCGGTCAGGCCACCCACTGCGGACCCGCGAATCGCCCAACCGGATGAAATCTTATTGAAGGAACGCATCGGTTCGATTCGTGAATTGTATGCCGACACCTACAAGCCTTCGGCCAGCAATGCCGAGAAGTCGGCGCTCGCCAAAACACTGATCACGACGGGCGCCGCGCCGGCGGTCGATCGGGCTGACCAGTTCGCCTACTTTCAGGAGGCCGTTGATCTGGCAACCGGGGCCCGTGACAGCCAGACGGCGTTTCGCGCCATTGATGAACTGCAGAAACGATTTGCCCTCGACGGGTTGTCGCTGAAGTCCTCCGTACTGAAAACGATCGCAGCCCGTAGGGGCCCGCCCGAGGAACGTCTGCAACTGGCCGGCAGCGCAATCTCGCTGCTGGACGAAGCGCTCCAGCAAGACCGCTTCGACGTCGGGACCACCCTGCTGCAGGTTGCAAAAAAGGCCGCCCCCAGCAGCCGGAACCCGGAGATGCGGAAACGGGTGGCAGAAAAGGATAAAGAATTCCAGGCTCTCAAAAAGGAATTCTCACTGGTCAGCGCGGCCCGCGTGCAGTTGAAAGAAGATCCGACAGACGCGGAGGCGAACCTGGCGCTGGGAAAATATTACTGCTTTACCAAGGGACAGTGGGAGCAGGGCCTGCCGATGTTGGCGCGCGGTAGTGACGCGGAATTAAAACAACTGGCCACCGGGGAAATCGCCGGCCCGACCGACCCTGCGGCAATGGCCGGTCTGGCGGACCACTGGTGGCGGTTCGCGGAAAAGAAAAAGAAACGTCGCCAGCCGACCAACAAAATTATTCGGCATGCTCAAATGCGCGCGGCGCACTGGTATCAAAAATCCCTGCCGGGCCTTGACGATCCGGCCCGAGAGACGGCGCTCCAACGACTGGAACAACATGTTAGCGAAACCAACCGGTCCGGACCGTTCGCCGGAAGGGGGAAAGACCGGATCGGGAACCTGCAGCAGGCGGGCGGAACGGAAGCAAGTGAAGCGGCAGTCGAGTCAGCCCTGCAATGGTTTGTCAAACATCAGTATCCCGATGGGGGATGGAGTTTCGATCACAGTGGCAAAAAATGCCAGGGCCAGTGCAACCACCCCGGCACCCTGGTCGAAGCCCGGATTGGTGCCACCGCTATGGGCCTGCTGCCTTTCTTCGGTGCCGGACACACCCATCAATCAGGAACCTACCGCGAGCAGGTGCAAGACGGTCTCTCGTACCTGCTGCGTTCCATGAATACCAAATCGGGCAATCTGTGGGAAAAGGGGGGCACGAGTGGCACGATGTATTCCCAGGGGCTGGCCACGATTGTGCTCTGTGAAGCCTACGGAATGACGAAGGACAAGACGCTAAAGTCTCCCGCACAAATGGCCCTCAATTACCTGACGGCGGCCCAGTCTGCCGACGGGGGTTGGCCGAACGAGGCGACCAAACGCGGAGACACTTCGATGCTCAGCTGGGTGCTGATGGCGCTCAAAACCGGCGGGATGGCCGACCTCACCGTGAGCCCAACCTCCTTCCAGGGAGCGTCGCGTTTTCTGGATAGCGTACAAAGCAACCGTGGCGCCACCTACGGGGATCAGGATCCCGATCGCAGCCGCAAGGTAGCCACTGCGACAACCGCCATTGGACTTCTCTGTCGCATGCACCTGGGCTGGAAACGAGACAACGAAGCGTTGCAGCGCGGTGTGCAGGCGATTGGAAAACGTAGGCCCGCAACGGACACGGGAGATGTCTACTACAATTACTACGCGACTCAGCTGCTGCGCCACTATGGAGGCAACGAGTGGAACACGTGGAACCAGCCGATGCGCGATCACTTGATCACCAGTCAGGACAAAAGCGGCCACCCCAAGGGAAGCTGGTCTCCGGTCGGGGTCTACCCGGTCGACCAACAGGGTGGCCGGCACTACTGCACTTCGCTGTCCACGTTGATTCTGGAAGTCTACTACCGGGTTCCTCCGATCTATCACGACCGTGCCACCGATGGCCGCGCTCCCTGATCGTGCGCCCGCGGGGAATCCGTCAACACAAGCCAGCCTTCCAAGGCAAACACCATCCGGTCAGCGCTGCGTCACGTGCAGTTCCAGCGCCGTCACGGTACGCGGTTCGGCGGACGCGGCCGAACGTTTCACCATCCGCATCACCGTCTCGTTGGCTCCGGCGCGAAGCGACTCGGCCACAAGTGACCCGGTGAGCCGGTTCTCAGCGCCCCGCCTGAGGCCCTCTACGGCCCGTCCGTTCACGGTCACGCTCACCAGATCTTCGTCCTGCAAATTTTCCACCTCCATCTGCAACGTGATGTCGGTGTCGCCTGCGAATGAATGGCTGACCCGGATCACCGCCCGCAGCGCCTGGTCGTCCACAAGCTCCTCGGGCAGAACACAGTGCAACCAGTTGTGCTGGTAGCTGCCTTGTGGCCGTCCCCGGTCAGCGGCGTACATCAGACGCTTCTGACTAGCCCGCAAAGCCCGGGCGTCACCCAGCGAATCCAGCAGTCCGGCCATGTAGGACCCGGTCTGTTCGCTGTTGTTTTTCGTGTGCGGAAACCAGTTAAACAAGTAGATGCCGTCGGCGCCCTGGGACCAGTAATTCAGCGCCAATCCGGCCGCCAACTCCGCCGGGATCGGGCTGTAGCGACTGGGCCAGCCATAGAGGCAGGGGTAAACATACACACCATACGGTGCGGCCAGCGCTTTAAATTCCTCCACTTCAATGTCCATCACACCGCTGCCCAGCACGACAATGTCCACCAGCCCCAACTCCAGCCAACTCGACACATCGAAACCATCCAGGGCACAGGAACGCAGACTCTCGTCCACACGCACCGCCAGGCCGACAGGCCGCCCGCGCTGTTGGCCCCGTCTGTTCAGATGCTGCCGTACCCGCTGCAGCAGCTCCGTCAGCAAGTGAGCGTTCTTCGACTCGGTACCCGGCAGGAAATAGGGCGAACTGCGCATGAAGTCGATCTCCAACCCGTCGAAGTCGTACTTCTCAAACAATTCCTCAATGACCCTGAACTTTAACTCGCGCACCTCCGGTACGGCAAAATTGAGTGCGGTCGGATAACTGGTCACGTTGCCGTATTTCTGTTCACCAATCATCCACTCGGGGTGCTCTACTTTAAACGCCGGCTTTTCGTCGGGCATGAACGAGTCGTGGATATCGTTAATGCGGAAGGAATAATACACGTCCAACCCGCGCTGACGTGCCTCGCGCACCACGATCTTCGGCGGATCGTTGCCCTCGGAAATCCAGTCGTCAATGTAGGTCCGCGGCTTGCCCGCGCGGACCCCGGTGCGTTCCAGTACCTGGCTGTCGTAATTCGCCGTATTGCCTCCCGCTCCGTCACACCAGAACAGTGCATCGACCTGACTGTTTTCCAGTGGCCCGAAGAGGTTTTCGATCCACTGGTTCAGGTCACCCTTTGAATCTTTCGCCACCGAATACCCGTCACAGTTAAAAATAAGCCGATAGGACCCGACAGGATCCGCTTGTTCGGCACCTTGCAATTGCATCGACGTGGCCAGGCACACGGTCAGGGCCGTGGCGACTCGCCACCCGAATTGAAAAGTTCTTGTCTTCATCCGTCGGGGTCCTCTTGGTTCGCTTGACAATCTTGGCGGGTTCCCGGCAGCTACTGCCGGGCCGGTACGTCCCTGCCCCGAACTCGAAGCAGGTGGCGTCAGGAAGGACGGGCTTCCCTGGCGACAATGCAGGTTTTCATCTTACCAATTCTTCCAACTTTTGCAGGCCCATTCCCAGGCGGAAACGAAGCGGGCGTGTTACAGCGAAGCCCGTCAAAAACACGTCCGTGACCGACGTTTTTCAATCACCTCGCTTTTTGTGCCACCACGGGGGGCCCCCGAGTAGATGCGGCTCATCGCTCGGGGAGCAGCGAGGTCAAGCCACCATCGATGACCAGGTTCGCCCCGGTCACATTGGCTGCGCGATCACTGCACAGAAAGAGCGCCAGTTCAGCAATTTCCTCCGGCCGTGTGAATCGCTGCGTGGGGTACTGCGAAAGCCAGACCTGTAACTGTTCCTCCGCCGTGCAGTCGTACAACTTGGCCTGATCACGCAACGCGTTGTGCAACAGCGGGGTATCCACGGAACCCGGTGCAATCGAATTGGCACGAATACCGTGGGGCGCCAGGTCGATCGCCTCGCTCTTGGTGAGCGAGATCAATCCGGCTTTGGAAACGGAATAAACCATCGCCTTCGCCTGGTTGGCCAGTCCCGAAACTGAAGCGATGTTCACGATGGACCCCCTGCCCTGCTTTTTCATGTGGGGAAGCGCGTACTTTGCCATCAGGAACGCCGAAGTGAGATTGGTTCCCATGGCTCGCTCCCACGTCGCCAGTGACAATTCTTCGATATCGCCCTGGCAATCGACAATGCCAACGGTGTTGATCAGACAGTCAATCGTTCCCAGTGCCTGACTCACCGCGTCGCAAAACTCCCGCACCTCGTCTTCTTTGGAAACATCGGTGGACGCAGAATAGACCGGCACTTGTTCGCCGCGGCATTTCTCAGCTGTTTGCCCGAGTTTCTCGCGGTTGATATCGCACAGCCCCATCGCGGCGCCCGCCTTGGCGAACTTTTCGGCAATCGCCGACCCGATGCCACCACAAGCCCCCGTGACGATAACCACCTTGTTCTTCAAATCTTCCACGTCTATTTCTCCTGATATTGATTGCCAACCGAACAACCACACGCATTCTTGAAACCCGTTTCGCCTTACCGCAGCGGCACCTCTCCTTTTCCAGCAGGCGTCAATTCTATCGCGCCACCGGAGGCCCCGACGAGTGGACAGCACCTTGCGCCAGGCCTCAGCGCCCCCTCGCTGGACCCTTCCGTCCCAGGTCACTCCCTGTCCACGGCCTCGGCCTGCCTGGGTTTCCCGGTACCCGCAGTCCGCGCGGCGACTCACCCGACCATGCCGGGCCGGGTCCGGAGGTTGAGCCTGACCTATCCGGGCCTTTGGTACTGCCAAACCGCTCACCCCGGGAGGGTCTTGCGCTAGTCTTATTTATTTTCCGGGACTTTCCCGCTACCATGTCCATTCAGAGATCGACTCCGGACAGCTTCTATGAGGGAATAAAAAATGAGCGATGCAACAGTTCGTGGGATCGTCCACGTGATCGAAGAAACCAAAACCTACGGTCAAAACGGCTTTCGTAAGCGGGTCGTCGTCCTCGAACAGGACCTGGGAAGTTTCACCAATTACATTCCTCTGGAATTCACGCGCGACGCATGCGACACCGTGGACGAGTTAAACGTGGGTGACGACGTTGAAATCCAGTATCGTCTGAACGGACGCAAATGGCAAAAGGATCCCAGCAGCGAGGTCAAGTTCTTTTTGAACGCCGAGGCCCTGGGGTTCAAGGTTACAAATAAGAAGGCGGACGCCGCAGGGACCGATGCCAACGACGCGTTTGCCGAAGCTGCCCACGATGAAGAACCTCCGTTTTAGCGTCGACTGGAGCGAGGAATTGTTCACCCGTCCAGGTCCCCGGCTACCGGCGATCCTCCCGACGTCTTTGTGTCCCTCCTCAAAAACACGGGCTGGGGTTCCTTCGTTGCCATTCCCTGCGTAACGTATTCAGAAACGGATTTACAACCCTCCGACATCCGGCGTGGACCAGAAAGTTTTACATTTTCCTTCCATCAACAGACATCCTCTGTTGTCGTCTTTATCACCAAATATCGGCACTGAGCGAGGCCCCGTCGCCCGGCTATGGCTCTTATCACTTTACAAAACGTTACCATCCACTTTCGTGGACCAGCTTTGCTGGACGACGTCTCGTGTCAAATCGAATCCGGCCAGCGCATCGGTTTACTGGGAAGGAACGGAACAGGCAAAACAACCTTGATGCGGATGATCCGCGGGAACCTTCAACCCGATCATGGCGCCGTCTCGGTCTCGCCGGGAAAAAGAGTTGCTCTGCTCCCGCAGGAGGTACCCCAGGACGTAGCGGGAACCGTCTCCGAAGTGATTACCTCGGTTCCCCCCGACGGCGAACCTGCCGACCAAGACGATTGGCGCCACCAAAACAGCGCGGAGCACCTTTTGAAACGCATGAGCCTGGATGGCGACGCCCGCTTTGAAACCCTTTCCTCCGGGATGAAACGCCGGGTGTTGCTGGCACGGGCCCTGGTCAGCGACCCGGACGTCCTGCTCCTGGACGAACCAACCAACCACTTGGACCTGGACGCCATTTTATGGCTGGAGACATTCCTTGCACGCTGGAAGGCCACGTTGATGTTCGTGACGCACGATCGCATGTTCCTGCGCACCCTGGCCACCCGCATCCTGGAGATCGACCGGGGCCGTTTGTTTGACTGGTCCTGTGACTACGACACTTTCCTGGCCAGGAAAGAGCAGGCGCTCGTCGCGCAGGAGAAACAAGATGCCCTGTTCGACAAAAAACTGGCCCAGGAGGAGATTTGGATTCGACAAGGGATCAAGGCCCGTCGCACCCGCAACGAAGGTCGTGTGCGAGCATTAAAATCCATGCGCCAGGAACGGAACCAACGGCGGGGCGACCCGGGCCAAATCACTCTACGAATCCAAGAGGCGCAGCGCAGCGGCACCCTGGTGGCCGGTCTGAAAGAGATCTCCTTTTCTTACCCTGACCAGCAGATTGTCAACGGTTTTTCGACGACTGTGTTTCGGGGTGACAAGATTGGAATCATTGGTCCCAACGGCGCCGGAAAAACAACGCTGCTGCGACTCCTGCTGGGGGAACTTGCCCCGGATGCGGGAACGGTCCGCATCGGTTCGAATGTACAGATCGCGTACTTCGACCAACTACGAGAACAACTGGATGAAGAGCAGACTGTCCAACACAACGTGGGAGATGGCTACGAAACAGTCCACGTCGGCGGAAAACCCCAACACATCATCGGTTATTTACAAAAATTTCTATTCAGTCCGGAACAGGCCCGTACGCCGGTGAAGTTCCTCAGCGGCGGGGAAAGGAATCGAATTCTGCTGGCCAAACTGTTCACAAAACCGGCCAACGTCATCGTACTGGACGAACCCACCAACGACCTGGACGCCGAATCCCTGGAACTGCTGGAACAGCAACTGGTCACCTTTCAGGGTACCGTTTTATTAGTCAGCCACGACCGGGAATTCCTCAACAACGTTGTCACCAGCACGCTGGTCTTCGAACAAGGAAGTGTGCAGGAATATGATGGTGGATATAACGACTGGCTGCGACAAAGGCACGTGTCGGAAACGCCGACCAAGCCACGTGACAGGAATCACAAAAACCCCGCAGGGAAATCCCTCAAGAAGACGACTCCTCCCTCGGGAAAACGCAGGCTCTCCTACAAGGAGCAACAAGAGTTGACCGGTTTACCTGCCAAAATCGAGCAATTGGAGTCCCAGATTGCAGAAACACACCAGTTGATGGCCACAACCGAGTATTACCAACAGCCCGGCGAGCAGATCGCAAGCAGGCAGGCTCGTCTGGACGCCATGAAAAAAGACCTGGCCGCCGCCTACCAACGTTGGGAGAAACTGGAATAGACGGCGGACCCGCTTACAGCAGTTCGGGAACGGGGTCCCGCTCATCAAGCAAGTGCAGTCTCTCGAACTGCCCGAATCGCTCGTAGGGCACTTTCGTTGTGTGCGGGTTGATTCCCATCTTGTGATAGAACGTGGAAAAGACGTTCTGATAGTGAACCGGACGATCCACGGCCCCCTCCCCCAGGCGGTCGGTGGCACCAATCACTTGTCCGGTCGTCATCCCTCCACCGGATAGCAACGCGGTGGAGACTTGAGGCCAGTGGTCCCGGCCAGCTCTGGCGTTGATTTGCGGCGTGCGACCCATCTCACCCCAGGCCACCACCGACACGTCCTGATCCAATCCGCGCTCGTACAGATCCTCGATCAACGCGGAAAACCCTTGATCAAACGGTGGAATGTCACCTTTCAGGTACTCGTACTGGTCAGAGTGCCAATCCCAATGGCCGAAGGCCAAACTCACCACGCGGACACCCGCCTCGACCAGTCGACGAGCCAGGAGAAAATGGTCCATACACCGACATGCCCCGCTGGCCACATTTTCGGAAGAACCATAACCATAGCGTGCTCGAACACGGGGATCCTCGCGTTCCAGGTCCAATGCCTCCACGAGTTTCCGGGAGGTGATGACGTCGAAGGCGTTCCGGGTGTACGTATCCATCCCTTCCATGACACCGCTGGTATCCACACTGCGCCGAAAACGGTCGAAACTGGACAGCAAGGCCTTGCGATCCGACAGTCGATCCAGACTCATTCCGTCGAGTGTCATGTCCTGCAGCAAAACGTCATCGCCACCACGACGCCGTGGCTGAAATGGCGCATGAGCCGGACCGAGAAATCCGGGAGGGCCGGCAAGACCCCAGGGTGGATAAGTCATCTGGGGCGTCAGGCTGACAAAAGGCGGTACGCCCACCTTTGCTGGACCCTGCACCTTCGACACCATCGATCCGAAACTGGGCCAGTCCACCGAACCGTTCTTGCCCGTGGGACCAGGATAGCCGCTCAGGCAGACGTGGGCAAAATGATCTGTCCCTCCCACTAATGATCGCAGTAGGACCAACTTGTCCATGACCTGCGCCAACTTGGGGAGCCGGTCACAAATCTGAATGCCCGGCACATTGGTGTCGATGGGCTTGTACTGGCCACGGACTTCCGAGGGGGCGTCCGGCTTCATGTCGAACATGTCGATGTGCGACGCGCCACCGACCAGGAAAATCATGATGACGGATTTTTGTTGCGCTGCTGCGCCCGCCTGCGCTTCGGCCTGCAGAACCTGCGGCAAAGACAAGCCGCCCAGTGACAGTCCGCCGATTTTCAGAAAATTGCGCCGGCCAATCCCCCCGCCGCGACCATCCCTGCTACCTTGAAGTGTCAACATTGGAAATGTTTCCCAATTGTTGCCCGGGTCCGGCAATCCCTCTGCCCGACCACCCAGGACAGTTTTTCGATCTTTTACCGTACAACGTCACTCCGACACCAGTACTAGCCTAACAATCAAGTCACTTCGTGTCGATAAGAAACCCCTGACAAATCCCCGCCAGAGATACCCTGAAATGCCGCTCGCCGGCCAGATTCCGAGGCCTGTTACGACACTTGATCCCGTTCGCCGGTCGTTTATTTCTGGACCGGTTCCGGTGCTGTGAACGATCCTTGCAATTCACCATTCTTCAAGTTCCAGACCCTTAACACACTATCCCGCCCCCCGGTGACTACCAGATCACCAGCGGCGTTGGCCACCGCTGTGTAAACAAAATCCCCCCCACCTTCAAACTTTCGAATCTCGCTACCATCGTCGGTGTTGTGCAAGCGGATGGTTGAGTCGCCTGACGTTGCGACCGCCTGGGAGCTGACTCCTACAAAAGAAACGGACGTGACTTCCTTCGGGTAGCCACTGATCGTCCGTTGCTGCACACCGGTTTTCGAATCCCACACCTTGATCACGTTGTCGGCCCCGGCCGTCGCCAGTCGCCTGCCATTGGCCTGCCAGTCGACGTCCAGCGCGTGATGAGTATGGCCTTCAAAAATGCGTAGCAAACGGCCGTCGTCAACGGCAAACGTTTTCACCATCCGGTCGGCAGCGCTCGAAGCGATGGCCTGGCCGTCAGGCGAAAACTCGAGGCCGAAAATCGTGTCGCTGTGCGCATCATCCAGCGCTCGCACCATCTGACCATCGTTCACATTCCAGATCCTTAATTGGCCACTGCGAGACGGTTGACCGCTACCGGTGGCCAGTAACTTGCCGTCCGGGCTGAAATCCATGGCCAATACCCGATCCACTAACCGTTCCGGATCGTCGACGTTTCCAATGGTCCGTTCCAACATCCACGTCGGCTGGACATTCCAGGTCAGCATCTTTGCATCCGCGGTGATCGAGACGAGGTTGGTATCCTCCGAAAAACCAACCGTACGGCTGACTGCCTGGTGACCCTCGAGCACCAGAAACAGTTGTCCGCTGGAAGCGTCAACCAACTGCAGTCGACGTTCATCATCTCCCAGAGCCAGCAACGAATTGTCGCGGGAAAAGGCAATCGCCGTGATCGGGGCAAGACTGGCCTCGATCGCCTGAACCGTTTCCGCTTTCCGGTGTTCCCGTTGTTTCAATCCCTGTTCGACAATGACCAGCGCCGCTGCGGCCTCGGAGCGCGCCTTTTTCACCTGTTCAAGGTCTCGCGCGGCGACGCTCTCGGCGGCAAAGGCATTCCGCTTGGTTTCCTCCACTTTTTTCAGTGCCGCGGCCGCTTCTTCGGCCTGCTTGGCAAGGGTCTCGGCCGGTCCTTTTTCGGCCTCGACCACGCTGGTCGCTGCCTGCAAGGTCACCTGGAACTGGGCCAGCAGGGCCTGGTCCTTCTCGCTTCCCTCCGCTACATATTCCTGCAGCAACTTCTCCAGCGCGGCGAGGCCTTCCAGGATGGCACTGGCCGCCGCCAGCGTCTGGTCAGCCTCGGATTTTTTCTCTTCCAGTTCGCCTGCTCCTTTCTTTTTCTCGGCCACTTCCGCTTCGGCCATCACCAGCGCCTCGCGACTTTTCTGCAGCGCGTCCTCGCGCTCCTTGGTTTGTTTTTCGCTGGTCGTCAACAATCCTTTTTGATAACCAACTTCGGTCCCGGCCAACTCAAGCAGACGATCCAACCGCGGAATCTGTGCCTCGATGCGATGATCACCCCTGAGTTGGGCGACCAGGCTTCCGTCTTGCGTGTTCCAGAGTTTGGCCTCCCGGTCTTTTCCGACAGAGACCATCCGCTGGCCGTCGGGTCGCGCGGCAACCGCAGTCACGGGGGCACCATGTTTGAATTCCTTCAACAGCGTACCCTGCTTGGCGTCCCACTGCGCGACCGTCCCGTCGAGGCTTCCTGAAAAAAACTGTCCCGTGGTTCCCGGCAGGCTGGTCAACACCGTGACCTCTGCCTGGTGCCCCTTCATCTCGAACAGCGGGGTGACTGGCCTGATGTCCAATCCACTGGATTCCTCGCCTTGTTCCGGAGGCTGCGGGCCAGCTGCGGTCGTTGGCGGAACAATTTCCGGAACCGGCCAGGCACGAATTACCTCATCACCCCCGCCCGTGATCAGCTGCTTTTCCTCGTTGACCAGCGCGATGGCGCGAACCGTGGCAGGCACCTGGAAACCGGCCACCGCCCGCCCTTCGTTCACCTTCCAGACACGCACCGTTTTGTCTGTCGCCCCCGAATAGAGCCGCGTACCGTCGGCAGAAAATGTCAAAGCCGTTACCGCGGCTTCGTGCCCCGTGAGCAGCCGGACATCATGTTCACCGCTCAGATCCAGCAGACGAATAACCCCTGACGGCTCACCGCTGGCAACCCAGCGGTGGCTGGATGTCATGGCGACCACCTCCGAAACGGGACCGATCTCCTGCTCGGACAAACGCGTATTGGGTGCGCGCCGCCACAGCTTGACCGTGCGAAAACCGCCCGACGCCAACCGGTTTCCAGTGGGGCTGAAGACCAATGATTGCACCAAATCCCGATGCGCCGCCGCAGCTGTATCCCCCAAACTACTGAAACCAGGGTCGACAAGTTCCGCCACGAGTCGACCGGTCGGCAAATGATAGACAAACACCCGATTCGCGCGCCCGCAGGCCACGTACTGTCCATCCTCCGTGATCGCCGCGGCAAAAATCGGCTGGAACCCCAGGGGAATGGGCTGCCAGTTCAGCGGCCTCTTGCCTGCCTCCACGGTACCCTCCGCCCCTTCGTCAATCCATTTTTTGATCAATCCCAACTCGTCCGGTGTCAATGCGCCGGCATCCCGATCGTTGTCGGGCGGAGGCATGACCGGTTCCTCCCGGTGAGCCGCTACCAGCACCAGCAGGCTCTCCGCCCCCCGGCCCGGTACGACGGCTGCCCCCAGCGAACCACCCTTGCGGATCGCCTGGGGAGTCTCCAGGATTAAGTCGCTTTCGGCATCGGATGCGTTGTGGCACGCCAGGCAGTTCTTCCGCAGGATGGGAAGAATTTCCTCTTCGAAGTCCACCGGTTCACGGCGGTCCAGCTCGGCAACGGGAATCGGCGTCCCCGTTTCCGCGCGCAGCGACCATGCCCCCAACAGGCAAAACACGGCCACGACCAACGGACAGCTGATCGGACCCCGGCGTTTGGCAACACCGCCCCGGAAGGACAACGGAGACCGGCTATCAAAAAAAGATGTTTCAATCATCGTCAACTCTTCCAGCATAAACCATCGGAGCCATGAGGTGCTTCATTTTTTTGTTTCCTGAATGTTCAGCAGAATCGGCACCGACACGACGTACATACTCACATCTTTTGGATTTGCCCGGGCCGTCAGTTCTTTTGCGCGTTGGGCGGTTTTCGCAGAGATCTCCTCAGCCACTTTCAATTTTTCCGCCGCGGCGGCGGCCGCCGTTGCCGCCTCGACCCGCCGCGCCTGGGCCACCTGCAAACGACTTCTGGCCTCCGCGACCGCCAGGCGGGCCCCGTCACGCTGGCGAATGGCTTTGACGATGTCCTTTGCCGTCTGCACAATGCGACTCTCTGCCTTGGCAATGTCATCGTCGGACCCCTGCCCGGACGACTCAAACTCTTTCTGCGCTGTTGCCAATGCCTGCTGGGAAGACTCGAGTTGCTGATCTGCCTCCAGCTTGGCCCGGTCGGCCGACTCCACTGCCACATCGCTTTCCCGTACCGCCATCTCAGCCTGCATCAGGACCTCGATGGCGCGCTTGTTTTCCGCCACCAGTTTCGCCAATTGCTCGCTCAACTGCTTGCCAGCGGCCTCCATTCTCCGGGCGGCGCCCGGATTACGCCGGTACGCTATTTTGGGCTTACCCTCCAGAAACAAACTGTGATCCCCCGGTGGCGCCGAACCAGCCACCTGCAGATCCAAGCTTCCCCCGTTGGCATCCTCGGCAATCGTGACGACTGCCGTAACGCCCCCTGGCAAACCCAGCGGTTGGAGCTCCAACTTTTCTCTGAGATCCCCCAACCGGTCGAGCTGGAAGGGAATCGAAATTTTACTTCCCCGCACAACCTCCCATTTTTTGTCTTCTGCCATGCGAAGCACCACCGGTGCCGTCTCTTCGATCACCGCCAGGGCGAAGTCCGTCGTCAGGCGGGCGCTCACTTCATCCCAAACCATCATTCCACCGTGCGCACGGCGAACCACTTCCGCCTCGCCGATCGTTGCCCGTCCCGTGACCTGCACTGTTCCGCTCCAGGCGGGTGCGTCTTGGGCCACTTCGAAAACCAGCAGGGCCTCGGCCGCTCCCGCGCGGAGCGTGACTGGACGCACTGTCACCTGGGCGGGAAGCCCTGTAACGCTCAGTGAGATATCACCGCCGAATCCGTCCCGGCGCGTGGCCAGCACCCGCAAGGTGGCGACGGCCCCGCGGCGTAAGATAGTATTCCATCTCTGGGGCCGGGCGGGGTCAGGATTCCAGGGGGAATGCGGTGCTACCAGCAGCCGAAAGTCCGGGTCCGGGCGACGAATCGACAGGCGATAGACATGTCGCGGGCTGGAAACCGAATTGACATACAAGTCACGAATTAAAACCCGGTAGGTAGCGTCCCGGTCCGCCTGCAAGCGGTAGCTCGGATCATTCGAAGGGGAATCATAAATCGGCCCGCCGGGACGGCCTGCCGTATCATCGGCTTCGGCGATCTCTTCCACCGTTTCGTTCCCGGCTTGATCGGTGTTGACTCGCTGAACCAGCAAGAACGGATCGGTCGGAAGCCCCAGCCGATGTGAAAACACATCCAGCCAGAACACGTCCCCCTTGCGGGCTTGAAACTGAATCCAATCCTCATCACCGCGGGCATAAAACTGGCCTGCCACTTCGCAGGGAACCTTCACCTGCTGCGCCCGGTCCGCGTGATCATTCGGTTCCTGTTCCCGCACCACCGGTGCCGTGGCACAACTGATCCAGACCGGATTCGATGCGCCGCGGTCTGTCTGGTAACGATAAATAAAACCCCTCACGTCCAGACTAATCGGTCGGAAGACCGACGCGAATTGCCGTGGCACGATCGAAGTCATTTCGTCGGGCGCAGAGACCTCAACGTCCAGTTGTTCCAGACGTTTTCCAGCGGAGATGGTATTTTCGGTCAACCGCCCTCCGGGAAGGTTTCGCCCGAACAATGTTATTTTCTGAGAGTCACCAGGTAACAGGGCCGGCGGGAACACATATTCCACAAACGGGCCGCTGTTAATCGACAGACGGTAGAATCGCTCGCTTCCCCCTTCAAAGACAAAGTCAAAGACCTTGACCAGGTAGACCCCTTCGGCCGGGGCCGTGAAGTCCAAAAACGGATCACGACCGTATTGATCGCGACTGGTGATGATCGTCTCGCCGTTCGCCTTGCAAACCGACAGGGTCGCATCCATTTTTGAATCGATCCGCTCGGCCCAGAGATCCAACATCACACGTTGACCAAGCTTCAACTCGAGACGATAGAAGCCTGCCTTGATGCCTTCGGCTCGACCGTTGACGGTCGTCTGCAAAGCAACCGCCATGGCATTCCCCGGTGCATTATTTCCCCCGGGGGCGTTCATTTCCCGCCATTGCCCCACTGCAAACGCCCGCGGATCAGACACCCCGTAATGCCCGACAACGCGCGCCTCGTGGATTCCCAGGGGCGTCCCGACTGCTATCGCGATCACAAACTCATTGGGCAGCGGCTGTGGCTCCGGTCGGACCGCCGAGGGCCGCGTCATTTTCGGGCGAGCGGTGATGCCGGAATGGGAAAAGAGAATTTCACGAGAATCGTCCAGATCGATGCCGCCGATGGTCACGTCAAATTCGGTGCCGACCCGGCCACCAGCGGGAAAGATCGAGTTCAAACGTGCCTGGGGTAATTGAGCGGCCGCTGTCGACACCATCGGAACCATCAGCAGGGCTGTCAGAGCAAGCCGATACGAGTGGGCCAGCGCACGCTGAAGATCTGAAGTCCAATCCTGCCGGCAATTTCGCCACCTGACCCGTTGCTGTCCTGCGATGCCGATTGGAGAGTTCATGTTATCGGACAATGGGTGTTAGTAGCATGAAATTCGATGGGCGCCGCGTCCCGCCCTGATAAACACCCGGGAGGAATCAACCTCTTGGAACCCGGAAAGCGGCCGCAGGGGTTCGTCGAGACGCTCGGGAACGGGGTCATTCCCTGAGGGACGCGTTCACAAGTCACGAACGGCCACCGATCAATGATTGAACAAAAACTCCTTGGTGTTAAGCAACATCCACATCACGTCCTCATAGGCTTGGCGCGCGTTTGCATTTTCACCCGTTGTCTTCCGCTCCACGTATCCAATCAGCGCCGACGCCTCCTCGGCCGTCGGTCGGCGACTCATCGCGATCAGGAACAACTCTTCGATTTTCTCATCGTGATCTCGCTGAACGTCACCCGCCAGACGAGCGGCGCGGCCGGAGTCCGCCGACATCTTTCCGAGCAGGTCCGCCGAGTTGATCAGGTGTAAACTTTGAGCCAGGCTGGCGTCACCTGCGCGTTCACATTCACAGGCACTGTCCGCCTCCGGACGTCCGAACACTTTCAGAAAATAGACATCAAAACCCGAATCCGGTAACTGCACGGCCCTGGTTCCCGACGGCATGCCGTCAAATTGTGTCACGGCTCCCGCCACCTGATCAATCGAGTCGAGCAAGACTTCTGCCTGCAGGCGGCGGGGGTAATACCGGGAATAATTCTGTTTATCTTCTGCATTAAAGCGATTCGGTTCGGAACTTAACTGATAAGTACTCGACTGGCAGATCGTGCGAATCAATCCCTTGAGATCGAAGCCTGTATCGATGAATTGCCGTGCTAAAGCATTCAGCAACTCCGGATTGGTGGCCGGATTCGTCTCCCGGATATCATCTTCAGGATCCACCAGCCCACGGCTGAAAAAATGTTTCCAATACCGGTTCACCAGCGTGGGTGCAAAGTGCGGGTTGTCGGGGGAGACCATCCAGTCGACCAGGGCATGCCGGGGATCGGTCTCCGGAGTCAATTCAAGCGGCCGGGCGCCCAATCCGGCAGGTGAAATCGTCTCACCGTTCTTCGGATTGACCGCTGTGGCCACACCCCGCTGATGGAAGATACGTTCCTCACCGGGCCGGGATCCAGGCTTGCGCCCCACGCGGGAAAAGAACGCGGCAAAGCTGTGATAGTCGCGGCGACTCCATCGTTCAAACGGATGATGATGGCAGCGGGCACACTGAATCCGAAGCCCCAGGAACAACTGTGCCGTATCCTCGACCTGCTCATTGAGTTCGTTGACCTCGCGATACCAGGCAACCGGTGGATTAACGCCAATTTCACCGGATGCGGTGATGATACCACGGACGAACTGGTCGTAAGGCAAATTCCGGTGCAGCGCGCGGCGAACCCAGTAGTGAAACGCATAGGTACCCCGACGCGAACCGGACCCATTGCGTTTGTTTCTGAGAATGACTGTCCACTTGTTCGCAAAGTAGTCGGCATAGGATCGGCTGGCCAGCAAGGTTTCAATCCACCGATCACGTTTATCCGGAGTCGTATCGCCTAAAAACGATTCGACCTCTTCCAGCGTCGGCAATCTGCCGGTCAGATCAATCGTCACACGCCGCAAAAATTCCTCCTCACTACAAACACGAGAAGGGGGCACTCCCAACAATTTCAATTTTTTGAAAACCAGATCGTCGACGAAATTTCGCGTGGGTGGCAACTCCTCAACGGGTGCCCCCAAGGGGATAGTCGCCCGAAAAACCGCAACCTGAGACTGGTACCGAATCATGACGGCCACATCACCGGTCTGTTCCAGGATTTCCACCTGCCCTCTCTCGTTGACCTCGGCCATTCCGGCCACATTCGTGTCGAACTGTGCCAGGGCCGTCACATCTTCACTGCCACCGTCGGTGTAGTGGGCCACCACCACCAATTGCTGTTTTCCACCGGTCGGCATAATGCGGCTTTTCGGAAAGACCTCAATGGCGGCGACTTTGGCGGCAGCCGGATCACCAAACGGCGCGCCTTGGGCGATCCAACGATGAATCAACCGGTAGGTCGGGTCACTCACCTCCATCCGCTGGCCACCCCCGTGGGGTGTCGCGCCAGTCACTTTCAGAAGCAGCAGACTTTGATCCGGCGTAGCAACCGACAAGCGACGGCCCCGCGCCTCTTTCAGCAGGTGTTCGTAATCTTCAGCAGGTTCAAATCCCAACAGCGACAGACGAAATCCGTTTTGTCCACCTGATTTTCCGTGACATCCGCCACCGTTACAACTGAGTTTCGTAAAAATCGGCACGATCTGGTTGGGGAAATTGACAAGCGGAGTTTCATCCCAACCTTCCACCACAACCAACATGGACGAGGAGACACCCGTCGCGTGACTGGCTTTAATTTCCGCCTGCCCGTTGGCAAGCGGCATGACCAGGCCGGTGGAAGAGACACTGACGACACCTGGCGGAGACGACTCGTAAAACACATCACGTGTTAAATCGTTCCGTTGCCCACTGTCATACTCGCCGGTCACCACAAGCTGCTGTCGCGAATCGGTCCCCTGCAGCAGGAAGTGCCCGTCCACGTTGCGTCCCGTTTCGAGGGACACGACGAGAAGCTGTCCCGCCTCTCCCATCCCCTGGGGCGAGTCAACCTTGGGAACGTCCCCTTGGGCCCAAGCAACGGGGGCAAGTATGAAAAAGCACAAGCTGCCCACGATTGTCGTTAAAATGGTCCGCCGCACAGGGATCAGCCTCGTTCAAAAACAGAACTTCACGATAAAATTGTAACCCAAACTGCCCGGCATTGATAGGAATTCGCAAATTGCCACTGCCGACGGGTTGCCGATTCCAGCCAGCCACTCCTGAACGTGGGCCCGCACCGCCGACAAATACGGTCGCAATCGTTTGGCTGCAAAGAGACGCCCTGCTGTGGTCTCACACGACTCAAGGCTACAGCTCGACAGCAAAGCCGCCTTCAAAACATCCGTGGAGTATTTGTCGCATATGGTTTCGCGATCCGTCACACCAATTCGCGGATCGGCTCGCGCTTGTCGAGAAGGTACTGAGGCCGTCCGGTGGGGTCGACCAGGGTGGTTGTCATGGGATTGATTCCGAGGTTGTGGTAGATCGTGGCCACAATTTCCTGGAAGTCGACGGGACGATCCACCGCATGTTCACCAAGCCGGTTCGTCGAACCGATCGCTTGACCGGTTCGTATACCGCCACCGGCCAGCAAAGCACAACTGACCCGTGGCCAGTGATCGCGACCGGCGCCGGCATTGATCTTGGGTGTGCGACCGAACTCGCCCCACACCACCACCGTGACATCATCCAGCATCCCACGTTCTTCCAGGTCTTCGACAAGAGCCGTCACACACTGATCCAGCTTGGGACCGTGGTCGCGGACCAGGTCGAAGTTTGCGCCGTGGCTGTCCCAGCGACCATATGACAAGGTCACCGAGCGGACACCCGCTTCGACCAACCGACGGGCCATTAACAGGTGATCGTTACAGGTCGGAGCACCGTCGTACTGGTACTTGTAGGGCTTGCCATCACCGTATCGGGCGCGAACTTTAGGATCTTCCTTGCTCAGGTCCAGGGCCTCAACGAGCTTACTGGACGTAAGGACCCCGAAAGCCTCCTCGGTGAATGGATTCAGCCCGGCGTTGCCTTCGGACCTACGGCGCAACTCACTGAAACCTGTGAGCAGTTTTTTTCGATCCTGCAACCGGTCCAAGGTAACACCGTTGAGCTTCAGATCGGCCATCATCTGGCCATTGGGCTTAAACGGTTTGTAGGTATCGCCAAGAAAACCGGCCTGGCCGGACTCACACCAGCGGACGTGGGTTGTCTTCTCAGCCAATCCTACGGTTGCCGGAACCGAACGATCGACAGACCCTTGGATCTTCGCCACGGCCGAACCAATGCTCGGAGGTCCACCGATCGACGACATCGATCCACGGGGCCAACCGGTCACACACTGGTAACCATCATGACCACCTTTGCAACCCACCACCGAACGAATGACAACCAACTTGTCCATCATCGCTGCGATTTTCGGAAAACACTCACCGATCTGGATCCCGGGAATCCTGGTAGAAATCGGTTTGAACTCACCGCGAATTTCCGAGGGAGCTTCGGTCTTGATTTCCCACATGTCCTGATGAGGAGGACCACCGGCCAGGAACACGTTGATCACCGCTTTGTGTGACGATCCGGTGCCGGAAACTGCCTGGGCTTGCAAGAGGTCACAGAGTGGCACGCCCCCCATGCTTCCGAAAGCGAATCCGCCAATTTTCAGAAAGCTGCGACGGGAAACGCCATCACAGTAGCCGTGCTTCGCGCCCAGTATGGTCAGCATGACGGGTACCTCATTCGTGAAGGAGTACTAGCGGAGCCGGACATTTTCAGTCCCCCCCCAATCGCCGCTAATGTTTACAGATTGCGAGTGATCTGTCAAGGTTTTCTTGACCGACGGCGATCCAATCCGCGCGAAAACGCTCAGCGTCCGGTCCGCAGAACCGGTGCAATTGCATTTCCCAAGGCCCAGTGCCTCCGGCCGAACCGGAAAATCCGGCCCTGCCGGCATGTTTCACCGGAGCGGTGCAGGGGAAATTTTGGCTGCTCCAATTTCATAACACGGGCCACCGGGTCTGTTTTCGCCGGGAATCTGGACGTTTACCAGCTTAAAATCCCTGCTCCAAGAAGAACGGGCGGTTCGCATTGTTGTATTCGCCACCACCAACTCGAAAACCTCCCATCCAGAACCAGGGAACCCAACCGCGGCGGACCATTTCGTCTACGAACTGGGCCGTGAAAATCCACATCAGCCAGTTGTTGATGATGTCGCCGGCCGTGGCCACTTCCTTTTCCAGTCCCGCAATCTCGATCAACCCGTGGCCTTCGGGACTGAAGTTGTCAATAAAAACGTCAGAATTCTTGCGAAGCTGGACCGAGTTTCCCGGCCCAATGGAAACAACGAACATGCCCTTCTCCCGGGACTCCTGCGCTTTCTTGACGACGACCGGGGCATCGGGCTCGGTACAAGCCAGCAGGAACACGTCCCCTTTCGTCCTGTCGGCCGCGCTGCCCTTAATAAGACCACTGAAGGCGTTGGTCATCATGAGCCCCATCGCGACACCGGTCGCTTCGTGACTTACCGCACCCGGATCACTGAACGCGTGGTAATGGCCTCCCTTTCCAATCCGTTTCGCCACGACCGGGGCATGGTCGCACAGGTAATCTTTCTGCTGGGAGTATGCCCTGTCGACACGTTCGAGTAGCGTGTCCAGGAACAGGGCCGACTTGTCGACATGTTTGGCCGTCTTGTTGGTAAACTTGTTGGCCACCTCGGCCTGGAACATCCAGTAGAGACCGCACAGCGAGTTGGAGGAACTCGGACAAATCTTCATCTCCGGAATCTCAGGGCAATCCACGATCCCCTGGGTATGCGGGATGTAGCTCTGAAGGATGACGCTGGAAACATCGCCCAGCAGCCAGTCGTTGGCGTTGGGCAGAACGTATCCCCGCGGAGCGGTCTCATTGTCGATGTAACACACCGGGACACCAATCACGTAGACTCCCCTCTCCCGGACGGCGTGAACCTGGTCGTTCACGTAGTTGGTCATGAGGACGTCGCCGGGCTGCATCCGGTCATATCGATGCATCTTCACGTCCAATGACGTGCTGCTTTTCAGAAATTGCGGGTTTGCCTGGTGGTCCTGACTGAACTCGTTGGTGGGCATGTGTCCCACCTGGGATTGCATCCAGACGTTACCTCCCTTTGCCAGGCACTCCGCCATGCGACTGGACAGGTCGCCGATGAGGTTCATCTCGTTGCGGCGAATCTTTTCCATGATTTCCAGCATGCGAACATGGTACTGCTGACCGAAGTCCATCGTGTGGCCCCAGTTGTACTTCGAGCCCGCCCGGTCAGCCCCTTGCAAGTGGCGGACGACCATGGGCGCGGCAACGAGAGCCGCGCCGGACTTCAGAAACTCTCTCCTCAATAACTGCATGGCACCGGTACCCATCCACGTTGAAGTTTGTTCAGCTTGAATTCGATCACGCTTTTCCCCGCAGCCGCATCTGGTCTGAGAATCGTTCGAAACGTCACTCAGGCCACCACCTGGGAGCAGTCTGCCCGGTGTCGCCATCCGGCGGCCGTGTTGACCCGACAGGAAATTCACCGAATCGTAACGCCGGATGTCGAATCAAGGAACAGGTGGTACACTAAAAGACCGAAACTTTGAAGTCCCAGCCACCGCCTGATCGGTACCCGGGTTGGTACTCCAGCGAGAAGCCCCGCCATCCCTAATCGATTCACGGGACTCCACAGAACCAGAGAGAAAAAATATGCGTAATCGGTGGCAGAATGTGTTTCGGGTCGTTGGCCTGACTCTTGTCATTGGGTGTCTTTACTTATTCAGCCCCAAGTCATCCCGGGACTCGTCCGTGCAGGCGACCCCGCCGGCAGACAGTCAACTGGACCCGCGACCAGTGGTGGAGGACATGCACCAGTTCATGGAATACGTCTTCGAACCGAACTACAAAACCCTGCGCCTGCACCTGGCCGAAGCGCCCAGTGAAAAAAACGCCTGGAAGGCCATCAAAGCCGGCTCACTGTCCCTTGCCGAAAGTGGCAACCTGCTCCTGATGCGGGCCCCCGAAGAAGACGGTGACCAGTGGCGGCAATTGAGCGCGGCCGTCCGCGGGCAGGGCGGCGAGCTTTACCAGGCCGCCCGGGCGCGGGATTACCAAACCTCCCTGGTCCACTACAGGGCCATGATCGAGCAGTGTAACGCCTGCCACACCCGTTTCGCCGACGGTGAGCACCAGTTGAAACCCTAAAGGCGGTTGTCGCAATCGCGCAAGCCATGGTGTCGCCTCAGGCCGGGTCCTACTACAACCACCGGGCACAACTGACATCACTGGAAGGCCGCCTTGAAGCAACCTGGTCACTGGAAGACTCGGACGAAGAAGTCCCGGGCCAAGACTTCAAACGACCGGGGTCCAACCTGGTCACCCCGGCATGCCGGTTCGGTCCCGAAAGCCCGCCCGCATCGCCCCTGTGCACCCCCGATTTTCCCCAAAAAATCACTACACGGTTGGCGAGGGCCGAGAGCAGCCTGGACCCGTAAGCACTCCATGCCTGCCTTCTGCTGAAACGATGTTCGAGTTCTGCCAAAAACATTCACGGTTTCCGTAAAATATCCTTGAAACAACTTGAATTTCAACTAGATTACGGGTTGGATCTGTTCCCGCGCGCAAGTTACCGGTCCGACTGCGGCAGTGGTGGAAACCCATCCACGTCGGTGACTTTACCCGCGCACGGGACGATGTGCGGCCCCGGTGGTTTTTCCGGTTAGAAGTCCTGCCGAGTCGCAACAGCTAACCAACGACCACGTTCGACAAATCATACTACTTTTCCGCCAACCCCAGGAACGGTATCGTTCCGGAAAAGATGGAGACCCAAATCATGAGAGCCAGTCGAGTCACGCTGTTCGCCGTCGCCACTTTGGCCATGTTGCTATCCGCCACCACCTACGCCATTACGGTTGACACCGTCCCGGTAGGTAATCCCGCTAGTGGGGATGTTGACTATCAATTTGAAATGGGCAGGACCGAAGTCACCAACTCGCAATGGGTGGACTTCCTGAACACGGTCGATCCCACAGCTTCTAACTCGCTGGCTCTTTTCGGTGGTGCGCAACAGAACAACGCCAATGGGGGTGTCCTCAGGGACCACGGCGCAGCGGACGGATCGAAGTTCTCGCCCAAGCCGGATTTTGCCGACAAGCCGGTCATTTACGTCACCCTCTACGACGCGATGCGGTTCACCAACTGGTTGCACAACGGCCAGGGCAGTGGTGATACCGAATCGGGTGCCTACACGCTGGACGGCAACAAAAACCCCGAAAATGACGTCGACCCCTTCATTCAACGTGAGTCCGGTGCCACCTGGGCGCTCCCCAGTTACGAAGAGTGGTACAAAGCGGGATTTTACGATCCACGTGATGTCGTAGACGGTGGCGTCAGTGACGGTGGTGGCTTCTGGACGTTCGCAACCCAGTCCAATGACACCCCCGTGGACGAGGCCACGCCAGGGGGCGAGAACAGTGCCAACTGGAACGTTACGGGCGGGGCAAGTACTCCCCCCGACCTTACCGATGCCGGAGGATATACTCTGTCGAGCAGCTACTACGGGACCTTCGACCAAAGTGGTAACGTCATGGAATGGACCGATTCCCTGGGTTCACCCGCTCCCAACCGCTGGGTGGTCGGCGGCTCGTGGACCGGTGCTTCGGCGTTCATGACAGGCGCTACCAGAATCAACGGCGGCACCGGCGCCGCGCACAACCAGGGTTTCCGGGTTGTGAACCTGGTCGGTGGCGGTGGCACTGGCCCTGCCTGTGACCTCACGGGTGACAGTTCCTGTGACCTGGCGGATATCGATTCCCTGGCTGGCAGCGGCGCTACGGCGATCAATGATTGGCTCGCTGGCGCAGCCACGGAGAACGGTCACGCGTCTGCCTACCTCCCCAGTGACAGCGATCTCGACCTAGACGTTGACCTGGCCGACTTCAACCGCCTGGCGAGCAATTTTAATCCTGCTGGTTCCGGCGCTATGTTCTCCACGGGGGACGGCAACGGCGACGGTTCTGTCAACCTGAGCGACTACAACACACTGGCTGGCAGTTTCAACCCCACCGGATACGCCGGAGCGACCGCCGTTCCCGAGCCGACCACCTGGGTGCTGGGCCTGCTGGGCCTGGCCATGTTGGGCGTGTTCCGACGTCTCGGTTAGAACAGCTCGGCAAGCGGACTGCAGTCACAGAACGTTGCCCGTCGCCGGGCGAGTCGTTTGGAACGTTCACCGCTGCCCCTGCGTCGCACCTGGCGACGCGGGTGGGTTCTGCCGGCGTCGATCGTCAGTCGTCAATTACCGCAGGGCACCCCACCGGGAGGTGGGCGGTCGGATTGACCGGCCTGAAATCAAAGCGGACATTCAGACCGACCCGGGGGTTTCAGCATCTGGTGGTTCTCGTTGTTTTTGCGCGGCACCCGGAGATTCAACCCCTGGACCAAGCGGTGCCAAAGCTGCCGGTGGATTACCTCGCGGGCGGGTCCGTTCCCGTTTTGGTAGTTTTTCGTTGCCCGCTTTGGTCACGCCCGTGCTGTTTTCGAAACAGGTTCTCAAGTGAGCACCAGGGCCGTTTTCAACACCTCCTGCACGTTCAACGAAGTTTTCCACCTTGTGCACGAAACAATCTGGAGTTTGCCCAAAAAACATCCTTGAAATGGCTTGGATTTCAACTAGATTACGGGTTGGATGACTCCCCAGACGCAACGTGCTGGTCCGCCTGAAGCAGCGCTGAAAATCCATCACCTCGGGGACTTCATTCGCCCCAGGGAGGATGTGCGGCCGGTTGATTTTCCAGATCAGAAGTCCCCCCTGTCGAGTCACCGCAGATGACCAGCGACTACGTTCAACAAATTACTGTTTTTTTAATCATTCCTTTCCACACAACTCAGGAACGGTTTTGTTCCGGACAAGATGGAGACCCAACTCATGAGAGTCAGTCGAGTCACGTTGTTTACCGTCGCCACCTTGGCCGTGTTCCTTTCCGCCACTACCTATGCCATCACGGTTGATACCGTCCCCATCGGTGATCCCGGCAATCCGAGCAGGGGAGAAGACGGTCCAGGATCGATTGCCTATGAATTTGCAATGGGCACGACCGAAGTCAATAACACCCATTGGGCGGGGTTTCTGAACACAGTCGACCCTACGGCTTCTAACTCCCTGGCTCTTTTCGGCGGTGCCCAACAGAACAACGTCGACGGGGGGATCCTCAAAGACCTCGGCGCAGCGGACGGATCGAAGTTCTCGACCAAGCCGGGTTTTGCCGACAAGCCAGTCATTTACGTGACCCTCTACGACGCGATGCGATTCGCCAACTGGCTGCATAATGGCCAGGGCAGTGGTGACACCGAATCGGGTGCCTACACACTGGACGGCAACAAAAATCCTGAAAACGATCCCCCGGAATCCCCCATCGTGCGTGAGCCGGGTGCCATCTGGGCGATCCCCTCTTTTGACGAATTTCTCAAAGCCGGATATTACGATCCGCGTGATGTCGTAGACGGTGGCACCAGTGACGGTGGTGGTTACTGGACGTATGCGACCCAATCCAGTGACACACCCGTGGACGAGGCCCCACCAGGCGGTGAGAACAGCGCCACCTGGAACAGTACCGGCGATATCGGCGACGCTCCCCATCTCACCGATGGCGGGGCGTTCACTCTGTCCGAAAGTTACTACGGAACTTACGACCAAAGTGGTAACGTCATGGAATGGACCGATTCCCTGGGTTCACCCGCTCCCAACCGCTGGGTGGTCGGCGGCTCGTTCACCGGCTCGAACCATTTCATGTCAGCCGCTTCTGCGGTCAACGGCGGCACCGGCGCCGCAAACAACAAGGGTTTCCGCGTTGTGCACCTGGTCGGTGGCGGTGGCAACGGCCCCGCCTGTGACCTCACGGGTGACAGTTCCTGTGACCTGGCGGATATCGATTCCCTGGCTGGCAGCGGCGCCACGGCGATCAATGATTGGCTCGCTGGCGCAGCCACGGAGAACGGTCACGCGTCTGCCTACCTCCCCAGTGACAGCGATCTCGACCGGGACGTTGACCTGACCGACTTCAACCTTCTGGCGAGCAATTTTAATCCTGCAGGCTCCGGCGCTACGTTCTCCACGGGGGACGGCAACGGCGACGGTTCTGTCAACCTGAGCGACTACAACACACTGGCTGGCAGTTTCAACCCCACTGGATACGCCGGAGCGACCGCCGTTCCCGAGCCGACCACCTGGGTGCTGGGCCTGCTGGGCCTGGCCGTGCTGGGCGTGTTCCGACGTTCGGTTTAGGAACGCTCGGCAAGCGGACTGCAGTCACAGAACGTTGCCCGTCGCCGGGCGAGCCGTTTGGAACGTTCGACGCTGCCCCCGCGTCGCACCTGCCCCCGCGGGTGGGTTCTGCCGGCGTCAGTCGTCAATTACCGCAGGGCACCCCGCCGGGAGGGTGGGTCGCCGCGGCCGGATTGACCGGCCCGAAATCAAAACGGAAATCCAGGCTGACCCGGGGTTTTCAGCATCTGGTGGTTCTCGTTGTTTTTGCGAGGCACCCGGACATTCAAACCCTGGACCAAGCGGTGCCAAAGGTACCGGTTGGTCACCTCAAAGGTGAGTCAGTTAACGGCTTGTGCAGTTTTTCGTTGCCCGCTTTGGCAACGCCTGCACTGTTTTCCGAACGAGCTATTGGGTGAGTACAAACAGCATTCCTGATATGGCCTGTACGTTCCACGAAATTTTCCGGCTTTTGTACGACGCAATTCGGAGTTTCCGGAAAAAAACGCTTGTAATGGCTTGAATTTTAACTAGATTACGGTTTGGTGACACTCTAGGCACACTGCGAGTACGCTCGGAGCAACGCTGAAATTCCCCGCATTGTTGACCTGCTTCGCTTGTCAGTGGACCTGTGGCTGCTTTCATCTGCCGTTTCAAAAGTAGGCCGCTGGAGACGTCGTCACCAATAACCAACGATTACATTCAACAAATTTCAGTCATTGCTTTTCACACAACCCAGGAGCGGTTTCGTTCCAGATGAAATGGAGACCCCACTCATGAGAACCCGTCGAATCACACTGTTCGTTTTGGCCATCACGGCTACTCTCCTTTGGACTACCACCACGCAGGCTCTCACGCTCAACATGGTGACGATCGGAGATCCTGGAAACCCCGATTTTGACGGGCAAGGCGGTGGATCGATAGCCGCAACGTATGAAATCGGTGCCACCGAAGTCACCGTGGCCGACTGGGTGGAGTTCCTGAACGCCGCCGACCCCGACGCCGACAACGATAAAGGCCTGTGGGGAGGCGCCATGCAAAACAACGCGTTAGGTGGCGTTTCAAAAAACCTGGGTGCAGCGGAGGGAAGTCGCTTCGAAGTCCAAGCAGGGGAAGGTAATCATCCCATCAATTTCGTCAACCTGTACGATGTGATGCGTTTCGCCAACTGGATAAACAACGGCCAGGGCAGCAGCGACACGGAAGACGGTTCTTACACGCTGCTAGGCGGCAAGATTCCCACCAACGATACGGCCGACACTCCCATCGAACGTAATCCGGGCGCCGAGTGGGTGATTCCAAATTATAACGAGTGGGCCAAGGCGGCGTTTTATGACCCGCGCGATATCGCGGACGGCGGCGTGGCTGACGGTGGCGGTTGGTATTACTATGCCAACCAAAGCAGTGACCCCCCTATCGCCGAGGCGCCCCCCGGAGGGGCTAACAGTGCAAACTACAACCTGGTTGTGAATGCCCTCACGGACGTTGGGGCCTACACCCAGTCGAGCAGTTACTATGGAACGTATGACCAGAACGGAAACCTGATAGAATGGACCGATTACGTGAGTGGCGGAGGAGACTTCGCTTCGGGTCCCTGGCGTTGGAAAACCGGTGGTCACTTCGGAGGGGCGACGAGTTTCATGACCCTCGGAGCACATCCTAATCAGGGACCGTCAAGCGCCGCAGACTCTCTTGGTTTTCGTCTCGTCAAGCTGAGCGCCGTCAGTGGCCCTGCCTGTGACCTCACGGGTGACAGTTCCTGTGACCTGGCGGATATCGATTCCCTGGCTGGCAGCGGAGCCACGGCGATCAATGATTGGCTCGCTGGCGCAGCCACGGAGAACGGTCATGCGTCTGCCTACCTCGCCAGTGACAGCGATCTCGACCTAGACGTTGACCTGGCCGACTTCAACCGCCTGGCGAGCAATTTTAATCCTGCTGGTTCCGGCGCTATGTTCTCCACGGGGGACGGCAACGGCGACGGTTCTGTGAACCTGAGCGACTACAACACATTGGCTGGCAGTTTTAACCCCACTGGATACGCCGGAGCGACCGCCGTTCCCGAGCCGACCACCTGGGTGCTGGGCTTGCTGGGCCTGGCCGTGCTGGGTGTGTTCCGACGCCTGGCTTAGAAACACGCTCACCCAGCGGACCAAATCGCCGAGTCTCGCCGGTCGTCAAGCGACTGGCGAGGCCGAAGTGGTTTCTGCGCCCCGGCCTGGCAGGGCGCTGATCATCTCTTGCCGCGCCGGTAACGGCCGCGAGTTTTCCGAGCCGCGCGACCCCCTTCATTCCCGCCCTGACGGGTCACCGCAGTGCCCTTCCAGATAACGACGGGCCCTTCCAGACAACGAAGGCGGGTCCCGGACCAAGTCAGTCATACTGGTCCGTACTACCGATGAAAAAGCGAACCTTTGCGATTCCTACATTTTCGAGGAATCCCTAAGCACCTACTGGCTGAGCAGCGGCCGGCGTGGATGGCAACCTTTGCCGGCCAGGCGGACGACCTTTTGGCATTGCAAATTTCCGGCTACTTCAAGTCTTTAAAATGCCAGACCGAATGGGTCACCAGGGCATCCCCCTCGGCATAGCTGGCGCTGAAAAACCCTCGAAAACAACTCGCCATCTCCAGGCCGGTACGAATCTGCTCCAGACTGACCCCCAGGATCTGTTCCTCCGTTGGTTCCGAAGAGGCACTTTCCTGCTCGAAAGGATCCTCGCCACCCTCATCGAATGAAAATTCGGCTCCCCCTCCGGCGAACAGTGGATGATTCGCCATTTGATGCGCGACATAATCAACCCAGGGAGTGAGCGAGCGCATGAAGCCTGACCAGTTGAAAAAGGTTGCCATCGCCAGGGGCCGGTCAGCATTTTTGAACAGGGGCACCCCGGGCGGCGGATTGACCTTCAACAATCTGCGGGAGTGCCTGGCATGGATGGCCAGCGTGAGAAATTCATCCGACAGCCCCGCGGTGGGAACCAGCTTTGGACTGACGCCGGCTTGCCGGGGCGGGGAAACCGCGTAATAAGTCCCTTCACCCGGCACCGTCTTTGTTTTCAAGGGCGGCAGGTTCTCTTTTTGCAGCAGCTCGATTTCCTCCGGTGCAATTGTGCCCGCCCGGCTGACAAACTCCTCGAACAGCGTGCTGTACTCCGCACATGCCCGCTTGAACAATTCGGCATCACTGACACCCACGACCAGTGCCGGTTCCAGCATCGGCAGGGGTTTCTCAGCCGGTGGCAGCAGCAGATGCCATTGTGTGTCGGCCAGCTTGGAATCCAAAACAAACGCGACCTGACCGTCCTCCAGGGCCGGCAGTAGCATCTGGCGGGTCACCTTATCCAGGCGGGGCCAGAAAAACGAAATAAGTTCTTTCGCTTGCCGGTAATCTTCGGCGTCTGACCCTTCCTCCACCTGTTTCTCCAAATGGTCCACATAGTACGGAAGTTTGTCCATCCATTTGGCCAGTCGCTGGTAACCGTCGGAGAACGAGCGGTGACGTCCCGCGGCGAAGAAAACCGGGGTCCCGCCGACATGTTCCAGGATGGTCAGTGGCCGGGAACTGTTCCAAAAAGAGTTGGTCCCGTAATTGTAGGTGAACCCATCGTACCCGCTGCCTGTCAGCGTTGACATGTGCAACCACGCTCCCGGCCGGGGTAACAACGAGGCAACATCGCTACCCAGCTCCTCCAGGTCATCCATGGCTCGTTGTTTCATCTCCGCAGGCATATCGGATTCTTCAACCGTAGCTCCCAACAGCTCGACGGCGTTTTTGATATTGCGATCGTTCGATCCCAGCGCCTTGGCCAACCCGTCACTGAAATAGTAAACGGAAGCCACCGTTTTGTTCGTATCCCTTATCGGTGCGAACGGCTTGCTCTCTAAAAGCGACTTGGAATTCCCCAGACGTTCCAAGCCGTCGCTGGCAGCACCCACAAATAACAGCAGGTAGTCCTGGCGGACTCCCAGGCTGACCGTCAGTGTCATTTCCTTGAGTCGGTTCAAAAGGTTGTCAAACTGGCCCGGCTCCTGTTCATGGTCCCGGATCATCTGTTCCCAGGACTGGACGCCGGGTCCGAGCGCCCCGGCATCGAGGGTCAACGTGAGAAAACTGGAACCTGCAATTTCCTGTCGCTGCAAGCGGCCTTCGAATAGAGGATTCATCCCCAGGAAGATCTGTAACAATCCCTCGATGCCCCGCAGCTGTTGCTGGGCCTGTTCGACATCTTTAATCCTGAAACCCACGATCGTGTCAGGCACCACGATGTCATCCACGTTGTCATTAAGCACCTGCAGGACCATTCGTGCCTGCTCCGGATCCCAGCCGGACTCCTGCTGATCCCACAACCCGTCCTCACCGGCCTGCCCGAGAATCTCATCGGTGACGCCAAACGGATCTGAATCATCTTCATCTTCACCAATGCCAAATGGATTGGAATCGTCCCCGTTTTGATCCTCGAACAGATCGTTATCCGACGGGTGTTCTTCTTTATTCCGGGCGCCTTGCCGCATTTGCTTCGCCGCCAACTCCTGGAACGCCTGTTGAAAGGCTGTCCACCGCAGATAATCCTTTCCACCACAAATGAACACCTCGTCGGAAACCATCTCGATCAACAACTGCTTCAACGGCTGATTCGCCGGGTTGAAAAAAAACATATCGGCCATCTGTAGTTGCATGGCCAGCCCGGCTCCCCCTTCGCCATGCAACATCGATTGCACGAACGGCATTTCTTTGAGACGGGCAAACGCCTGACTGCCGGCCACCGCGTCAAACTGTTGCCGGTTGTGCATCAGCGACATGAAAAACGCGGTATCTTCCGGTAGAAACGACAGGGATGACTCAGAGAGGGCAAGCTCCCCCTGCACCGCCGTCGCAGGTCCCAGCGCCCACAACGGGCAGAACAAAGCGAACACCAAAACATATTTTGCAGACCGCACATTCAGAGACATGCTGCAGACCTTTCCAGAAACGTCGTAGCTGCGTAACACGGTGCCAGAAAACCGAACCATCCCGACAAAAACAGAACTTCGTCGACGGCTGCAACCTCCTGGCGATCCGGTGGGGTTACGAAACCGATTGAACTTAGTCGTAATGTGTGTCAGCCTAGCAGGGCAGTCCAACGTGTCAAGACAAATCAGGCAAGTGGTCCACCGCAAAAAGCCTGGTTGCCAGTGGTTCCCGTTGGGTAAAACTCTTTAACTTTCACACACCCGGCGACCCCGCACCGGCGCCTTGTCAGCAACCCCTTTTAGAGCCCGCCTTTCGTCAGCCCAACGCACTCCGAAAGGTTGCACCCGTCGCACTTCCCCCGTGGATTTCTGCAAAAGTTTCCATGAAACAACCGTTTTCTCTGATCATTGCTTCGCTACTTGCCGGATGGTTCACTCTGCCGACCGAAGCGGGTGAGATCCACGTGGAAGTTTCCGAAACGACCGGGGTGCGGCGGGCAAACTATCCGATCAGCGTCCCCCTCCGTTCCCAACACGCCCCACCTGACCTGGAAAATCCCCCGGAACCTGTCCGGATTACTGACCTCCATGAACTTTCCTCCCTGCGAGCACATCCGCAAAGGAGGTGCCGGCCTTTACCTGGTAGACCGAACCGGCAACAGAACCCCTGTCGGGGGCAAAGACACCCGCGCAGTCGTGCTCCGCCGGGGCCCCAGCGTGGTTCACCTGAGGTTTTCCCGGAAACACTCTCGCCCCACCGGGCTGATGTCCCAGGTTGATCTCATTTTTCCGGTGACCCGCAGCTGGGTCGAAGTGGTCCACCGGGTTCTGGACCCGGAAGATCTGGTGGCAGCACTTGGCTGCGAATTGCTATTGAACCTGAACCGGGCGACCAGTAAGCAACCCACGCTGGTTGATTTCGGTGCTGGCACCCAGGGATACATGACGTTGCACGCCGGACAGACCGGCCAACTGCTGGGCGGAACCAGGCCACACCCCTGGTGGAAAATACAGCGGGGCACTTCCACCGGGTTTCTTGACCTGCTGGCTTCGGCCCCCGGCCGCGTCGCCGACCGCCGGCCAGAGGGCTGGGCGCACGTGATGGACCGGGAGCGCTGTTTGGCCCTGGCAGTTGATGGCTTTGCCGAAACCAGCCGGGATCGAATCACCACCACTTCCGCCGGGCGACTGCAAATCGTGCGTTCCTATGTCAAAGGCAACGCACCACCGGCCGGGAAACAATTACGTTCGTGGCTGCATTTCGTGTTCTATCCACCCCAGGTGAGTGCCGCGACCTGTCCCCAGGCGATGCAACATCCATTAACGGTCAACGTCCTTGATTAAAAGTCTGACGGTCTCAACAGGCAGGCACCGAGACGGCATGGTCGTGTCATGATGCACCCTGTCAACACGGATAAACCACCCGTTGCGACAACTCTACCTGTCGGGTGCTGCACCTCCACGATAACAACACGCCACCCGTAGAGCATCAATAAACTGAACCCGACCACCCTATCGGAACCAGAAAAATTCCGACGGGCAATCTGCACGGTTCCCACGTCAACTCAACCGGCTGTTCTGGCATCGGACAACCCGTCCCGACCGGTTACAATGCACTCAACACCCGCCTGCACCCCCCAGATGCTGCTCCTTGGCACGCTGAGTTTGAAACGCGTCTTTTTCCGATCGCCACTTTATGCTGAAGTCGTCCAGCCCACTGAAATCTTTCCCAAACAGGGGCTTTGGCGCGTCCGGCTGCTTGCGGTCACTGCCCATCTTCCGGTCGGCGTTGGATCGCATGCCCACCCGTTGCCGGCCGGCGTTGTTTTACGAGACCTTTTACAATCTTGGCTCCGGCTCTTTGGTGGCCCTGTTTGGCCTTTCACTCGCGGCGCTCAAAGCGGACACCATCTTTTCGCCCACCGGCACCAAAGAACACCTGATGTTCATTGCCATCATGTTCGGCGGCAGCAGCCTGCTCAGCCCATTGGTCGGATACGTCGGCAAAAGGGTGCCGATGCGGCTACTGATCATTTACCCCAACCTGATCGCCGCCTGCCTGATGTTCGGGACCGGCATGTTGGCCAGTGCAACATTCTTTGCCCTGATCATCGGCCTTGCCTTTGTAGTGCAAGTCTTTCCACGTGTTGCGGAAATGAACATGTTCCGGATCCTCTACCCGCCAACCCATCGCGGATTCGCCGTCGGCTGGGTCAAAGCGGTGGCAAGTGTTTCGGGACTGCTTGTGACCGTGTGGGGAACGCTGTGGTTCCTGTGGAGACCTTCGCTGCACTACTGGGTGTATTGGGGAGTCGGACTCACCCTGGCGCTGTCCGCTTTATCGTATGCCCGGATTCCCGTGCGCAAGAAAAATGAGTTCGAGGATACGGCGGCCCCACCCCCTCACCAGGCGTTTGCCTTCGGGCTGCGAACGTTCTTGTCCGACCGGCGCTTTGTACTTTACCAGATCGGATTCTGGTTCGCTGGATTCGGCAACCACATGTCACACGCGTACGTGGCCGAATCACTCAAGGAAGATGTCGGAGCAAGCGACTGGACAGTGTTTTGGATTGTCGCTGTCACTCCCGCAGTGCTGATATCGTGTTCCGCGCCGTTCTGGGGGCGTTTTCTCGACCGCACCAATCCCATGTCCGGCCGGGCCATCTTCAATTTCCTTCAAAGCCTGGGCTATGGCTTTACCTTTTACGGCGGCTGGAGCCACCAGGTCTGGCCGTTCGTCTTCGGGGCGATTCTGCAAGGGGTTTCGATGGCAGGCGCCGCGATCAACTGGTTAACCGGCAGCATGTACTTCGCCAAACGAGAACACGTCTCACTGTATAACAGCATTCACGTGGGACTGACCGGTCTCCGCGGAATGTTGGCCCCGATGGCCGGAGTCTGGATCTACGGTGCAACGGTCAGCCTGGGCCCGATACAATTTCCCGGACTGGGGTGGGGACCCGTTTTGTTCGCCCTCTCGGCGGGTCTTTCATTGTGCGGATCGATCTACATGCTCTGGATGTCGCGCTGGCACCCGGGTTCTGAGGAATCCCGTGGACCGTCAGCCTGATACCTGTCGCACCACCTGCCCTGACTCATGCCGCCGGTTCGTCGGCCGACTGATCCTGGTTAATATCGTGACTCAGCAGTCGCAGTAGATCGCGTCGCCGGACAACACCCACGTACTGATGTGGCACCGACGTGGTCACCACGACGGCGCAATCATCCCGCCCGTTCTTCAGTACATTCCAAGCATCACCCAGGGTCTGTTCCTGGTTAAGAAATTTCTTCGTTGGAACGGCCAGGTCCTCGGCAGTCACCAACGTGTTTGCCGATGGTTCGAAGATGACGTCGCGGACATCGGGATACCGGATGGTGCCAATCAGTTCGTTGTCAGCGTTGACGACCGGGTAGGTGTTATCGTGGCTCTGTTCCATGTGAATCAACACTTCATCAAGCCGCGCGCCGGCCAACAACGGCTTCACATCCCTCCTCATCACCCGGTTGACATCCAACCGGTCGGCAGGACTTCCTTGCAACGGGTTGAACCCGAAAGACTGCATGATTTGAAAGACCATGCCCCGGAACTGCTCGATCGGTGAACTCGTGGTGTGCATGATGGCTGCGGCCACGGGCATTTCTCCGGCACGCAGGACCGCGGTTCGGACCATGATCGGCCCCACAATTTCAAAGAACACCACGGTACCCAGAATAATATCCTGTAATTGTTGTCCCAGAACCTGATCGCGTTCCACAGCAATGGCTGAAAGGGCAATGGCCGCACCGGCTTGTGAAAGCAAGGTCGAGCCTAACCACTGTTTCACCTGAGGACCATCACGGTGGGCGTTGGCCGTCAAATAAGTACCCAGGTACTTACCAGCACAACGCAAGATGATGTACACGACGCCGACGGCCCCGGCGGCCCAAAGTTTCCCCAGGTCCATCGCCGCGCCGTGAATCACAAAGAACACCACACACAACAGACTCGTGAGTCGATCGAGTGTCTGGCTGATCTCGTCAGCCACTTCCGACGTGGAAGCAACCGTGGTACCCATCGCCAAAAATGTCAACAGGTAAGGCACGTGCAACAGTTCGCACACTGCCATCAGCGGCGCGATCACCGCGGTTAACAGCACGAGCCAGCGCGTTGCCGGCAACGTTCCGCAGAAGAAACTGACCAGCAGTCCGGCGAACACACCAAGCAAGGTTGCACTGGCAAGGTTTCGCGTTAAGTCAAGGTACTCGTTGACAATTGAAATCTCGGCACCGCGCGTCGCGTAGACGAGTACAAATAACAGTTCGAAAACAATCACAGACGTCAGATTATTCAGTACCACCAACCCGGTGGTGAATTCCGTCACGGGACCTTCACTGCGAGTTTCCTTCAGAACCAACACCGTGGTCGCGGGAGCAGTCGCCAAGGCTAGGGCTCCCAAAAGAACAGCCAACTGCCAGTTCACTCCCGCCTCGCTGCTCAACACTCCCAGCAGATACAGACCACAAGTCACCAAGATCATCGTCACGCCCATTTCCCCGAACGAAATGGGAAGTAAACGCTTGATGATCCTTCGAAAACGTGACAGCGGAAAATGACAACCCATGTTGAACAGCACCAGGGCGATGGCAAAATTCCCCACCGGTTCGAGGTAGGCCAGGTGCTCTTCGGGGACGTGATTTCCGGCCAGCGATATCGAACAACCCACCTGAGCAGCACACCATTCGGCGAACCCTAACAGTGGCGTGTGTGGACCGAGTGCCAGGCCAACAAGAAGATAAGCGGTGACGCGGGGCAAATGCAGCGTACCGGCCACGCGTCCCGCGATCAGCGCGGCTCCCAGGAGCAGTCCAACCGTCAGAGCCAGATACCAGTCGGGGTGATTAAAAATAAAGACAGTCCCTACAAGGGGTTGAATGACTGGAAAGGGAACGCAGGAAACCCCAACCTCCTCCAGACAACGCACAGTGTAGCTACCGTAGCTACGAGTCAGACCGATTTTTCACCCTCCACACCGGAAAGCCGATTTTCCGCGGTCACGGACCGGTACCCAACCCGGTCCAACGTGGCACAGGTTCACATCAGCAACTCGCTTTCGATGGGATGATAGACACAAGCCGCGTCGACAAGTGACTGCGCTGTCAATCTTGGTACTCCATACACTTCCGTTGTCACAGCATAATCCTGTTTGATTTTAGCGAGCAGCAAGTCAAAGTCCCCGTCACCGGAGAGCAACACCGCCACATCCACTGCACGAGCCATCTCAAGCACGTCGATCGCGATACCAACGTCCCAGTCACCCTTGGCGGACCCATCCCGGCGTTGGATATAGGGCTTGAGCTTCACCGTGAAACCCAACTGTTTCAGAGCGTTTTGAAATCCAATCTGCTGTGGGTCACCCCGGTCAATCGCATAGGCCGTCGCGGCGACAATCTCACCGTCGGCGCTGATCCGCTGCCAAACCTTTCGATAATTGAATTGGCGACCGTAAGCCTGTCTCGTGGTGTAATAGATATTTTGCACATCGGCAAATACAGCAATTTTTTTCACTTTGGAACCTGATGTCGGGTTCAACGGTACGCCGGTCAGCCAGCCGGATGGCGAGTTCGCCACCAAACAATAGTCATACATTGCACGGCGCTTGTTAGCAACGCAACCCAAAATTCACACTACGGGTCGGCCCGCCCGGGTAGTACTGGCAGGTTGACCGTTAAAACAGTCCGACCCGCTCCCGTCCGCTCTGACAAGGTACACCTTTCAACCAGCAGGGTGCTCTGTTTGCCCGATGACACACCCAGTCAATCAAACCAACAAAAGACACTTCCAAGCTGTGCTTTACGCCAGCCCGTTCCCAGCGGCCTTTCCACAGGGCGTCAGATGGAACCAAAAAGTCCGCTGCTGCTACCTGGATTCAACCGATCGCTTCAAAACTTCGATCAGCAGGCAGATACCCCATTCCCCTGACGCACCGTTAATGGTAAGTTACGTGTCGATGTAGTTGAGAAACGACGATGAGTCCAAGGTCTTGCAATTGCTCTTGTTCTAGTCACCCAGCGATTTGCGTCACGGCAATCCTTTTTACAGGACACCATCTCAAGTTGCGGTTGGTTTTCTCTCTCTACCGTTCGACCGTGATCCTTCTTAACTGGAAGTGATTCTTCGTAAAGAGAGGACGGTCTGGGTACGTATTTTCTATTTTTTCAAAGGAATTTGAGGTATGGCGCAAGGCACCATTAAAAAACTTGTTACTGACAGAGGTTTCGGATTCATCGCTGGCGAACGGGATGAGCTATTCTTCCACCATTCGGAAGTCAGTGGCGTAAGTTTCGAGGAACTCCACGAGGGTCAGTCGGTGGAATACGAGATCGGACAAGGCCGCAAAGGCCCGTGTGCCACGTCCGTGCGAGTATCCGGCTAAACGGGTCACTATCGAGACGACCAGACGACCCGAATCATTCAATTCCGGTATGCTCTGACACACCAAACCCCGGCACTCAACGGTTCCGGGTGCTATATTTACTTAAAAGGGTAACGCAAGTGCGAGACCGGCATCACCTTGAACGATGTCGTGTTCATTCAACTTCGAATGCAGCGGTCAACAGGTCGACTCGACATGTTCGATGACGATCACTTTTCTCGGCAACTGGCTTTCGACCGCGACTGATTCTCTTGCTGTAGAATCCTCTCCGAACCGCCTTTGGAGATGCGGACTTCCTGGCCGGCATAATGCGCCGCAGGCTTTCGCACCAAAATGGTGGTCATAGCCAGGGGACAGGTACCCATTGTTTAGCAACGCCGCAGAACCTCCCTGTTCGGAACCCTCCGCGGTCTTGTTTCCATCACGATATCATAAGAAAAAGTGAGAAAATTGATGAAGTTTGAAGATCTCGGCCTTGCCGAGCCCCTTGTCCGTAGTGTCCGCGCACAAGGTTACCACACCATGACACCTATCCAGGTGAAGGCGATCCCCACCGTGCTCAAGGGACGTGACCTGATGGGTTGCGCCCAAACAGGAACCGGCAAAACCGCCGCCTTCGCCCTGCCAACGTTGCAGCAACTAGGAGGCTTCCCGGATCAGCAGCATCCAACGACCAAAAGGGAAAACGGGCGGGCAGCCTGTCGCGCCATCCGGTCGTTGATCCTGGCACCCACGCGCGAACTGGCAATCCAAATTGGTTCCAGCTTCAAGACCTATGGAAAACACACCCGGTTACGACACACGGTGGTCTACGGCGGTGTGGGCCAGGGCCCCCAGGTGCGAGCCCTTAAGGCCGGCGTGGACATCCTGGTCGCGACACCAGGACGTTTGCTGGACCTGATGAACCAGGGACATATCAACCTGTCAAAGGTAGAGATTCTGACTCTTGACGAAGCGGACCAGATGCTTGATATGGGTTTCATCCACGACCTGCGCCGCATCGTCGCCCGTGTGCCCCGGCACCGGCAGACCCTGATGTTTTCAGCCACCATGCCCGCCGAGATTCGCAAGCTGGCCAATCAATGGCTGACCCAACCCGTCTACGTGCAGGCGTCGCCAGTCGCCAGTCCCGCGGAAAAAGTCCAGCAGTCCGTTTATTTCGTCGAACCAGTACACAAATCGCGTCTGTTGGCGAATTTCCTGCAAAAGACGCCCCACTCACGGACCCTCGTCTTCGCCCGCACCAAACACGGTGCCGACAAAATCGTCAAGCAACTGCACCGCGCGGGAATCGTGGCGGCGGCCATTCACGGCAACAAAAGTCAGAACGCACGGCAGCGAGTGCTGGCCCGGTTCAAATCACCGCAACCACCGGTGCTGGTGGCCACCGACATCGCCGCCCGGGGCCTGGACGTCCACGACATCTCTCACGTGGTTAATTATGATATGCCCGAAGTCCCGGAGATTTATGTCCACCGTATCGGCCGCACGGGACGTGCCGGAGCGACAGGATGTGCCGTCTCCTTTTGCGGTCGTGAAGAGCGGCCCCGGTTACGTCGCATCGAACGCCTTACACGAAAGGCCATCACCGTCGAAAAATCCCCGACCCTGTCATAGCCGGGAGATTTACCAGAAATCCATGAAGAGAGACACCCGCACTTACAGCGCTGCAGAAGTTGTGTCCCACCCACGGTGGTGCGACTGTCTTATCAGCGCCGCAGTTCTGTCGGGACCCACTGTTCTGTCGGGGCATTGACCGGTACAAGTCCCGACAGATCCGGGCCGTCACTGGCCGGGTTCCGTAAGCAGTCGCAACAGATCGTTGTCGGTGGACAGGATTAACCTGGTATCACTCTTGAACGTCTCTCTAAACATCTCCAAGCGGCGCAGGAACTCGAAAAACTCCGGTGATTGCCCATAGGCTGCGGCGGTCAACTGGATGACCGTCGCATCCGCCGCGCCACGAATCTCAGCTGCCCTCTTCTCCATTTCACCTTCAATCTGGTCCAGTTCTTTCTTCGTCTGACCGAGGATTTTGTTCTGCTCTTCGATGGCTTCTGAATCATAAAGCCGAGCAATGCGCAAACGTTCCGAAATCATCCGTTCGTACACCGTGCGGCGTACCGATTCCACATAGTTAACTCGTTTGATACGGACCTTCGTCAGTTTCATCCCGTATTCCTGCAAGTCGACGCCCAGAAGAATTTCCTCCTCCACTCCATCACGTCCCCTACCCGTCACCTGGTCACTTGCACCCCGTTGCAATTCTTCGGTCTCATAAATCAGTGGCTCGTTCGACTTACGAACCACGTCGATCAGATTGTGCCGGGCGACCACGTCCCGTACTGCCGAATCGACCAAATCGTCGAGAATTTTTTGTCCACGTTGCTCGGTCCGCACTTTGACAAAAAACGTCTGTGGATCGATGATCTGCCAGCGTGCCCAGACATCGATGTCAATTCGTTTCTTATCTCTTGTCTGCATGCTTTCCGGAGCTCCGTCCCAGGGAAGCAGTCGGCTCTCCAGGTAGTGTATCTCCTGAATGAAAGGCGTCCTGAAATGCAAGCCGGCTCTTTTCACGTCCGGTTTGCCGTCGGGGCCCTCCACTGGCTTGCCGAACTGGGTGACAATGACCTGTTTGCCTTCTTCCACCACGTACGCGCTGGAGTACAGAAAGACAACGACAACGCCCAGCACCAGAATCAAACTCGCACTGACCATGGAGTAGAAATTTGGAGAAATTTTCCTGTTCATCGTTGAGCTCCTTGCTGAATCCCTGGAATTGCGGAACCGTGGTCAAGATTTAAGATCGGCAGCATCCCCTGGACTGATTCGTCAATGATCGTCTTGCTGCCGACGTTCCCCAGAATTTCCTGCATGGCTTCCAGATACAAACGTTTCCGCGTCACATCCGGCGCCTTCTCGTATTCGGCCAACTGGGCTAGAAACGCGTTGACCTTTCCGGCCGCCACAAGTTTCACCCGGTTCTTATAGCCTTCCGCCTCGGCAATCATCTTCTCCCTCATTCCTCGGGCAGCGGGAATCTTGCTGTTGCGCTCGCCCTGTGCTTCGTTGACTACCCTTTCCTTTTTCTGGCGGGCGCGGTTTACCTCCTGAAAGGCGTCCTGCACTTTAGCAGTGGGGGGCGACGTGGTCTGTAGCTTGACCGTGATGATATCCACACCTGCCTCGAAATCATCCAATTCCTTCTGAATCATAGTTTCCGCTTCCTTGGCAAGCTTATCACGGCCAATGGTCAACACGTAGTCAATGCTCGAATCACCGACCAGTTTTCGCATCACCGATTCAGAGATATCGCGAATCGCATCGGGCACTGCCGCGTTCACTTCGCTCAGGGTGCCACTGGCCAACGCCCTGCGGTCGATCACCTCCGTGTCTCCCACCTTGAATAAATACTGCTCCGGGTCGTTCACGCGATACTGCACAATCCACTCGACATTGCCCAGGTTCAGATCGCCCGTCAGCATTTCGGAGACCGCCAGATCGTCCTTGCTTGTCGGGGCATACCGCGTCTGGCGACCGGGTCGCTGAGTTTCAAAACCAAATTCCAATGTCTGGATACGTTGAACGGGAACCTTGTAAACCGTTTCGATGGGCCAGGGCAATTTAAAGTGCAATCCCGGCTCAGCCCTTTTGTGTGTTTTACCGAACCTGAGCACGACACCTTCGTCACTGGCTTCAATACCATAGACCATGGTCATCCCGACCAGTCCAACGCCAACCACGGCCAAGCCGACCCAGACCAGCCACATCCACTTGCTGATTTCCTGCCAGGGGATGTTTTCCGGATCGAATCCTCGACCCTGCCAATTACCACTTCCGTCTGAAGACATCGTTTCACACCTTTGTTATGAATCCATTGAGTTGGTGATCCTGTGGCAAGGCCTCCTCGCCAACCATCCGACAGCGGCGAACATCGGCTTTCACCCTCCCCGAGTCTACCACTTCCACCCGCAAACACCAGATGCGGTTAAAATCCGGCCGTCACTGCACCAGACCTTCTCAGCAAGTTACGGCAGCGAGCCTCTTCCGTCTACCCGTCGACAACAACAAGCCACTCCTGCTACGCGCAGCCAGTGATGTCTCCCGTTTTCCTGTAACCCGGAATTCACCCCCTTTTCAGCAATCGTTTGTCCATGTTTGGTCCGCGGTTTCTGCGAGGGCACAGGTCGACCCAACCAGACTCCTACCGGCTTGATCCATGATTTTCGATACGTCGTGAAACAATGTCGTGACATCGGAACTCCCATCTTGTCCCTACCGAAGGACTGGCTGCGCCGCGATGGGCCAAGCTGCTGACAGTACTTTGCCTAACGGGTCATGTTCTCGCAACATTTCGAGTGCTTCGGCCGCCTCCGGGGGTCTTCTGAAAGCGCGAGAGCAAGGATGTGCTCCCTGGACCCCAGCGAGGAAAACAAACCCTCCGGCCGGGTTTGCAGACTTCGCTGCCTTCATCTTTGTGTGTGAACTCACTCCCACCGGCTGACGGGCCCTTGTGATAATCGGCTCGATGCACAGGAACAACTTACCTCCGCTCTGTCTCCGCTCACCCTTTGTCACCGACTGCAGAAAATAATCGACGTAAAACTTTACGCTCGTTTCAGCACGCCAGCACAGCCCCAGTCGATAGCTGCCCGACGAATGCTTAAAACGTCATTTCGGTTGACGCGTGCTTTCCAGTGACGTATGCTGACGCGCCACTTGGAACACTGGGCTGGATCGGGATGCATGAAGGTTCACAAGGAACAAATCGATTCGTCGTCGCGATGCTACACGGGGGCTGGCAGCATTGGATTTTCAGTTTGGGTGAGAAGTGTTTGTGAAAGTCGCCCGGTGCAACTCCGACGCCCCATGGGATATCTGGTTGTCACCTTCCTGGTCGCCGTCTTTGCCGGTTGCCAAGGTGAAAACGGGAAACAACAAGCCAACGATCCAACTCTCGACTCGACAACACCAGCGGACCCGGAGGCGACGAACCGTGGTTGGGTCCGCATCAAACCCCGGGGCGAGTCCTCCGACAACAGCCAACTTCAGGCTGAAATCCAACGGTTGCAGACCCTTGGCTACGTCAGTGGATCCGAGACCCCGCTGGACGGTCTGATCGGCGTTACCGTGCATGACGCAGAACGCACGACGCCGGGCCTGAACATCGTGGTCTCCGGCCACGCCCACGAAGCATTCCTGATGGATGCAACAGGCCACATACTCCATCGGTGGCAGAAAAACATTGAGGAGGTCTTTCCCGACCGGAAATCCACGGCCACCCACTTCCGACGCGCTCAGCTCTTCCCCAACGGCGATCTGCTGGTGCTGTACGCCCGTGCCGAGGGCCTGGTCAAGCTCGACCGAAACTCTAACGTGTTGTGGGCGACCGATAACCAGGCCCACCACGACTTCGAAGTCCAACCCAATGGAGATATTTACGTTCTGGCCCGTACCGCCCACCTCCTTCCACATGTGGATTCCGAAAAACCGACCCTGGAAGACTACGTGGTCGTCCTCGATTCTGCAGGCAACGAGAAGCGACGGGTTTCCCTGCTGACGGCCCTGATCCATTCCGACTTCAAAGAACTCTGGGAGACCCGCAAAAAACGGTCTGGGGACGTGTTTCACACAAATTCGCTGCATGTGTGCCGTGAGCAGGACGACATCCAGATCGAGCCTTTCCGGGACAATCGAGTCCTGGTATCGATTCTGCGTTTAAATTTGATCGCCCTGCTCGACATGGACCGGGAACAGATCGTCTGGACTCTTACGGGCGACTTCAAATTACAACACGACGCTCAGCTTCTGGCCAATCGCCACCTCCTGTTATTCGACAACCGGGGACTGGGAGAGAGTTCAAGAATTCTCGAGTTGGATGTTGCGACGCATAAAACTGCGTGGGAACACCCCGGAACCCAGCGTCAATCCTTCTACTCAAAAACGCGGGGACTCGTGCAACGGTTTCGTAACGGGAACACACTGATTACCGAAACCGACAGTGGCAGGGCGTTTGAAGTCAATCCTGAAGGGGAAATCGTCTGGGAATTTTATAATCCGCAGCGCGCCGGAAGCGATGGCCAATTCATCGCGGCCCTGTTGGCCATGCTGCGACTCCCACCTGACTTTCCGACCGATTGGATCACTCCTCCTACCGAATCCTGACCTCTTCCGGAAAGGTAGTACCAAACCAGGACCATGGCAAGAAGAAGTGAAATGGATTTTTCCGTGCTTGGGCCACAACCGGCCACCAGTTTGACTCCACAAGTCAAACGGCACACCAGACGGTCCAACATCCGGTTGCACTTGATGGACGAATTGCGATCAACTACAACGCTGTCGGCGTTGCGTCTCCATGCTGCGTGCCTGGCCGCCGACTACAAAATAAAATGGTAATTATGTGGTATCATCGCACTCAATATGGGCGATTGGATTTACGGAAGCCTGACCCAACGTTCTGTCCGTGTCTCGTACGTCGTCGCCCCGTCAGCCGTCAACCGTCGTACACCTTGGGTCGTCCAACTGCACCCGGCTTCACCCTGATAGAACTTCTGGTGGTCATCGGTATCATCGCCATCCTGGTCGCGCTTCTGCTGCCGGCAGTGCAAGTGGCCCGCGAGGCAGCGCGACGTATTAAGTGCGCCAACAACCTGAAACAGATTGGCGTGGCGCTGAATAACTACGAATATGCCGTCGGCACCTTTCCTGCGGGGTCCATTCACGATGCTCCTCATTGGCCTTACTCCCCTCCACAATGGAAGTCGTACCTGCACCTTTTACTACCGTTCGTCGAGCAGCAGGCCCTTTACGATGCAACATTCAACTGCCGCGCCCCCCACAATGAGGCCTGGCCGCCGGAGGCTGAGGGAGTACCTGTGTTGACCTATCTTTGCCCCAGCGACGGAATGGGATCCCCCCTCTACAAGATAGACCCGGTGACGCTCGGTTACGGTGTTGCCGAACAAGAAGTCTACCAAAGCAACTACCTCGGCTTCTTATCAGGGCTCCATGACGGTCGTCACTGGCTGCAATTCCATGAGCATACGGGTGTTTATCTTGGTGAGCCTGACGAATACCGACACTTGTTTCACCTGAACCGTGGAAGACGGGTGGCCCACATTCGTGACGGCACCAGCAACACCATGGCGTTGGCTGAATACCTGACGGGCCCGCACAACCAAAACGGTCGAGGTGCTCCCTACACCTGCCGGGCCGGCTGGCAACATCTGTATCCGACCTTGACGCCCAATTCGACTTCGCCGGACGTCTTGAATTCGATCTATTTAGAATATTGCGACGGCCCCGTCGGCCAGCCCGAATTGAATCTACCCTGCACGGTTGACACGGGGGATTATCGGTCGATCGTCTCCTATGTTTCACCGCGTAGTCGCCACCCGGGTGGTGTCAACGTGGTGATGTGTGACGGATCCGTACATTTCACCATCAACGAAATTGACCTGATGGGCGTCTGGCGACCGCTGGCCACCATCAACGGGGGCGAGGCGTTGGAGGACCGGTTTTGAAACCTTTCACCAGTTACGCCAATAGCAAACACGCCCTGCCGGGAGAAACCGACGCTGGCCAGCAGTATTGGCCGTGCCCGGAAACTTCTGCCAATCCATGTTCCAAGGCCAGGAATCGAACGCGTCGCCTTCAGTCCGCAAGACACCATCCGGATGGCCGCCGGATAAGTTCGTCTTTCTGGTGCCTGTTGTTGATACTTTTCAGCCTGGTCAGCCAGGGCTGTAGTGGCAGGACTGACGGCCTTTCACGAGGATCGGTGCGCGGACGCATCCAACTGGACGGGACTCCGATCGAACAGGGCCACATCAGTTTCTATCCCATCCGGGACACCAAAGGTCCCGTGGTAGGCGGGACCATCTCTGCCGGAAAATATTCACTCTCTTCGTCAACAGGTCCGGTCATCGGTTGGAACCGGATAGAGATTTCCTGGAAGCGTAAAACGGGCAGGAAAGTTCCTGCCGGCCCTCCCCGACCAGCCGGCAGCATGGTCGAGGAAATCACCGAAGCGGTCCCGGAAAAATACAACACCGAGTCGACGCTGGAACATGAAGTCAAGGCGGGAAAGAACGTGTTTGACCTCGACTTACTGTCGGACTAACCCGGCAAGGTCCCGACGCCCTGAATTCCGACCATGCGCACCACCTCTGGCTGGTGTATAACGGGAACACCAACACGTGCGATGTGTCTTACACCGCAGGAAGCACACAACAGGAACCCGGCTCTGCAGCGGTACGTCACTTGTAACAGACCAGCTTCCCACGACGTTTCACTCTCACCCGGAACTTCTCTGACCTGCCCTCGGCCGGCGCGATGACCGTGTTCCCCGAACCCTTCGCCATGAACCAACGAGGCCTTTCGCATGCTTCCAACGAAATCCACCGGCATCTTGTTGGCCGCGCTTCTTATTATCATCTTTGCGAGTCGGCCACCCACCCCAGCCGCCGAACTCCTGCGGCAACGGAGGATCCTTTACAACTTCGACGGTGACTCGTGCATGTCCACCCGGGCGGCAAGCCAGGGTCCGGTTGCAACCACGGTCGATGATCTGAAAACGCTGATTTCAGAAATTGCCTACGCGGGCAGCCAGGTCGACACGATGCTGGTCTGCACCAACGCCCAGGTGATGTACTACCCGACTCAAGTAGGAACCATGCGCGGCGCTTTGTCCACTGCTGCCCAACGCGAGGATTGGCCCGCCCTGGAAAAGCAACGCTTCAAAAACATGCAGCGTTTCTTTGAAGCCGGTATCGATCCGTATGCCATCATGCTGGCCGAAGCAAAAAAACAGGGCCTTGAAGCGTTGCTCACCTTCCGCATGAACGACGACCACGGGAACGATTTTCTCCTCACACAATTCAAGCAGGACCATCCCGGGTACGGTTTGAAATCCGCCACATCACTGGACTTCGTGCACCAGGAGGTTCGCGACTACGTTTTCCTTTTAATCCGGGAAGCGGCGCGGCGCTATGAGTGTGATGGTATGGAGTTGGACTTCAATCGTTTTCCGAGATTCTTTGGAAGCGGGACCACGGAAGAACGGGTTGCCAAGATGAACTCGCTGGTCCAACGGGTTCGGGCCATGCTCGACGAGGTCGGTCTCGAACGTGGTCGGCGCCTGGTCCTGGGAGTGCGCGTCCCGACCAACAATGCCCGTAGTTCGGCCACCCTCCAGTCGTCTCGAGAAATCGGCTGCGACGTGCTTGCCTGGACGAAAAACGGGTGGGTGGACTTCGTCACCGTTTCCGAGTTCCTGTTCGTAAATTATGATTTACCCCTCCAACCCTGGACCGAGGCAATCCGAAATGTCCCGGTCTATGGAGGCATTGAATGCGTTCAGCGCCCCGGCAGGAAAGAAGACCGTCTCACACCCGAAAAATATCGCCGGGCCGCGTGGAACCGCTGGCGGGACGGCGCGGACGGCGTCTACCTGTTCAATTTCTTTACCACGCGCGAACACCCCACCGATGCCCACGATCCTCCTTTTCAGGTCCTTAAGGATCTGGGCGACAGAAAGGCTTTACTGGGTTTCTGACAACTGCCGATTTTCCGGGCCCTTCACCGAACCCGTCGATGCGAGAGATGATGTTCCTAGCGAAGCGCCCGTGTATTTACTGGACGGCTCGACCAGGATTGCCGACGGACTGGCGACATGTGCGACGGGACTCTTGTGGCTCCGATCACGCTCGAGCAACTAGGTAGCACGTGACTGGGGGAAGTACGTCTGGACCGGCACCAAACAAATTGGGATCGCCGACTACCCCCTGCGACCTCACGCCTCAACATCGTACGTGATCGCACGTTTTGGATGGCCGGGCGAAAACGACCTGCAATGGATCTCCGACGGGTCGGCCTCACCACCAGCCGATTACGGTTCTACGCCCTGAGCCATGCGCTCACCGTACCCGAAATCCCAGAACCGGCGTCCTGGATCATGCGGCTAGGTTCCACTACGATGTCGGGACTGTTGGCGAGAAGTCCCCGGCGGTGCGGCGGCTGACGCGCCCCATCGTGGTGACCCCCGGTTGCAACCTCTGGGTCACACAAAATCAACAGTTTCAGGTAAAAGTTCAGGAGCGATGACCTCAACAGACAAGTTTCGCTTGACATTGCCAGCGCCTTTCAATTCCAATGATATTGGTTCAACCCGCTGTACCACCTTCCACAGCGACAAACCCAGATCACCTCGGACCGGATGAGCATTCTGGATAAGAAGTAAGGAGGCTTCGATTGAAGTCCTCAAATCGACGAACTTTTCTGCAGCAGTTGCTGACGGGAATGGGAGCGATTAGCATTCCTGGCATTGCCAGGTTGCGCGCCGAAGCAGGGCTCGCCTCTGAAAGGAAAGATACGTCGCTGATCCTGCTTTGGCAGGACGGCGGACCAAGCCACTTTGAAACGTTTGACCCCAAACCTGACGCCCCGGCTGAAATTCGCGGTGATTTGGGAGTGATTCCCACACGTCTCCCGGGCATTCAATTCTGTGAAGTGTTACCGCGACTGGCAAACCTTGCCGATCGGTTCACCGTGATCCGTTCGTTACACCAGGCGTCGTCCAACCATGTTTCGGCCACGCACACATTTGTCACCGGATATGACCGCACGGGAACGATCAGCGGCCCGCCGGCCCATCCTGATCTTTCCGTGATCATCAACCGGATGCGGGCGGATCAGCGGGGGCACATGCTCAATTACGTCGGCATTCCCGGCCAGTCACGCGGCGGACCAGCTTACCTGGGTCCTGCCTACGGGCCCTTCCCGGTCACCGACGATCCCTCCAAACCGAACTTTAAAGTGGACAACTTGCGGCTTCCCGAGACCACCTCACAGGGTCGTGTCCGGCAGCGACTGCAACTGCTGGACCAGGTCGAGCGACTGCGGCGGGACCTCGACGTTTCGGGGACCCTCCAATCCATGGACCATTTTCGACAGCAAGCCCATGAACTTGTCCTGGGCAAGGCTGCCGAAGCGTTTGACCTGTCTCAGGAAGACCCCGGGCTGCGCGAAAGGTACGGGATGCACATGGCCGGCCAACAGGCGCTACTCGCACGTCGGTTGGTCGAAGCCGGAGTCAGTGTGGTGACCGTCCGCTGCCACCCGCCTGGTCCATGGCACGATTCGTGGGACGACCATCCCTGCGGAACTCACGTTTTCGGAACCATGAAAGGACGTGGCCCTCTATTCGATCAAACGGTAAGTGCCTTGATCGAGGATCTGGGTGAGCGTGGACTTGATGAAAACGTTTTGCTGGTGGTGGCGGGCGAGTTCGGTCGAACGCCAAAAATTCGCAACTTCGACGGCGTCCCGGGTCGTGATCACTGGGGACACGCCGGCTGCGCATTGATCTACGGAGGTGGCATGCAGATGGGCCAGGTCATCGGGGCCACCAATGCCCATGGTGAACGTCCGTCAGAACGCCCGATCCTACCCCAGGACATCCTGGCCACGATCTACCAGTTCCTCGGCATCGACACACACCACATGTTCACCGACTACGATGGTCGACCGTTTCCCATCCTGCCGCACGGAACAGCGATTCCCGAACTCATCGGTTAGAAGCCATCCCCTCCCAAAGTCGGTCCGGTCACCGCAATTTACATTCCGGTCGATCAGGAACCCTTGCTCGGGTCTTCGTCGTCCCGTTGGATCTGGCCCAGAGCATAGATGGCCGATGCCCGCAGTGCCTTATCGTCGTCTTGTGCTGCCTCAACCAGCCGGGGTACGGCTTGACCGGCTGCCGGGCCGATCCGTCCCAGAGCGTAAGCTACGGACGAGCGGACCCGCTTATCGGCATCCATCAAGCAAGCAATCAGACCAGGTACCGCAGCGGCCGCAACAGGCCCCATCTGGCCCAGAACCCGAGCCGCCCACCTACGAACGTGCGGATCCCGATTCTCCAACTCCCTGCCGACAGCGGGCACCGCGGGCCTGCCGATCTGGACCAGTGTGGTGGCTGCGCGCCCCCGCACCTGAAAATTCGTATCCTGCAGAGCTGTTTCGATGAGAACGGGAGCTGCCTGGTAGGCGGCCGGGCCAATGCGGCCCAGGGCACCGGCAGTCGATAATCGCACTTGTGCATCTTCGTCCTGCAATCGCTCGCTCAATAAAGGTACAGCCTCTTGAGCCATCGAACCCAATTGACCAATAGCCCGGGCTGCGGCTGAACGCACTTGTGGATCCTCACCGCGCAGAACCCCGATCAGAGTCGGCAGGGATTCTTTGGCATCCGGTCCCAGTTCTGCCAGGGCATACATCGCATGCCGGACAATGTTCTGATCGTCATCGTGCAACATTTCGACAATCGCTGACACGGCCGAAACACCAATTTTACTGAGCGCATAAGCCGCTTGCCTGCCGACCTCCTGGTCGCCCAACAACTTGATCAGCTCCGGTACAGCAGGCTCGGCATGCGGACCAATCCGGCCCAGGGTAGAGACCACCGATGAACGGACCTCGATATCCTGGTCCCGCAAAAACTTGGTCAAGTCCGGCACTGCCTCTTGGGCACGGGTGCCACAATGGCCCAAAGCCACCACGGCGGAGGTGCGCAGACGCTCGTCCTTGAGTCCCTTGATAAAATATGCAACCGCCTCGTCCACTGATCCAATCCGGTTCACGGCCGACGCCATGGACACGCGGGCCCGCGAATCTTCATCACGCAGCGCCGCAGCCAGCAGGTGTGGCACAGCGTCCCGGGCCGCCGGGCCCATCTGGCCCAGGGCTGAAGCGGCTGAGGAGCGGACCTCCTGTTCTTCATCTCCGATCTGACGGATGAGCGCCGGTACAGCACTTTGGGCCGGCGATCCGATTCGGCCCAGTGCATAGGCCGACGACGAACGGACTTTGTGGCTGGAGTCTTGCAGCGCCTCGATGAGGTCCGGCACGGCGTCCCGGGCGGCCGGACCAAGCTGCCCCAAAGCATATGCCGCCAGAGAGCGGAACCCGGCGTCATCGTCTTTCAATCTTTTGGTGAGTGCCAGCACGCCCACCGTCTGGTCGCTCGCCCGGACAGCCGACGACAACACCGTCGCTGACAAAACAAGCGAACCCAGGACGACAACGATCAACGGCCCCCTGCCTTTGCTCTTCACCGCTGCACTCCACCAGCACTGTGTCATTGCCGGGTTCACTCTTCCAATCGATAAGGCCCGTCGCGCACGTTAGCCCGACTCATAAGAAGTTTAATTTGCCTGACCTGGTGTTGCAAAGAGCCAACAACCGTTCCTTCGAGAAATCCAACCGCAGGGCCAAAGATTTTTTCTGATTTCCGTAACCACCGCAGCAGATTCCACAGGCCTTGCCCTGTAAGACGATACGGACACAGCGTCAGGGGTTGACGCTGCAAACCATGGACCCAGCTGCGTGGCCCGCACAGCGGTTGGCTGATTTTTTCCAAAACTGCAGTTACCATTAGTGGGATGGACGCCTGCGACCGGTTTCGCCCTGTGCAAGTGATCCCCCCCCTCCACTTTCACTGGAGTCACCCGATGTTTCTCTTCGCTTCAATGTCTCGGGCAAGAGCCGTCTTCTTTTCCGCCTTGGCGACAAGCGTGCTCTTCGCAACACCTCCGGTCGTCTCCGCGCAACCGATTCCCTTCACGATCCAGGGGCCAGGAGTCCACCCGGCACAATTTCGTATCACCCGTTTTGCCAGCGGGCTGACCCTGCCGGTTGGCATGCTCCAATTAAATGACGGCTCCATCCTCTACGGCACCACGAAAAACGAAAGCATCGGATTTCAAACCGGCACGTTTGAAATCCGTCGTCTGGTCGACAACGCCGGTGACGGTGTAGCAGACAACGGTATCGGTGATGCGCTGTACTCCGGACCCGCCAACGCCGGGGGGGTGACGGAGATTCACCAGGCCGGTGACTTGATCGTCACACTGAGCAACACCGTGAACAAAGCTTCCGCACCAAGTTCGCGGATGACCTTCCTGCGACCCGGCGCCCTGCCGGGCGACCCGTTGAGTGAAGTCGCTGCGTTGAAGATTACCTTTCCCAACAATTCGTGGCACATGTCACACGGCATGACCCTGCGAACCACCGGCCCTGAACAACACGAGGTCTATTTCAATATCGGCTCCATGAACAACCGGGCCACCGCAGCAGGGGTGAGACGGGCATCGGCCAGTGGCTCGTTATCCGGCCACTTCGACCGCGACACAATTTATCGCGTGCAGGTTGACGACTCCGCGGGTGGCGTTCCGGCTATCAGCGGGCTGAAAAAAATCGCCTCCGGGCTGCGCAATGCAGCAGGGCTGGCATTCCACCCGACCACCGGCGACTTGTGGTTTCAGGACAACGGCGAGGACGGCAGCGGCAACAGTCCGCTGGGGGCCGACGAACTCAATCGCATCGCCGTCGGTCAACTGGGCGGTGCGGTCGAAGATTTCGGGTTTGACGAGGATTACATCAATTACTTCAGCGGTAATCGAAACACCAACCGCAATCCGTCACGCAACGGAATTCAACCCGAGGTCGCCTTCACGCGTTGGAATGACGACGGCACACTGCGCGACAACCAGGGGGCCAACCAAATCGCTTTCAGCCCGCCAGCGTTTCCTGGCCCTCTCGACAACGGAATGTTCGTCGGGTTTCACGGGCGTTTTGTCAGCGGGGGCGCCGCGAATCCCGAAAACCCCCTGCTGTTTCATGATTTCGACAGCGGAGAGTTTTTTCACTTCATCGGTGCAGGGCAAAACGGTATCGGACACCTGGATGGCCTATTGAGTACCGACGATTCACTGTTCGTGGCGGACCTGACTTCGGGCGGAAATTTTTTATCCAACCCGGCACCCACCAACGGCGTGATCTATCAAATCCAGGCCATCGCTAAACCGTGCGACTTTGACGGCAACTCCACCTGCAACACGATGGACCTTGACCTGATGTACTCCGAAAACGGGTACGACCTGGTGCATGGCGTTTCCGTGGCCGGTGGCGATCCGTTTGATCTGACTGGTGACAACATCGTGGACAATCTCGACATCACCGAGTGGCTTGTGCAAACCGCCACTGAAAATGGTTATGCTTCGCCCTATCAGCGAGGTGACACTCATGGTTTGGGAACACTGTTCCCTGAACCTAGAACCATCCGCCTGTTTGACTACAACGTGCTGGCCGGGTTCTTTAACCCCAACGGTAGCAACGGACCTTATCTCTGGAGTCACGGCAACTTTGACGGAGACGGTGACGTTGACTTGAGCGACTACAATTCCCTCGCCACCAGTTTTAACCCGACTGGTTACGGACCGGGTCAGTCAGTACCCGAGCCAGCGTCGAGCACCCTGTGTCTGTTGAGCCTGGCGGCGCTGAGCTTCCGGATTGGGCGCAGGCAACCGTCGAACTGACAAATGAGGCGGCCAGTTACATGCGGAAAAAAACAATGATGCACCCGGCCGTTCGTCGACGGATCACCGGGAATGCCCCTCGAATCGGGGCGGAGCCGCAAGGAGCAATCCCGCTGCCAGGACCAACAAGCCCCGGGGATCCGGCTCTGGCACCGTCGCACGATGGCGGCTGACAAACAATGGTTCGTCACTGACGAAGACATTCGCCGCGTTGACCTGCGTTCCATAGACCTCCCCCGTCTCCAGCCCCAGAACGTCGACCGTTGTCGAGAAGACTCCGCTCAAGTCAACACTGCTGAGACCCGTTTCACGCCACAAAACCACCGCATCCTCTCCTGACTTATCCAACTGGAACGCGTCCACGTCGCTACCCAGATCGAGATCGGCTTCCCACAAATAATCGCGCATGGCGGTGGCCACGGGTGCCAGGTACGGGTACTCGTCCCAGTCGACGGCAAGCGATTCAAAGGAAAACGAGGACTCACCCGGATGATCGGCTTCCCACGCTTCGTACGCCTCGCCGGTCTGCACCTGCGTGGCAAACAACATGGCTTGTGAACCGGTTGGTTCAACACGGTCGCGAAAATGTTCTTCCAGCCACCCCAGGACATCCAATAAATCAGTCCGCGAGTCCGAACCGGGTGAAAAGTCGTGGGCGTGCCCGCCCCACCCCCAGGCCCAGATCTTCTCGGGGGCACCGGTGCGGTCAGCGTGTCGCCAGTTGACGTAGAGTTGCAGGAACTGACGTTTGACGGATTCGGCCGTCATATCCTGCAGCGTTCCGTGATGAATGCCCGCCTTGCCGATCACCGGTCCGGATACAACCTGTACAAACGGAGCTGACAGGTCCTCTGCCATTGTATTTCCGGTCGCCGGGCGATAGGGATTCCAGATGTGGTGCCCGTAGTATCCGTAATAGTCCTCTTCGGGTCCCGGCTCGCGGACCCGGAATCCAAACTCCTCCATCAACGTGTGATAGTCGGCTTCGGTTTTCGGCAGGTGGGCCCCTTTAATGTTATTGATCTCCTCCACGGGCCGGGGTGGAAACCCTCCGAAGGCCGTTTCAATTCCCTGGTTGACCCAGTCGATATTGTCCTGCCAACTCGTACGTGAATCGCTTAGGGCCGGACTGCCTGTCAACGAGGGCCAGTTGAAACTGCCCGCCCGATATTCGCTGTGGCTATGTGATCCGATCTGTCCCCCGCGGTCATACAATCGACGTACCACCTCGGCACTCTCACTTGATGAACCTTCATCTACGAGCATTTCCATGTACCAACCAGCACTGAGGAAAGAAATCGGGATATCAAGGCTTTCGGTTTGGTCCAACACCCACGTGATGTTGTCGGTTCGCTCCTGGTAAACGGCTTGCTTGCCGACAAACGGCAAACCGTTGCCGACCGGATCAACATGCACATCAAACGTCATGTAAACAGGAAGCTGGCCAGCCAGCCCCGGCGAAGGGGGCCGCACCACCCCAATCGTGGCGACCAGAATCAGGATCAGCTTCGTCACGTTGAGACCGGGTTTGATGGCAGAAAAGGAATCCACCCCATTCGCACACAACTGTCGGCCGGGCAAAGCACAAGGCAATGGCGTTCGCGTCATCGAATGACTCCTCTCTCAACACTGAAACAGGGTGAGCCGGTGAGTACCCTGAAACCCTGCCGGGACTTCAACAAAAACCAATTGCGTCAAAACGTCACCGGGGCCACCCGCCACCAAGGCTCCTGGAAACATCCGGATAGTGATAAGAACACCTCACGCGGCCCGAAGTTTCGCATGTGGCTCGTCAGACCGCATTTTTCGCCCCCCTGCCAGTCGCGGTGGAAGTGGCCGGAGTCGACCCACAAGATTTCGCTGAAAGCCAACCTGTTGGAATGCCAGCGCGGGAAACAACAAGGGCCGTGACAAGAGTAAAGATCGCCGTTACTTGTGCCTGAGGGGGGATGTCGAGTCGACAGGGAGGAACATTCAGAGCCGCCGACTTCGGGCACCCTTCCAAGCCACCGGTCACGAAACCCGCACCCAGGCTGGTGGACCGACCACCCTTGTGTCATAACGGTGCTTCCTTGCTCCGGAGAGACAACTTGTGGTGACCCGTGCAATTTAACACCCCATGTTTACGACCGCTGATAAGAGAGGACTGCGCCGCTGGACCCATCGGGTGAACCGACCCATGAAGGGACGCAACAGACTTTATAGGTGCTGTACGGTTATCATTTTGGTGGCCGCTCGACTTCCCCGCGGCAGGTGGCCCAGCAAGACTGCGGCCCCTGAACCTGTCCAGTGAGCGGCTTCACCGCTCCCTTCACGATACTTGAGGGAAACACAACTCGCAAATGGAATAGCGGCTTCGACCCCGGGTCAGCCGTTGTGAGCCATTTTTGATGCAACGTGATGTGGAAAGAACCCCATGAACGAAAAATCTTTCATCTTTGACATGCACTTGGACCTGGCGATGAACGCCCTGGTTTACAACCGCGACATCCGCTGGTCACTGGAACGAATTCGGCGCTGGGAACACATCACCTTCCTTGCGTCCGACAGGAAGGACAAGGTGGACCGCGGGAACAACACGGTCTGCCTGCCGGAAATGCGGCGTGGCCGGATAGGCCTGTGCGTGGCAACACTGGTCGGAAGGTACTCCCCGTACTTCCACAAGTTACCCGGCTGGAATTCACCCGAACAGGCATGGGCCCACACGGAGGGACAACTCGCCTGGTATCGGACCATGGAAGAAGCTGGTGAACTGACTCCCATTCGCAATCGAGTGGAACTCGACCGGCACCTTGCCTTGTGGCAGAACTCGCCACCAGCCGACGATGAGACGCCATTTGATGTCGATCGGGAGTCGCCAACCACAAAACTTCCTATCGGCTACGTTCTGAACCTGGAAGGCGCCGACTCCATTCTCTCTCTGAACCATCTCGAACGGCGTTTCGAAAACGGTTTGCGAACGCTTGGCCTGTCCCACTATGGACCCGGTGTCTACGCACACGGAACTGACGATAGCGGCCCGGTCACCCCGGCTGGCAAAGAACTGCTCGGGGAAATGCGGCGACTGGGTATCATCCTGGACGTCACTCACCTGTGTGATGAATCCTTCTGGGATGCACTTGACTGTTTCGACGGACCGTTATGGGCCAGTCATCAGAACTGCCGGGCACTGGCTCCCTGGAACCGGCAATTCGCGGACGATCAGATCAAGGCGGTGATCGAGAGAGGTGGGATCCTGGGAATGGCGTTCGACGCAATCATGATGATCCCCGGCTGGAAACATTTACGCAGCCGCCCGGAAGAGTTTCAGCTCCGTATCGAGCGGATCTGCGATCACATCGAACACATCTGTCAACTCGCAGGGAACGCGAAGCACGTTGCCATCGGCACGGATTTAGACGGTGGCTACGGTACCGAGCAAACGCCCATGGATCTGAATTCGATCGCGGATCTTCAAATCCTTCCAAAACTGCTGCGCGACCGGGGATTTTCACAGGATGACATCGACGGCATGATGTGGCGAAACACGGTGGAATTCCTGCGACAGGTCTGGGGTGAGTAAGCCGTACCAGGTTCGTTCATTCTGCAACCTGCGAAGAAATTTGTCGCCTGCCTTCGACAAATTAGCCCGCCCCCACCCAGTGGATTTCCGGTGTTTTTTAATTTTTCATCTTCCGAGCGGTGTGAACCAGTGTCAACGGGCACCTTGTTTGAGACGAGTCACCAAATCATGTAGGCTACCACGGTCACCCTGCCCCGGCAGAACGGCATCTTGATTTTACCCACGCCACCCCCGACCACGGTTCCGTCCGCATCACACACTCATGACCACCCTCACATCCAACCATGAAGTCATCACGGTACTCGGGCCGATCGCCCCCGAGCAGATGGGAATCACTCAAACCCACGAGCACCTGTTCATCGATGCGATGGATCACTATTCCAGCTATGAGTACGTCATCGATGACGAGGATGTGGTCGCTCAGGAGTTAACGGAGTTCACCACACTCGGAGGAAAAACCATCTGTGACGTGACCACCGACGAGATCGGCCGCAACCCGGAGGGCCTGGTTCGAATGTCACGCCGCACAGGAATTCACGTGGTGATGGGCAGCGGCTTCTATCGCGATTTCGGCTACCCCAGGATCGTGCAAGAGTTGACAAGTCGGGAACTGGCCGACTTACTGGTTCGTGAAATTGAAGTCGGAGTGCGCGACACGGGGGTGCGGTCAGGATTCATCGGGGAGATCGGCACCGGTCGGCACTACGTGAAGCCCGCTGAAGAACGAGTATTTCGCGCCGCCGCCCTGGCGCAGCAGCAAACGGGCGTTGTGGTTTCAACCCACACAACGCGTTGGGGAACACTGGCTCTGGAACAAATCGCGATGCTCCGCGAATTCGGCGTCGACCCTTCACGGATCATCATCGGACACCTGGGTGACCGTGTCGGAGTCAAACATTTGCTGCCGATCGCTGAACAGGGTGTTTACCTCGAGGTAGATAACATTGGATATCTCGACTACCAACCCGAACGGGTGCGGGCTGACAACGTGGCGGCACTCGTCAATGAGGGTTTCGGGGACCGTGTGTTGCTCTCGGAAGACATTTGCTCGCTGAACCACCTCAAGTACACCGGTGGCAAGGGATACGGCTACCTCCTGGAAACCTTTGTTCCCCTGCTCCGTCAACGCGACATCAGTGACGAAGCGATCGACCGCATGCTGATTACCAATCCGGCCCGAGCATTCTCCCGCAGGCGGCCCGATGCCTGAGCGGGTCTACAAGCAATTCGGCGTTGTGGAGGTCGTCAACGGTGTGGGATATGCGACGCGTGTCGCGGGCAGCTGCCCGCACCCCGATGTGCTGCAGGCCATGACCGGAGCCAACACGGCGTTTATCAAAATCGACGACCTGTAAGCCGCCTGCCTGGCGGGCAACAACCCCGACTACCTTGTCACCACTATCGGAAAATCATGAAAAACACCCGGAGAGAATCACCATGAACAACTATCTAATTCGCGGTGGTCAGTTGTACGACGGTTCGGGAGACGCTTCGTCGGCACTGGATCTGCGCATTTCTGATTCCTGCATCCAGGAGTTGGGACCGGGCCTTGATCCTGATGGCGCACAAGTCATCGATGCGACGGGTCTGATCGTGGCACCTGGACTGATCGACTTACACAGCCACGTCTTCAGCGAAATGGGTGTCTTTTCAGTTGATTTTGCGGCTGCAGGGCTCAAGACAGGAGTCACCACGCTGCTGGATACCGGATCGGCCGGCTCACTGTCCTATCCGGTGTTCCATCGCTTCATCATTTCTCAATCGTCCGAAGACATCTTCGCGCTGCTGAACATCTCGCAAATCGGGGTGTGCGGCCATCCGGACATCGACCCGTTCCTGGGAGACCTTCACGAGATTCGATATCTCCACGTCCCTTCCGCCGTGGAGTGCATCCGCAAGTTCCCCGGGCGCATCCTGGGAACCAAAGCACGACTCACGTCGAACCTGGCCGAAGAACGTCTGGAAAACGAACTGGCGGCCCTGCACGGGGCGCTTGAGGTGGCAACTCAAACGGGACTCTTCTGCATGATTCATCACGTGAAGTCGAACGTACCACTTGCCGATGTACTGGGTGCGATGCGGCCGGGCGACATTTACACACACCTGTTCCATCCTCACTACGATCACGGTTTCGCTGACCAGGGAGGTGCTCCTCTGGATGTGATGCGCCAGGCGCGGGAACGGGGTATCCTTTTCGACGTGGGACACGGAGTGGGTGCCTTCGACTGGAACGTCGCCGAACCTGCCTGTCAGCAGCATGACTTCTGGCCCGACACGATCAGTACCGACATCCACAAGTTTAATCTTCACGGCCCGGTTTTCGACCTGACGACCACGATGACCAAGTTCCTGTACCTGGGATGGCCCCTGGAGAAGGTGATCCGTGCCACCACACTCGAACCGGCCAAAGCAATGGGCTTGTCTGATCGCTTCGGCCGTTTGCAGCCGGGCCGGCAGGCCGACATTACCCTCCTCCGGCTGGAACAAGGAAGTTTCCGGCTGAGGGACGTAAAACATCAGGAACGCGTGGCGAATCAGCGACTGGTACCCGTCATGGTCTTCAAAAACGGTCGACGCGCTGAATGTGTGGCGCCCTCCAGCTACTGACAGGACAGCTACTGGCAACACAACGTCGCCGCGGGCAGCCCGGACTTACTGTAGCGCGCCGGCCGCTGTGATTGGCCAGCAGGCCTCGATTTTCCCCGCGCGAACCGCATACATCTTGCGGTGGAGCAGTACCGTGGAATCGCTGTAATGGGGAACCATCGTGACCCGCTCGGCGGGGTTCAATTTTACGCCTTCCTCCAGAACCATCACACCATGCTCCGCATGTAGTTCACGCAGCTCGACACCTTCGTGGGAAATAATTCTCGGTAACCCTGTCTGGCAACCCGTCGTTTTCCAGCCGGAGTCCAGCGTCGCCCGTCCTGCAACGGCTGTGGAAACAACTTGGGCATTGACAAATAAGGCAAACCGGTGACCGGGCAAATTCATTCCATCGTGGTAGGTGATGTCCATCAACGCTCCGCCCCCGGCTTGTAACTCATTGATCATCCCCAGAGAAGCGGCAAGCCAGTAATTGCCACTGCCGCCTCCTGAAATGATTTCTGGTTCATAACCGGCTGCCCGCAAGAGTTCACGTGCTTCCGCAAGGATTTCTGCCACCACGGCCGAGGCGGCCGCTTTCTCCTCGGCCTCCATTTGCATGACGTGCCCTTCGTAGCCCATCAGGCCACGCAAGCGAATCCCTGGAAGGTCGCTCACGAGCCGCGCCAGCCCGACAGCCTGAGAAGGAGCGACACCGCAACGATTAACGCCCACATTAATATCCACCAGCACGTCAATGGTTACACCCGCCTCTGACGCGGCCTGCGAGATCTCACGAATGTTCGCTTTGTCGTCGCAAGCCACACCCAGCCGCGCACCACGTGCCACCTCGACCAACCTGGATATTTTCTGCCTTCCTACCACGACGTTGGCGATCAGGATGTCGTTGACGCCACCGGCCAACATGGCCGCCGCTTCACTGACTTTGGCACAAGTGACGCCACAGGCTCCACCACGCAAAAACTGTTGAGCCAGGTCCGGTGATTTGCATGCCTTGACATGTGGCCGCCAAAAAACCTGGTGCTGACCGCAAAACGCCACCATTTTTGCGATGTTACCCTCCAACACATCCAAGTCGACCCACAGGGCCGGGGTATCGACATCGTGGATGGAGCATCCGACGAGTTCGGTGTCACGTGTCATAAGTAAATTTTCCGGTCCCGATTGTTTGTTGGTTCAGGCAGCCCGACCAGGCCCGCTGAATCTCTTGAAGGCAAATTCGCCCCGACATGTCAGGCTTCACAAAAAGCACTGACAAGTGTCTTGAATGCCTCCCGGTTGCTCAGCGGAGCAGATTCCAGTTCCCTGCGGCACCCCGGCGGCTTATAGTTTATTCGATACCAGCCTCGCAGATACTACAGGTCGGTGCAACAGGAACGAGCCATAGCAGGTGGTGTAGCACCGGAAAAAGAGCAGGTCCGATGAAAGAACACCCGAGACGACGGGTCAGCCGTGATGAAGCATGCCAACCGGTTGAGTACTCCAAATGATTCGTCCCCGATCTTGACACAGCCCACGGCACAAATTCTCCTCGGGAACAAGTCACCGGCAGGGGAGACGGCAGTTAAGCCGTGATTGACGCCGCCCCGTCCGGTTTTCAAACTAAGCTTGTGAACCTGCTGGATCACCGACAGGCAATCAACAGTTGGCCAGCCGGACCGGCCATTTCAACTATGTTTTCTTTTCCCATGAAGATGAACCCCAAATCCAAACTTGAATGATCCTGGTCGCCCGACCTGTGTGAATCAAACAACTCAACCTAACCAGTGAGGCGCATCGTTGTGAAACCGGAACCCGAAACTCTTTCCCTGGCGGAGCTCGCCAGCGATTTTCGCGAAGGCAAACTGAAAGCAACTGAATTGACCGAAGCCTGCATCGGAAATCGCAACGAGTTGCTGGGTGCTTATAAGTGCTGGCAGCCGGACGTCGCCCGTCGCATGGCGGTTCAAGCGGACGAAGCCTTCACCGACGCACGGGACCTTGGCCCACTTCAGGGGATACCAGTCTCCGTCAAGGACATCTATGCCGTTTCGGACATGGAAATCTTCGCCGGTTCCCCGCGCCATCTGCCCGACAAACTGTGCGTGGAAGGACCTTTTGTTCGCAGCTTGCGTGACCAACACGCGGTGTTTACCGGCAAGACGCACACGGTTGAATTTGCCTGCGGAGGTCTGGGAGTCAATAGCCACTGGGGCACTCCGCGTAATCCCTGGGACAACAAAACTCATCGTGTACCCGGGGGTTCCAGCAGCGGTGCCGGCGTTAGTCTGGTAGAGGGATCGGCACTGGTCGCATTGGGTTCTGATACCGGAGGCTCGATTCGTGTTCCGGCGAGCATGACCGGAACCGTCGGCCTGAAGACCAGTTTCGGCCGCTGGTCTCTGGCCGGCATCTTCCCGTTGAGCCCCACACTAGATACCGCCGGCATACTGACCCGTACCGTGGCGGATGCGGCCTTCGCCTTCACCGCCATTGATACCGGAGAGGGAAGCAGCGCTCCGCAAAGCGTCTCCCAACTTGACGCCTGCGACCCGGCAGACTTTGCGATCGGTACCGGTGACCCGGCTTTGTGGGAAGACTGTGATCCGGGGATTGTCGATGCCGTGCAAACGGCCTTGAATGAACTTGGCGAAAAAGGCGTTCACATTACCAGCAGCAACTTACCGGAAGTCCATGGGGCTGTTCAACTACTGCATGCGGGCGTTGTCGGCGAGGCTGAATTTGGAGAGTTTCTGGCTTCCGAATTGCCCGCCTGGCAGGAGACACTGGACCCGCTCATCTCCGGGGTTATCGCGAACGCGCCATCCGTGTCGGCTATCGATTACCTGAAGCAGCGCCGCCTGATCAGACAACTACAGCAGAGTGCGCCTTCACGATTTGAAACCTGCGACGTCGTCGCGAGCCCCACGGTACCCATCACGCCCCCTCCCCTGCAGGATGTCGCGGAGACCGAAGGCTACCTACCCTCCAACCTGAAGGCACTGCGCAACACTTACGTCGGAAACGCCCTGGGCCTGTGTTCCATCACTTTGCCGGTAGGACTGGATGCAGCCGGAATGCCCGTGGGTCTGCAACTTCTAGCGCCGCACCATGGCGAGGAAAAACTTCTTTCTATCGCGCTCTGCGTTGAACGACTCCTGGGCAACGCCAACGAACGACTGGGAAAACCTCCAGTGTTTTCCAGCTAAAGAATACCAACCCGCTTTCGCCCCTCAGGGCCAGCGGGAAAGGTATCTGTCAGCGGTCGACATTTTTCATCCTCGCCGCCAACTGCCGGCCAAACCCAGAAACAGCAGACCACCGGTGACCGCCAGTAACAGCGAGGAAGGTTCGGGCACCCCTTGAAAATACAAGTTCGCCAGCGAATAAGCCTCCGCGCCGATCGAAGATCCCATAACCCGGCCGCTAAAATCATCCACTGGAACATGAATCCCCCCCCACAACCTCGAGATGCCGGCTTCGTCAGCCGCGTCGTAGTAGGTCGCCCACTGCAGCGTCACGTCCCCTGACGGTCCTGACTCGAAGTCCAGAAAATCGTCCTCCGCGAACGTCATCTGACCAAGCCCACCCGGAAAATATTCACTACCGGTAAATAAGGCCAACACTTCCGCTCCGGCACGACTGAACGTGCTGTGTCCCGAGACGTAGGCGGCAAACGCAGGGGTTACGAAATTGTCCTGCTGGTAAGGAACCCAGTTTTCGGCAAGGATCCAAGCACACCCACTGGCTTCCGTCGTCGGATCATCCGGTTCGTGGTTCCAGGAGAAGACGCTCACTTTGCCAACTAATTCAGCCTCCGTAAAGTGCTCGAAAAATTCATTATTGTGGTCACGATTGGCATTCAGGTAAACATTTCGATGCTTCCCGTCCGGTGCGATGGATTCGGCCGTAATCATTTCAACCAGTCCTGCCTCCAGGGGCAATCCATCGGAATGGTAGGAGGCGGCGCTCGGATCCGACGATTGGCCCAGACTGCCCATGTGGCGAATCATCGTAATGGGTCTGACGTAGTCGTACTGGCGTTTGGTTCCCCACGCTGCCACGGCGGCGTCGTGGACGGCTCCGTTCAGGGCAAAACCAAGTTTGACGTCCCACTCCAAATCGTCGACGACGGGTCCGACACCACCGATCTGTTTCACCAACAAGGGTTGTTCGGAGACCTGGTTGGCAAGCACATTCCAGTGCCCGGGGGGTGTTTCCGATTCAGGACCGTCGGCCCAGAACTCGGCCAACACCCTACCGTAATCACCCCTTTTTACAAAATTGTCCGCATACGCCTGATTGGTAACAGGGTTCTGTGAATAACCTCGATCCTCGTGGGTTCCCAGGAGTCGGTTTCCAGAGACCTTTGGTGAGATGTTGATCACCTCGGCGCCCCCACCCTGATTCGGATCGAGCTGACTACTGTAACGGATCAGGGCGATTGTTTGCTCGGCATATCCGGAAGTGCCGAACTGAGGAGGGGGTCCCGGATCGATGTTCGACCACGGGTGAGGACCTGGATCACCAGCTTTCCCCAGGGCAAAGGTTTCCACGTTGCCCCAGTGCGGACCAACGTAAGTCTGCAGGTCAGAACCGGAAACCAGACCGTTTTGTTCCGTGAAGGAGTCAATGAATAACGGTTGCCAACGACTGGGGTCAGCCAGCGGGTCCCCGTCCGGACCCGTCACCGCCGGAAAATCCACAAGCATCGGCATGTTGCTTGGTGTGTAGCCCGTATTGTCGTCGTAGGCGAAGTCTTCGTTGGCGCCGTCATTGAGCGTGGCGTCCAGGATCGTTTGTGCGATACGGTTTCCGATGGCGGCCGGGCTGTTTCCCACCGTCGTCACAATATTGATGTCATAACCTAAGTCCTGCAACAGCAAGTCAAAACTATCGAGCGACGTGTCGGGGTCGACTGCCAGGGAATAGCGGTGAAAGAGAACACCGTAGGCGGCGTAGCTGACCGCTTCCCGGCGGGCCGCCTGCACGTCGGCCGCGGTGTGCTTTTCAAGGTAAAATCTTCCCCGTGATGTATCATCAAATGCCGCCCAGGCGTCGTACATGGCGGCGCTGGTGTGATACAAATTTCGCGAGTGAACCGTGGGTGCCGGAAAATCGATACGTACCGCGTCCAGCAGAGCCTCGTTCCACTGATTGGCCACAGACGTTTGGGCATCCGCCGAAACTGGTGTCCCAACCGTCACCACCACAGCGAAAGCGAACGTCACGCTGGACTTCCACAGGTACTTCCACCCTGTCTGTCTGGTCATGAGCTTTGCCTGTTGTCAACTGAGTGACTCAATGGACGCGAACCCGTTCGCGGTATTTCTTTTCGTGAACGCACCAGTGCGCACACCACTGCTGCGGCCACTTCAGAAATCAGCGCAGTCCCTGTCACCCAGGGATACTGCACGGCCATGTCACTTGCGCAAGTGTCGGAAAAGAGCCGTCGGGTCCCTGTCATCCCCGACCCGTTCAAGAACACCTCTACCTGGTCGCTCCGGTAACTATCTTTATTTTAGATGACGTAAAACACCTGTCAAATTTCCGGATTGGCCCCTTCAAAACACGATCCGGAACACACATCAAGTGGCTGACAAACCGTCGCCGGAAATGTTTTCGCAGCGAAAAACACGTTACTGCCGCGTTCCGGTAGAGATCCCGGTTTCCACAAAAAGACAGGGCGCAGAAAACAAACGCGACGTTGTGAACCCCTTGAGCGTCGTTGTCGCCGAGACCGATCGAGAGTTGACGAGGCACACAACTTGCCAGCTTGACAACAAAGGGAGCGACGCGACATCTTTTAAACGAAATGCGTACCCGGGGAATCTCCGCAACCAGAATCGTCTTGCTGTCCAACGGCGCTAAAACAGGCCGATAACTCGCACCACGTGGTCACCGCCGTGACCACGCAGCTCGCTGACTCCACCGCCATGACGGCGACGGTGTCGGCCGGAAGCCTCCCTGTCGTCAGCGCACGCGTTTCGGTGCAACCACCATCCCCGAAGCAGCAACCCCGGGGGTTCGCCAACCGGATCCTCGCGGGAAACTTCGCAAACCAACGGCCTACGATCAGGATCCTTTTGGAGCGCGCACCCGCAAGAACATGATCGTCGCCAAAGCCAGTAGACCGAGTCCAGTCATGGAGGCGGGTTCCGGTACTGTAGAAACCTGGTAATCGAGGGTGTATTCGGTGTCCATGGGTCCCTCTTGATACCAAAAGGTATAGGTGCCTGCTCCCAAAGGGCCATTAAATGTGGGCACATTGAAGGGGGCGACAGAAAACATCCCACCGCCAAGATCATCCAGGATATCGTCGGCTGCCTGTGCACCGGGAATCACTCCGATCAGGGTTCC
>Ga0310121_10000141_pt1 | contig 74154 bp, 68 predicted proteins | sample CB27_Tmax_986_MG_FD_203504 | JGI IMG/M metagenome (GOLD analysis project Ga0310121, IMG submission 203504) | Marine microbial communities from Western Arctic Ocean, Canada - CB27_Tmax_986 | ecosystem: Environmental > Aquatic > Marine > Oceanic | place: Canada: Western Arctic Ocean | collected... | reverse complement strand
GCCGATCAGATCCTGGCCAGCATCGCCCGCTTCGCTCAACGAACGATCGCTATCGACCAAACAGACTCCTGATGCTAACTTCTGTAACGGGACACTAGATCAGCCGATACCCGGCGCCCCGCACCGTCAGGAGGTGCTCCGGGGATCGGGGATCGTCCCCGAGGTGTCGCCTGAGGCGCATGACGAAGTTGTCGACGGCCCTGGTCTCGGTGTCCGGGTCCAGGTTCCAGACCTTCTCGAGGATCTCGCCCTTGCTCACCATCTCGCCCCGCCGCGAGACCAGCAGCTTCAGCAGCATCGCCTCGAGGAGCGTCAGATGGAAGGTCTCGCCGTCGCGCTGAATCTCGAAGCTCCGGAAGTCCACTTCCGCCTGGCCGATGCGGACACTCTGAGCGGGACTGCCGCCGCCGCGGGTCCAGTCCCTGCGGCGAATGAGGCCCTTGACGCGAGCCAGGAGGACCGGCAGATCGAAAGGCTTGGAGAGGTAGTCGTCCGCCCCCGACTCCAGTCCCTGAACCACGTCCTCGGGCAGGTTCCTGGCCGTCAGCATCAGTACCGGGGTGAAGTTTCCGGCCCGGCGCATGCGCTCGACGATCTGGAAGCCGTCGAGACCCGGGAGCATGACGTCGAGGAGGACGAGATCGAGGCCCTGGGGCGTCGGCTCCGGAGCGCGGGGAGGCTCCTCGAGTTCCGGTGCAAGGCGGGCCGCAGCCGTGAGGCCGTCTCCGATCGTCTCGACGGCGTATCCCTCGAGCTCGAGGTTGAAGCGGATGCCCTCAGCGAGGTGCTCCTCGTCTTCGACCACCAGGATGTTAGCCAAGGCAGGCCTTCCCGGCCGCTGCTTCGACTTCGGTTTCTGCCTCTGCCTCCGCTTCGGATGCGGCTCTGGCTTCTGCTTCCTCCAGGAGCCCCGGCAAGGTGATGGTGAACGTCGAGCCCTGGTCGGGACCCGGGCTGTCCGCGGTGATCGCACCCTTGTGACCCTTGACGACAGAGCGGACGATGAACAGCCCGAGCCCGGTTCCGGTGCGGCTCCGCCGCACCTCGGATCCGATCCTGTAGAACCGCGTGAAGATGAACGGCAGCTGGGTGCGGCTGAAGCCCATGCCGTGATCCCGCACGAGCAGGTGCGCCTGCCCGGCGCCGTCGCCCCAGACCTCGACCTCGATCTTGATCCCTTCCTTCGAGTACTTGACCGCGTTGTCGAGAAGATTCAGGACGGACGTCTCCAGGGCCTGGGCGTCGCCTGCGAGATGGAGATTCGGAGGCCCCTGGTAGCGAATTGCCTCACCGGGCAGCTGGTGGCGTGTCAGGGTGAGGTCGATCGCACGCCGCGCGAGGCGCGCCAGATCGAGGGGGCGGGGATCCTGCACCGGGTGGTCCGTGTAGAGCGCCGCATCGAGCACGTTGTTGATGGTCGCGTTCAGTCGGTCCAGGTCCTGACGCATCGTGCGGTAGAACTCCTTGCGCTGCCCCGTCTCCAGCGCCCGGTACTCCAACGTGTCCAGATAGAGGCGCAGCGAAGCAACGGGAGTCTTCAGCTCGTGGGTGACAGCGCTCACGAAGTTCGACTGCCGCTCGTTGAGGCGCACCTCGCGGAGCAGGAGGATCACGATGAGGACCAGGCCCCCGATGAGCAGCAGGAAGAGAACGCTCCCGAAGAAGTAGGCGACGGCGCGCGCCGTGCCCACCTCGCGCGGGGCGCTGTCGGGCGCGGCGAGGATCTGCCAGGCGACGGTGAGAGCCACCGCCACCACTATGAGACCCACGCCCATGGCCACGTACTGCCACTTGGACCGTCGCGAGCGCGAGAGCTGAGAGGGTTCCGCCACCACCTTGCCTGTCAGCCCTCATCATAGAGCGTTCGGGTCGCCAGGGGAGCCTGTCGACGTTCAACGAGCAGCCGGCCCGGGCCGAGGCGTCACCACAGCCCGCCGTGGCCCGTCAGTCGGATCAGCCCGGCGCACGTCCGATGGGCTCTCGAGGGTGGGAAGGTCCCGGGGCAGCCGAATGGGCAACGATTCTGCACGCCCTCCGAGCCGGCCGCCCGAGCCCGCATGACTCGCCAGCCTTCTGCCGCGACAAAGCCTGACGAAACAACCCGGACTGACCCGGCTCAGCCGGTGTGCCAGATGCTCCTGCTGTGATCCTGTCGAGTGACGTCGTCCGACTGAAGCTCGTGACGGAGCGGGTCGCTCTCATCCCGAAGGCCGAGCCGACGCATCTTTTCATTCAGCGTAGTGGGCAGACACCCCAACGCCGCAGCCGCTCGCCTCTGGTTTCCGCCAGCCAGCCAGAGCGCTTCCTGAATCAAGCGCCGCTCGTATGCGGCCACACGCTCCTTGAGACCCCCTATGGCCGGCCCGGTTTCGATCATCAGCTCCTGTGCCATGCCCGTTCCCTCGCACCCGCCCCCTCTGCCGGCAAGCTGCGCCCATTTGCCCTTCAGCGCCATGGACGGAAGCGGGGTTGCGAGTGAAACGGACATGAGGAGCCAATGCGTTCTCTTCAAAACACTTAGCTCCTCGCCTGAGGAGAGAGACTACTCGGACGACGGAACGGATGGGGGGGTGTCGAGACGGCGGACATCGCTCACGTGCGCCCACCCGCGTGCGCCGGAGGCGTCTTCGACCCGGAGCCAGTCCCCGCTGGGCTCGAGAATGGGCACGACTTCTCCCTCGCGCAGGGCTCCGATGGCCTCGGCGGACGGAGAGGCTGCGTCGAGAAGCGGGGCCCCTCGACGGATGACGGTCCCGGTCGAGCGGGCCAACGTCCCCGCCACGGGTGCCGCCGCTGCGAGGAGGCCCACGGTGAGAGCCACCCAGCCCACGGGCACCGTCCAACGCGACGCCGGTCCGAGCCGATGGGCTGCATGAGCGAGAAGCGAGAGGCCCAGGAGCAGGATCGCGACGAGGTCGAGGCGGTAGCGCCGGGCCAGCCGGGACGCCCCCGCAAGGGGCTCCGGGGCGATCTCGGCCGGGTCGAGGTTCATCGCATCACGCAGCGTATCGACATCCCGACGCACCGCGCGGTCGCCCGGCTCCAGCTCACGAGCACGCAGCAGTGCCCAAAGAGCCTCTCCCTGGGCGCCACGGGCCGAAGCGGCCTGCGCCCAGTTCCAGTAGAGCGAGGCGCTTTCGTGGCCGGAGGCCGCCAGGGCCCTGTAGATGGCCATGGCCTTGGGGTAGTCGCCGGCTAGGGCCAGGTCGTTGGCCTCGTCGAAGCGCTCATCGGAAGGTCCCGCCGCCAGGGCCGGCAACCCTGTGACGAGAGCGCCCAGGAGCAACAGGCAGGGCCACCGGGTCAGGCCCATCTCTTCACCGCCTCTCCGGCTCGGCCCGCCAGGGCGCCGAGTGTTTCCGAGTAGTCCCCGAGCTGGGGGGCGTAGCGGATGAAGTGGACGTCGGAGAGGAGCGCCCGCACCGCCCGGGCCCTCTCCGACTCGTCGTCGGCGGCAATGTCCCCGAAGGCCTCGTGGAGCCCCTTGTCCAGAAGCGCGGCGGCCTGCTCCTTGGTCACTCCGGCTTTGCCTGCCCGCTCGATGTCCCGAAGCGCCGCCCGTACCGAGCGCGCGGGCGTCGTGCGGCCGCCCACCCTGCGAAAGGCCCCTCGGACGAGCCCCGCACCCCAGAGTCCCCCGTGGCCCAGCAGGACGAGAGCGGCAAGGACCGCCACCGCACGTCCGCCAAGCGGAGGCAGGGCGAGAAGGGGAGGGTCGAGATCGGCACGCAGGGGAAGCGCGCCTCCGTCGCTGAGGGTCACGGCTGGCACGACCGGCGCGCCGGGAGCGACCGTCCCGGCCTCGACACGCAGGGGCAGCGGGTCCGTTTCCGCGGCGACGATCTTCTGCGCCTTCGGGTCGAAGTACAGGAACGAGACCGAAGGGACCTCGAGAGATCCGCTGGTCTCGGGCACGACCACGAACTCCCAGGTGCGGGATCCGCTAATCCCCTGAGGCATCACCTTCAAGTCGCTCTTGACCTGGGGGGGATAGACCTTCGCCCCGGGCACCACCACCGCAGGGGGACGATCGATCCACTTCAGGTTGCCGCTGCCCTCGACACGCAGGCGTAGGATCGCCGCGTCTCCCAGGGGCAGGGTGTCGCGGTCGAGTGTGGCACTCGCGTCGAACCGCCCGACCGCGCCGGAGAATCCGGGTGCTTCCGGCAATGGCTCGACCGTGACGGTCACGGGCTTCGTCGCTCGCTCCACCGCTCGGCCGCTGTCGAAGAAGCCTCGAGCGGGCAGGCCGAGCCGGAAGGTCGTGGCGGGGATCTCGAGCTTGCCGGCCCGGGTCGGGAACAAGAGCTTCCGGAGAATGGGCAAGCGCCGAAACGATTCTCCGTTCAGCGTGGCGGCCTCGCCGGAGGGGTGCGTCTCGGGTCGCTCGAGCTCCTCCGCCCAGAAGCCCGTGAACTGTGGAGCCTCCTTGAAGTTCAAATCGGACACGGCCACCTGGGTGTAGAGATAGTAGGTCAGGAGAAGCGGCTCGCCGACCCGGAGAGTCGTCCGGGAGGGGGAAGCCATGACCAGCACCCTGGGTTCTGTGGCACGACGACGTTGGGGACGGCGACGGCCGAAGGCATCCCCGAAAGGGTCCAGACCGAAGGGGTCGGATCCGCGGCTCGGATCGCGATCGAGCAGGCGCCCCGGTACAACCTCGATCGCGAGTGCGGGGGCCGTCTCGGTGCCGGCTGTCACCGGACCGACCTCGGCTCGGCCCTCCCCCTGTGGCTGGAGCACCCAGGTCCAGCTGCGCGTCTGGGTCATGCGCCCGTTCACGATCGACACCTGCGTGGACTGGACCGGACCGCCTGCGACGACGAGGTTGGTGAGCGTCGGAAGGGCCACGGCTTCGGGCGCGTCGCTGCCCGCGAGGGTGATCGTCAGCTGGACCTGGTCTTCGACACCGATCCGCGGGGCGTCGACGGTGGAGCGCACGGTATAGGAGGCGGCCTCGGCGACGGCGCCCAGGCAAACAGCCGTCGCGAGGGCGCCGACCAGAATCGCGCTGCGCTCCACCCTCACCAGTCCTTGCCGTTCTTCTTCTTGGCCCGCTGCTCCGCCAACAACCGCTTCTGCTCCGCCTTCTCGTTTTCCTGGAGGGCGTCGAGGAGCTGCATGGCCCGCTCTTTCGGCATCCCGGTCTGCTCGCGAAAACGTTGGTCCTCCCTCTCCTCGGGTGTCTGCGGCCGCGGGCTCTGTTTCTGCTGCTCCGACCCCTTGTCCTTTTCTTCGTCCCGGCTCTTCTGATCCTTCTTGTCCTGTTCCTGATCGTTCTGCTCACCCTGCTCGCCCTGCTGGCGCTGCTGTTGCTCCTGCTGCTCCTGGAGCTGACGCAACGCGAGCTCCAGGTTGCGTCGCGCGTCCTCGTCACCTCGCGCGAGACGCAAGGCGTCCCGATAGGCCTTGATGGCGCCCTCGTATTCCTGCTCCTGGTACAGGCTGTTGCCCAGGTTGTAGCGAGCCGCCGGGGCAAAGGGCGCGCTCGTGTCGTGACCCAGCGAGCGAAAGAGCGTCGCGGCCTCTTCGTAGCGACCGTTCTTGTAGAGACCGTCTGCCACGTTGAAACGGACCGCAGGATCCTCGGGGCGGGCGCGGGCGGCACTCTCGAACGCCTCGAGGGCCTGGGGATGATTCCCGCCCTGGTACTCCCGGCGTCCCTTCTCGGTCAGGCGACGTGGCCGCAGGAGGACCTCGTCGAGGGCTCCCCCCTCCCGGACAGCCGCCGTCTCATCGGTCACTCCAGGAGGCGGCACATCCTGGGACCCTGGCGGTGCCGTTTGGGCCTGGATCGCGGGCGCCCCCGCCAAAAGCGCCGCCACGGCGACCAGGACTGCGCCCGCCTGCCTCGCCTCGTCCGTCCGCCGCAGCCGCGGCAGCGGGAGGAGGAGGCCGGCCATCACGAGCACGAGACCGAGGGCCAGGGGCCCCTGATACCGCTCGCGCCGCCTGTAGGACCATTCTCGAGCCAGGGCCCGGCGCTCCATGCCCTCGATGGCGGACGCGAGGGCACCGAGGCTCGTGTCCGACGCCGTGAGTCGGAACATCCGTCCACCGGTGCCGCTGGCGATCGCCTCGAGCGTCGCGGTGTTCAGGCGCGAGACCACCGGCGCGCCCGAGGCGTCGCGCTTGTATCCCGTGGCTCGGCCCTCTGAATCGAACTCGGGCACAGGCTCCCCCGCCTCGGTCCCGACCCCCACCGTGTGCACGATGACGCCGGCTTCCCGGGCAGCCGCCACGGCGGCGTCGACGTCGCCCTCCAGATCCTCCCCGTCGGAGACGAGGACGAGGACCTTGTTCCGGCGCTCCTCGTCGACGAAGGCCTCGAGCCCCTTGGTGAGGCCGACTCCCAGGGAGGTGCCGGGCGCCGGAACGATGCCGGGCTCGGCGGTCTCGAGAAAAAGACCCACGGCGTCGGCGTCCAACGTCAGGGGTGCCAGGGGATAGGCCTCCCCCTCGAAAGCCACCAGCGCGAAGCGGTCCCCCTCCAGGCGGGTCATGAGCTGGAGGAGCGCCTGACGGGCCAGGAAGAACCGGTTCGGCGCCACGTCCGGCGTGGCCATCGAGCCCGAGGTGTCGAGCACGAGGACCACGTCGACCCCCTCGCGCTCGATCTTCTCGCGGACGATCCCCCATTGTGGGCGGGCCAGCGCCACGATGAGGCCCGCTGCCCCGAGCAGCACCAGGGTCAGTCGGATCCAGCGCCAGCGCTCGTTTGGCCGGCGGACCACCCGGTCCCAAAGAGGTCGGGCCACGAGGCGCGACAGCCGCTGGCGGTCGCGACCGGTGAGCCAGATCTCGGCCAGAACGGCGAGCGGAAGCGCCAAGAGCGCGAACAGCCACTGGGGGGTGTCGAAGATCACGCCGGCACCACCCGCAGACCCGTGGCCCAGGCGAGGGCCGCCAGGGCGAACAGCGCCGCCGCCACGAGGAGCACCGAAGGAAAAAGGTCCCGATACCGGCGAAAAGCACGGTGCTCGATCTCCGACTTCTCGAGCTCGTCGATCCTGGCGAAGATCTGGCGGAGAGACTCGGGATCGGTGGCTCGGAAGAACTCGGCGCCGGTCCTTTCGGCGATCTCCTCCAGCAGCTCCTCGTCGATCTGGACCTCGGTGGTGACCGTGCGTTCGACGATCCGGCCGGTGAAGGGGTCTCGGGTCCGCACCGGCATGGGGACCTCTCCTCCCCGTCCGACCCCGACGGTGTAGACACGAACGTCCATGGCGCGGGCGATGTCGGTGGCGGTCCGAGGGTCGATCTCGCCGGCGTTGTTGGCCCCGTCGGTGACCAGGACGATCACCCGACTCTCGGCCTCGGAGCGGCGCAGCCGTGTCAGGGACGTGGCGAGACCGGAGCCGATCGCGGTCCCGTCGGGGAGCATGTGGAGCCGCACATCGTCGAGCTGGCGCAGGAGCACCGCCGTGTCGGTCGTCGGTGGCGACTTCGTGAGGCTCCGCCCGGCAAAGACGATGAGGCCCACCCTGTCGGTCGTCCGGCGCTTCACGAACTCGGCCACCACGTCCTTGGCCACCTCCAGGCGATTGCGTGGCTGGAAGTCCTCGGCGGCCATGGAGCCCGAGACATCCAGGGCCACGACCACGTCCACCCCCCGCGTGGTCACGCTCTCGCGGAGCGAGCCGTGCTGAGGTCGGGCGAGAGCCGCTGCCCCGGCGGCGAGCCCCAGCGCCGCCAGCCCGGCGGGAAGGTGTCGCAGTCGGACACGCAGACCGACCGGCACATGGCGGAGTCGGGCGGCGCCGGGGAAGACCACGGCCCGGCCGCTGCGCTCCCGCAGGAGGACCACGCCCAGCACGAGGGGACCGGCAAGGGCCAGCCACAACCACGCCGGGTCCTCGAAGCGGAAGCCGGCCCAGTCCATCACGCCGCCTTCCCGTCTTCGAGGCTCTCGGTCTCCGCCGGGCGCAGCCGGGCCTCCAACGCCGGGACGAGAGCACGGACGGCAGCGAGGTGTCCCTCGGCCGCCTCGGCGAGTCCCTGTCCTCGAGCGAACTTGATCCGATCGGCGGCCTGCGCAAGATCGCGGATGACCGGCAGCAGCTCGCCCCCGTGCTCGTGCTCGCGCAGAAAGCCAAGGGTCTCCGCCGTCGTCATCTCGAGCACGGGCGCCTCGAGACGACGCTCGAGGTAACGCTTGGCGATGGCGGTGAGGCGAATGTAGAACTCCCGGAAGGCTCGGGCGTCGAGCAACCCCGAGGCCGCGAGGCGATCGAGAGCCCCGAGAGCCTCCACGTCCGCCGGAGTCCGGGGCTCCGGCGCGGCGGCGGCCCCGGCCTCCTTCCGCCGTCGTCTCACGAGCCACGCGACGAGCCCCGCCACCAAGAGGAGCCCGACCACCAGCGCCACCCAGAAGAGTGGCCCGATTCCGACGACCAGGGGACCGCGGATGTCGGCGAGCTTCTGCTCGTCGGCGCCTCGGGGCAGCAGCGATCCGACCTCGAGACGAATCGGCTCCGCCTCCGCCTCCCCTTCTGTTCCGTCGGGCAGCGTGTACTGAACGGGAATAGGAGGAATCTGCACCTCGCCAAGGGCGTACACCGCCGCTTCGTAGCGGTGGGTCCCGGGCTCGAGCACATCTGCCTCACCGGCTGGCGGCGATTCGATCTGAGGAGTCGCAAGCTCGATCTCGTCTTCCGAGATCTCCGACACGAACCGGTAGGTCGTCCCGGGTGGGCCGAGCGCTTTCAGCTCAATGGTGAACGGCTCGCCGAGAGTCGGCTCGTCCGTGCTCGGGGTGGCGATCACCGTCACGGCCGGCGTCTCGTCGCCCGCATCCTGGCCAGGCCCGGGCGCGCTGGTCGCTTGCCCGGCCCCTGCGTCACCGGCAAGCGCGGCCACGAAGAGCGCCACGAAGGCGAGTCGGAAAAGGCCCTGCACTAGCGCCGTCTCTCCCGAGACTGGAAGAACCCTCGGAGGGGGCCTTCGTAGGACTCGGCCGTGGAGAGCGTGAGGGCGTCCACGCGGGTCTTCTTGAACACCTGCCGGGCCTTCTCGAAGACCGGGTCGGCCAGGGCGCGGCGCACCTCCGGCCGCGACGTGTCCGCCACGATCCGCTCTCCCGTCTCCGGGTCGGTCAGTGCCACGAGGCCGACCGAGGGGACCTCGGCCTCGCCCGGGTCCTGCAGGTGGAGGGCCACCACATCGTGCTTGCGCCGCAGCACGCCCAGCGCCCGCTCGTAGTCGCTGGCCTGGAAGTCCGAAAGGACGACCACGATTCCTCGACTCCTGAGGACGCGCCGTGCGAAGCGGAGCGCCCCGGCGAGATCGGTGCCCTTTCCCTCCGGCCGCTTCGCCAGCAGGTCGCGGACGATCCGAAGCGCGTGCTTGCGCCCGTGCCCCGGCGGCACGTATCCCTCGATCCTGTCGGAGAAGAGGACCGCTCCCACCCGATCTTGATTGGCAACGGCGGAGAACGCGAGGACGGCCGCAAGCTCGGCAGCATAGTCCCGCTTCAGGAGAAAGCGGGAGCCGAAGTCCTGCGAGCCGGACACGTCGACGAGCAGCAGCAGGGTGAGGTCGCGTTCCTCGACGAACTTCTTGACGTACGGCGTGCCCATGCGGGCGGTCACGTTCCAGTCGATCGTCCGGACCTCGTCGCCCGGAGCGTACTCACGGACCTCGGCGAACTCCATGCCTCGTCCCTTGAACACGGCGTGGTACGCCCCTCCGATACCCGACTCGAGGATCACCCGAGTCCGGATCTGGATGCGGCGAATGCGCCGAAGGGTCTCGCGATCCAGCAAGTCTACGGGACCTCCACGCGCTCGAGGATCCGGTCGATGATCGTGTCCGACGTGACGTCCTCGGCCTCCGCCTCGTACGTGAGCAACACGCGATGGCGCAGAACGTCCTTCGCGATCTCCTTCACGTCCTCGGGCACCACGTAGCCGCGCCCGCGAAGGAACGCCACCGCTCGCGAAGCGTGGGAGAACGCCAGCGTGGCCCGGGGCGAGGCCCCGTAAGCGATGAGCGGCGCGAGATCCACGAGACCCACCTCCCGCGGCGCGCGCGTCGCCGAGACGAGGGCGACGATGTAGTCCCGCAGCCGATCGTCCATGTAGATCTCCTGGACCCGTCGGGTGAGGTTCCTGACGGCATCCGCGGCCAGCACTCGGCTCACCGAGGGGGCGTCGCCGGAGATCATCCGATCCAGGATCTGGCGCTCTTCGATCCGAGTGGGATAGTCCACTCGAGCCTTCAGCAGGAACCGGTCGACCTGCGCCTCGGGCAGGGGGTACGTCCCCTCCTGCTCGATAGGGTTCTGGGTGGCGAAGACGAGGAACGGGGTGGGCAGGGGATGCGAGGTGTCGCCCAGCGTGACCTGGCACTCCTGCATCGACTCGAGGAGCGCCGACTGGACCTTCGCCGGAGCGCGGTTGATCTCGTCGGCCAGGAGCAGGTTCGTGAACACCGGTCCCTTGCGCGCGACGAACTCCCCCGTCTTCTGCTGGTAGATCATCGTGCCGATCAGGTCGGCCGGCAGGAGGTCGGGGGTGAACTGGATGCGGGCGAATTGCAGGTCGAGAACGTCGCCGAGCGTCTTCACCGCGAGGGTCTTGGCGAGGCCGGGAACGCCTTCGACCAGCAGGTGGCCCCGGCACAGCAGCGCCACCATCATCCTCTCGACGAGCGTTTTCTGGCCGACGATGACCTTGCGAATCTCGTCGATCGCCGTCTGTATCTGGATGGCCTCCTCGCGGACGGCCTCGTTGAGCCTGGCAACGTCGATCTCGTTCATGTGTCCCTTCGATTCTCCAGGGGGCGAGCGTGCCCGCCTCCTTCAGACGCGCGAGCGCGGCCCGGGGTTTCACCAGGCCGCTGCTCTCCGCCGCCCGGGCCTCGACCCGCACGGCGTCGGACCCTACCTCAAGTGCCCGATCTTGCTCTGCAGGAAGGCACGCCCTCGCCGGAACTCCGCCACGTCCCCGCGGTGAAGCGCCGTGAGGGCGTCCCCGGCCGCTCCCGCCAGCTCGTCCTGGTCAAGCGACTCGAGGGCCGTCCTGACTTGCCTCATCTTCTCCGCGATAGTATCGAGGCTGCCCACGTCGGCTGCGTTGAGCGTGGCAAGCAACACGTCGATACGGGCCGTGTCGATCATCCGAACGATTATACTGGGTCGCTAACCGCCAACGGAGAGAGTCCCCATGCCCAGCAAGAGCCACTATCGCGTCGTCATCCTCGGATCGGGCCCGGCCGGCCTGACCGCCGCTCTCTACGCCTCGCGGGCCGAGCTCGAGCCGCTGGTGATCGAGGGCGGGGGCGGCACCGACCCCACCGACGTCCCCGGCGGCCAGCTCATGCTCACGACGGACGTGGACAACTATCCCGGTTTCCCCCAGGGGATCCTCGGCCCCGAGCTCATGGATCGGATGCGCAAGCAGACCGAGCGTTTCGGCGCGGAGTTCGCCACCGGCGAGGTCACGAAGGCGGAGCTCGGGGAGCGACCCTTTCGTCTGACGCTTGGCGAAGGCGAGCTCACTGCGGACACCCTCATCGTCGCCACCGGGGCCCTTGCACGATGGCTGGGGCTCCCTGAGGAGCTGGAGTTCCGCACGAAGATCGGCGGCGTGTCCGCCTGCGCCACGTGCGACGGCTTCTTCTACAAGGGCAAGGAGGTCCTCGTCGTCGGTGGCGGCGACACGGCGATGGAGGAGGCGACCTTTCTCACGAAGTTCGCCGACAGGGTCACGGTCGTGCACCGCCGCGATGCGCTGCGGGCCAGCAAGGTCATGCAGACCCGAGCCAGGGACAACCCGAAGATCGCGTGGCTCCTCGACAGCGTCGTGGAGAAGATCCTCGGAAGCCAGGGCAAGGGCGTCACCGGCGCCATGATCCGCAACGTGAAGACCGACGAGGTCCGCGAGGTCACCACAGGCGGCATCTTCATGGCGATCGGGCACACGCCGAACACGGCGCTGTTCGAGGGCCAGCTCGAGATGGACGACCAGGGGTACCTGCTGACCCGCAACGGGACGAGCGCCACGAGCCTGTCGGGCGTCTTCGCCGCCGGCGACGTTGCCGACCACCGCTACCGTCAGGCCGTGACCGCGGCGGGCACGGGGTGCATGGCGGCGATGGACGCGGAGAGCGACCTCGGTGACTGAGCCGCGTGCTGCGCTCGCGTAGGCGGCATGGCTGAGCGGCTCCGCATCCTGTTCCTCGCCCCGCAACCGTTCTTCGAGGTGCGGGGCACACCGCTCGCCGTCCTTCACTTCGTCCGGGCGCTCGCCGCGCTCGGCCACCAGGTGGACCTGCTGACCTTCCCCCAGGGCGAGCCGGCGCCCGTAGAAGGCGTTCGCCACCTGCGCAGCTTGCGTCTCCCGGTGGGGCGGGTGAAGGCGGGACCTTCTCTTGCAAAGATGGTCCTCGACGTGCCGTTCGTCGCCGAGGCCGTCCTGCGCCTCGCCTTCGGCCGATACGACGTGGTCCACGCCGTGGAGGAGGCCGCGCACCTCGTCGCCCCGTTCGCCCGACTCCTTCGCGTCCCGCTGGTCGTGGACGTCGACTCGTCGATCTCGGACCAGCTCCGGTACTCGGGCTTCGCCACTCGCGGGCCCCTCCTCTGGGTGGCCGAGAGTCTCGAGGGCCACGCCCTCCGCCACGCCGCCGGGGTTGTCACGGTGTGCACGAGCCTCACCGAGGGCGTCCGGGCTCGGGTCGGCACGGTCCCGATCTTCCAGATCGAGGACCCGCCTCTCGTGGACCGAGATGAGCGGCCGGACGTCGGCCAGGTGGAGGCACTCGGTCGCGAGCTGGATCTGTCCGCGCTGCCCGTCGTCCTCTACTCGGGCAACTTCGAGTCGTACCAGGGGGTCGAGCTGCTTCTTGATGCAAGCCCCCTCGTCCCTGGAGCTCAGTTTCTCTTCATGGGAGGAGAGCCCGGAGAGATCGAGAGCCTCAACGCACGCGCCCGGTCCCTCGGGTGCGAGGACCGCTGCGTCTTCTCGGGCAAGCGGCCCCCTTCGGAGCTCCCCGCGTTTCTGACGCTCGCCGACGTGGTGGTCTCGCCCCGAAGCAAGGGCGGCAACACGCCGTTCAAGATCTTCACGTACCTGGCCTCCGGCAAGCCCCTCGTCGCCACGCGCATCTCCACCCACACGCAGCTCTTGACCGACGATCTGGCCTTCCTCGTCCCCCCCACCGCGAAGGGCCTGGCCGAGGGAATCCGCGCCGCCCTGGGGGACCCGGAGCTGGCCCGCGCCCGGGCCGCTCGTGGCTACGACCTCGTCCAGCGCGAGTACAGCGCCAAGCGGCACAGGGAGAAAGTGGCTGCCGCCTACGCCGAGGTCGCCCGGATCGCCCGTTCCCCACACGGCTAGAGACACGCCTTGGGAACACGCCAGCTCGTTTCGGCTGTGGAAAAGCTGTGGCCCGACGAGCTCGTTGGCTACCGCCGGAACGACTCGCGGCGTGAAGCCCCCGAGAGAGGAATCAGGTACTTCTCGGGCTCACGGGCCATACGGCAATGCGCCTTCTGGAGCTCGGACTCCCCCGCGTAGCTCACGGCGGACTGAAGGTGTCCGCGAATCCGGGCCAGGATCCCGACGACGCTGCCCACGTACGGAACACGCATCGACTGGCCCTCTGCGGGAGTGCGGAGCGCCTCGGCGATCTCCTCGTCTTCGGTTCCGTCCGCCACGGCCTCGGGCGACGTCATCCCCCGGTACAGCTTCATCTTCTGGTGGGTCTCGGGGTCCTCGACCAGGAGCCCGGGCGCTTCGTCGGTCCCCGAGAGCAGGCTGCCGAGCATCACCGTGGAGGCCCCGCAGGCGATGGCGAGGAACAGGTCCTTGTCGTCCTTGATCCCGCCATCGGCGATGATGGGCACCCGGCCTTCGGTCGCGAGGTACGCTTCGCGCACGGCCTGGAGCTGGGGAACGCCCGTGCCGGTCTCGAGCCGTGTGCGGCAGCCGCGTCCCGGGCCGACGCCTATCTTGATCGCGTCGGCCCCTCCGTCAGCCAGACGGGCGGCCCCCTCGCCAGTCGCGACGTTGCCCACGACCAGCCGTAGGCCCTCGTGCTGCTTCCTCAGGGCCGCCACGGCTGCGGCGGCGAGGTCCGAGTCGGCGTGCGCCACGTCGAGCAGGAGCACGTCGACCTCCTGCTCGACGAGGGCCGTCGCTCGCTCGAGGTAGTCCCCGGCAGCGCCCACCGCTGCCCCCACCCGCAGCCGACCCCGGGCGTCCTTGGTCGAGTGGGGCTTCTGCTTGTAGAGCTTCAGGTCGCGCATGGTGACGAGGCCGCAGATCCGGTTCTCGTCGTCCACGAGCGGGAGCTTCTCGATGCGGTGCTCGAACATCGTGCGCTCCGCTTCTTCGAGCGTGACCGCCGGTGAATCCGTGACCAGGCGCTCCCGCGGCGTCATGAAGTCGCTCACCGGTCGGGCGTCCGACTCCCGGTCGAGCGGCATGTCGCGGTGCGAGTAGATTCCGTCCAGAATGCCGCTGCCCTTCTCCCTCTCTATCAGGAAGCTGCTGGCATTGAGCCGGAGCATGGCGGCCCACGCCTCCCCGAGGGTGGCGGCGCGTTCGAGGACCGCCGGTTCCTCGATGACGTAGGAGTGGCGGGTCTTCACGTAGCGGACGTGCTTCGCCTGCTCGGCGATCGAGCAGTTCCGATGGAGAAAGCCGATCCCGCCCTCGAGGGCGAGGGCCTTCGCCATCTCGGCGCCGACCACGGTGTCCATGTTGGCGCCGAGCACGGGCAGGGCCAGGTCGATCCCTTTCACGAGAGGCATGGTGAGGCCCACATCACGGCGCCGTCGCACCGGACTGTGTTGCGGTCGGAAGAGGAAGTCGTCGAAGGTCCTGCCCACGAAGAGGGGCTCGATCTCACGCATGAATCCATTGTTCCACAGCGGCGGGGCGAAGGGGTGCGGGTGGAGGCTCGGGGGCTCGGGCCAGCGCGGAGTGTCGAGGCACCTACGCGGGGCACGTGCACGGCGCGCCTGGCGGCGCGGGGCGTCAGGACGGGCCCGGCGGGCGGTCCGCTCCGGCGGTTCGGCCCGGGTCGGCGGTGCCGGCTCGTGAGTTGCACCGTCATGGGGTGTGCGCGGCGCCTCGTGCAGCCGAGCCACGTAGGCTTCCTCCAGTCCTCTTCCGCAACCCGCCGACCGTGTTTCAGTTGAAAACCATTCAAGAAAAACAAAGATGGCCGTCGAACGCAACGCCTTGCGTGCGCGGCCCGCGAAGGGTGTTCTTTGCGGCGCATGGGGTTTATTCGACTCACCCGTTTCCGGAGTCAGCCCAGGCGATCTCGGGTACCATGCCGGTTGGCTGCCTTCACGTCACGCTTGAGTAGGGCGATTCGTGGACAGGCACGAGATGGAGGAGGAATGACACGGGCAGAACCAGCGATCCAGGACGATCTCGAGCGTCGGATCTTCGAGAGGGTCATGTCTTTTCCGGGACGGATCGACGAGATGGAAACCCGCAGCGAGGACGCCTGCCGTCTGCTCGCCCGCCATATCGCGGACGCGGTGAGGGGGCACGCTCGCCCCAGGGACGAGACGCCGGGTAGGGGCAAGCAAGACCCGCGATAGCGGGGCGCGGGCCGCCGCGTTGCGTGGGGTCCATCCGCTGACGCCCTCGGCGCCGGACAATCTCCACGATGAAACCCCGCTTCGCCGTCTCCAGCGGATCCCACTCCTTGAGCATCTCCGAGAGCGAACGCTCGATGGCGGCGACCCGCTCTTGCCTCGTTTCCCCGGAGAAGCGCCCATGCTTCCATCTGGCCCGCCGAGAGCGGGCGAGGCCCTCGGGCGTGCGCGGTCCCGTGCTCTTGCCGCCGTGCATCCGGCCTCTCCGTTTCCCACGGACAGCCGGAGACATGCACGCGAGATCTGGCGCCAGGGAAGAGGGGCGCCATCGGCCTCAACAGGCACACGTCACCTGCTGCCAGACGGCGAACGAGCGACCTCGGAGTGCTCGATGGTTGGCTGTGCTCACGAGGTGCCGTCCAACGCGGAACAGGTTCTGGATGATTCCGTGAACCGAGAGGAACCGCTGGGCCTGCTCAGGCGACTTGAATCTGCGCATCTGCCGCTCTCGCTGTCGCGTCGGCTGATGCGAGACTTCGGCCCGGTTGTTCGCGTACCGGCTCGTGTCGTGAACCACCGAAGGCATCGTGTTCCTCCGGCCGGGTCGTAGCTCCTCAGCTTGTCGGTGACCAGCCGCCGTGTTCGCACGCTTGGCCCTTGAGCAGTTTCTGAAGAAGCGCTCTGCGGCACGCCGATCACGACGAGGCTGGACGAGGATGTCAATTACATCGCCGTCCTGGTCGACGGCCCGCCACAGATACTGACGCTGGCCTTTGGATGTTGACGAAGAGCTCGTCCAGGTAACACCTGTCACCCAATCGCCCTTCTCGCCGCTTCAGCCTGCGGGCGTACTCAGTGCCGAACTTCCGGCACCAGTGGCGGATGGTCTCGTAGGAGACAGTGATTCCGCGCTCCGCCAAGAGATCCTCGACATCTCGGAAGCTCAGGCAGAACCGGTGGTACAGCCAGACGGCATTGCTGATGATCTCGGGTGGGAACCGGTAGCCGCGGTAGCTGGGCGCACTGTTGTCATCTGCTGACTCTGCCAGTCGTGGGCTCAACTTGACAGTGCCCAGGGAACCGTTCACCGCGCGCCCGAGGGGAACGTCACTCACGGGGCCGGTCGGTGGTGCTCCGCAACCAGCAGCCTGGAGTACCAGTCCTCGCGTTCGGGGAGAGGCGCCTCGAGGAGGGCCCGGCGGCGGGCGGACCAGTCGAGATCGGGCGACAGCCACTCGTCCCACGGGTGGCGCCCGGGCTCGGTGTGCAGCAGGACCTCTCCGAGTCTCCAGGGGTCCGACGACTTGTAGGGAACGATCCGAAGCACCGACACCTCGCGGCCCCCGAGGGGGATCGCGATGAGGTCGTGGTCGAGCACCGCCTGCGGCGTCCCGCCCCTCCAGCGGATGTCGCTCCGCTCTTCCCGCCTACGGCGGCGAGCCACGGTCTCGAAGATCTCCCCGTCCGCGCTCACCTCGACGTCCATGCTGCGCAGGAGCCGCGGCCCGTCCAGGGCGGCAACCAGGGTGATGCCGGTGAGCGACACAGGCTCGGGCAAGCGCAGCTCGAAGGGGCGGACGGGATCCGGGACCACGAAGGTTCGCGGATCCCCGTCGCCGGCCTTGCCCGCGCCGGGCCAGGGCCTCACCTGGGGTGAGTACGGGGGGACGAAGTCCAGAAACACCACGGCGGCCCCGAGGTCCGCCCGGCGCCAGCGCCCCCCCAGCCGCCGCAACCCCTCCTCGAAGTCCGCCGCCGGCGGCAGGTCGGTGGGAATGCCGGGGGTCAGCACCCAGGCCACGTTCTTCGCGAAGCGCACCTCGTCGAGCCACGGCAACGGCCAGTGACGGAACCGCTCGTTCCAGGGCTGCGAGGCCACGATGCGCTCGCCGCTCTCCCAGGTGAGGCGCCAGGCCGGTCCGTACGAGGCATAGGCGTGGCGCACGCCGCGCTCGGCGAGCACCTCGCGCACAGGAGAGAGGTCGGGGAGGAGAAACGGCGCCTCGGCCCGATCCGTGGTGCGCCAGGCCTGGAGGAGCCGGGTGGCGCCGCCAAGCTGGAGAGCCGAAAGCGCCAGCACCGCCACCCATGCCCGGCGCGACGCGCCTTTCGGGTCCGCCGCCCAGGCCACGAGCGCGGCCAGCGGGAGATAGAGCGGTGTCAGGAAGCGGATGGTGTGTGGCGCCGCGCGCGCGGGGAAGGGGAACGCGAGGAGCGCAAGGCCGACAGCAAGGAGATAGAGGGCCGCGGGATGGGCCGATCGCGCGGCTCGAACTGAGAGTATCAGCAGACCGCCGTAGAGCAGCACGATGCCGGCGGCCATCCATCCGGGCATCCGGAGCACGAAGTCCTCGGCGTCGGCCACGACCGGGACGTGGGTGCCGAGGAGGCCGCCGAGAGGCTCGTAGAGCCGGGGCGCCACCTCGGCAAGATGAGCCAGTGCCGAGCTGTCCCGCGCCGACACCCGAACGATGCGCGTGGCCTGCCCGCCCTGCAGCGCGTGCAGCCAGAGAGGGGCGCTGGCCACGAGAAACGGAGCCAGGGCGAAGACGAGCAGCGTCCGCCTCCCGCGGGCCCGCAGGAGCAGCCAGATCCCGGCGGCGGCCAGGGTGCTGGCCGACATGAGGTGGGTCCAGAGGGCGAGGCCGCCGAGAAGACCCACGAGCACGAGCGTGCGCCGGGGATCGCGCCCCTCGTCGAGCGCACGACCGGCGTGGACCGCGAGAAGGAGGACGAGCCCGCACAGCACGAGGGTCGTCGAGTAGAGCGGGGGGGGCAGGGCCGAGAGAAGCATGAGGTAGGGCGGCGCGCAGGCCACGAGCACGGCGGCGGGCAACGCGGCGGAGGGACGGAGGGCCCGACCCAGGCCGTAGGCGAGAGGAACCAGGGCCAGGCCCAGGAGAAAGTACGGCAAGCGGAGCGCTTCGGTCCGCGTGCCCCAGAGCGCCACGAACGGGATCGCCACCCAGGAGTCGAGAGGAGAACCGTAGGGTTGACCCCAGAAGGTCATCCCCTCTCCCGGGTGTCGCGCCATGAGCCCCACGATCGCGGTGTCCGCGTCCACTGGCGTTCTGAGCGCCTCGATCCAGAACGGCACGCGCACCGCGACCGCGAGCAGAAGCGCGAGAGGGATGGCGCGCGACGGCCTCACCGAAGCTCCGGATCCTGGGCTGCGTCCGAGGGAGGCGCCTCGGGAATCGTCTCTTCCCTCCCCAGGCGCGCCCACTCGGGCGGCCACGGCTCCGTCGCCCAGATGAGGAGGCTCGGGCCAACCGACAGCGCCAGCGCCAGGCCCACGCCGGCCGCCGACCAGAGTCGCCGGGGTCCGGGGCGCGGTCGGGGAACGGTGCGCAGGAACACGAAGCCCTGCCCGGCCACCAGGAAGAGAACGGGCAGCGACGGCAGTCGGTATCGCGGGTAGCCATGAGCCGCCACGTGGAGCAGGACGTAGAAGAGAAGGAAAGCGAGGAGCAGCACCACCGGCCGCCGGGGGGGGAGCACGGCGATGCCCACCACGAAGAGGCCGAGGACGGCGAGATAGGGGGCCAGGACCACGACGATGGCGGTGACGGCGCGGGCCCGCGAAACGTCTCCGTACGCCCCGCGCTCCAGGTGGACGATGGGCTGCCCGTGGGCGGCCCAGTACTGCGGCATCTCGTCGCGGACCTTCTCGAAGAGCCAGAGGGGCTGGCGGTCCAGGATGGCCTCGACCGCCCTCTTCCGGGTGTGCTGGTACTTCTGCACCCGCCCTCTCACGGCCCAGTACTCCTCGTACACCTCCTGCCGGGACAGGTGGGTGTTCCCCTGCCACAGGTTCATAGCCCCGGCGGTCGAGACGGGGACGAACGTCTGGAATACCATCCAGTTGCGCAGCGTCCAGGGCAGGATCACGACGAGGGCGGTGACGACCAGGACGGCCGCTCGCCGGCCCCCGCCGCCTCGTCGCCAGGCGAGCCAGATCGCGGCAAGGGGGAGAAAGTACAGCACGGTCTCTCGGGTCAGGACCGCCACGCCAAAGAGAAGGCCCGCCACCGCGGTGACGCCGAGGGACTCGCGGGCGTCGGCCTCGAACAGCCGCTCGAAGCCCCACCACAGGAGCGTCGCGAAAATCGTCTCCGCCCAGAAATGGGCGGCAAACCAGACGAGCTCCGGGTAGAACGCCGTGACGGCGGCAGCCACGAGCCCCGCGCTCTCTCCAAAGGCCTTCTGGCCGATGCGGCCCACGGCAGGCACGAGCAGCGCCCCGATGAGACACTGTGCGACCTTCACCGCAGTGAGCGTGCCGAAGAGTGTGAAGAGGACCCCGACGAAGTACGGATACATCGGGGGGTGGAAGATGAAACGGAGTCGCAGCGGCGAGAAGCCGACGTTTTCCGAGGGAAGGATCTCGGTGCCCCAGGCCGTCCACATCCGCTCGTCGGCGACAGGCGACGTCGCGGGCTCGAGGATCATGAAGAGGAGTCGGACGAGCAGGCCGGCCAGGGTCAGAAGGGCGAGGCCGCGGCGGAAGGAGCCGGACACGACCGCGACCATAGCACACCTCCCGAGAGCGCCCGTCGGTTGAGCTCGAGGCGGTTTGGTCGTGCCCTTTGGCCCGTGCTACGGTCCCGTGTTGGCCCGATGACACGAACGCTCCACTCCTTCGCCGCCCTCGGCGTCGCGCTGGCCCTCGCCTCCTGCGAACATGCCCCCGACCCCACCGACCTACTCGAGGCCGGGGATCGGCTCGTCGAGGCAAGCGCCGCCGGGCTGGAGCGCGACGAAGTTCTGGACGCCGTCGGCCGCGGCCTCCGGGTGGGCGACGTCCTCTACCGGGGCTTCCCGGCCGGCCCCCCCGGTCGCCTCGTCTTCCGCCTCGAGGTGCCGCGCTGCGCCCGACTCGCCTTCGCGTGTGCCATCGATCCCCGCTTCCAGGACCAGCCCGCCGTCGAGTTCCTGGTCAAGGTGCGCCGCGCCGGACGCGAGGAAGTGGTCTGGACGCGGCTGCTGGACCCGATCTCCCGCCCCGGGGACCGCCCCTGGGTGCCGGTCGAGCTGGACCTGGACGACTACTCGGGCTCCGAGATCGAGCTCGTCTTCGAGACCCGGGGATACGAGGAGAGCGGCGAGCCGGAGGCGGCCTGGTGGGGCGCTCCGGCCGTGACGGTCCGGAGCACCGGGGCGCCCCTCGCCATCCTCTATCTGGTCGACACCCTGAGAGCCGACCACACCGGAGTCTACGGCTACGAGCGATCCACGACGCCGGAGCTGGACGCCTTCGCCCGGGACGCCGTGGTCTTCGAGACGGCGATCGTCCACTCCTCCTGGACGAAGCCGTCGGTCGCCTCCATTCTCACCTCGCTCCTGCCGGGTCAGCACCGGGCCGTTCAGCTGCGCGATGCCCTGGATCCCTCCAACGTCACGCTGGCCCAGCGCCTCGACGAACGAGGCTGGGCCACCGGGGCGGCGATCGCCAACTCGGTGATCTACGGCGCCGAATCGACGTTCGACCGCGGCTTCGACTACTTCGCCGGTCTCCACGGCGAGGACGACCGCCGCAGCAAGCTCGTGGATGCGGACGTGGTCGTCGACGCGGCTCTCTCCTTCATAGAGTCCCGCCAGGGACTCCCGACGTTTCTCTACGTCCACACGATGGATCCGCACGTTCCCTACAGCCCTCCCCCGCCCTTCGACAGGATGTTCGAGCCCCACCCGGCCGAAGGACATCCGGCCCGGGATCCGCGCACCGACTTTCTCGAGCCCCTCGATCGCGATCGGATGATTGCGCAATACGATGGCGAGATCGCCTACGGTGATCAGGAGTTCGGTCGGTTCGTAGCGGCACTGAAGGCCGCGGGCGTGTACGACGACGCTCTCGTCCTCTTCATCGCCGACCACGGAGAGGAGTTCCTCGACCACGGGCGATGGCTGCACGGTCGCAGCGTCTTCGACGAGCTCATCAGTGTTCCCCTGGTCGTCAAGTTCCCTGGCAATCGTCACGCCGGTGCTCGCGTGAGCACGCAGGTTGAGGGGGTGGACATCGTGCCGACCGTCCTCGAGGCCATGGAGATTCCCGTGCCGACCGGGCTGGCGGGCCTTCCCCTCACAAAGGCGATGGAGACGGGGGCCCCGGACCGGAGCGTGCTCTCGGAGATCAGCCATCGTGGCTTCGTCGCCTACGGGGTCCGCGGGGGCGCCGACAAGTACATTCGGCGCTTCAGCCCGGACGACGACGAGCTGTACTTCGACCTGGTCAACGACCCCAACGAGCAGGAGACCGTCATTGCCGAGCACCCCGAGCGAGTGCGCCATCTCAGGGCCCGAGGCGAGGAGGCCATGTCCTCCAACCCCTTCCGCTATGTGATCGACATCTCCGGCCACGGGCCGTGGGCGCTTCGGCTCGACGCCCGAGGCTGGATCGAGGACGTCCAGGCCGAAGGCTTCGACGCCGACGAGCGCTGGAGAGCCGGGGGGAACGGTCGATGGCTGGAGATCGAGGCACGCCCCGGCCTAGAGGCCCCACGCCAGGTGAGCTTCACCGTCCGGCCGCGGGGCGCTCCCGTCACCTTGTCGGGGACACGGGACGGACGGCGGATCCCGGCCTCCAGGGTGGCGGTGGGCGCGACCGGCTGGCAGCCGCCGGAGCTCCCGTTCCGGTTGCCGGATGCGGAGTGGGAGGCCGAGCGGGAGGCGGCCATCGAGCTTTTCGCCCCCCCCGACGCCACCCGGCAGGGCATACGGATCTGGCTGGTACTGCCCGCGGGACAGTCTCTCCTGGAGCTCGACGACGAAGCCCGCGAGCGTCTCCGAGCCCTCGGTTATCTGGGGCCCGAGTAGAGTGAGCGCTCGACTTCTCGTCTTCGACCTCGACGGGACACTCGTGGACTCGTCGAGGGACCTGGCCACCGCGACCAACGCCGCGCTCCAGCGCGTCGCCCCGCAGAGCCCACCGATCCCCCACGAGACCGTGCGCGGCTTCGTGGGGGACGGGGCGCGGGTTCTGATCGAGAGGAGCATCCGACACGCGCGTGTCGATCGAGCGGTCGACGAGGTGCTGCCTGTCTTCCTCGAGTGCTACGCCGCGTGCCTGCTGGAGACCACCGAGCTCTATCCCGGGATCCGGAAGGCGCTGGACTCCCTCGACGACGATCTGGTGCTGGCCGTCCTCACCAACAAGCCCGGGGGCTTCAGCCGCACCATCCTCGACGACCTGGGTGTCGGTTCCCGCTTCTCCCGGGTCTGGGGGCCTGACGACGCTCCCGCCCGCAAGCCCGACCCGGTGGGTCTCCTGGCCCTGGTGGCCGAGCTGGGATCGGACCCGGGCAACACCTGGATGATTGGCGACTCTCCGGTGGACGTGAAGACGGCCCGGGCAGCCGGCGTGCGCGTGGCCGGGGTGACGTGGGGCCTCGACCCCGAAGGCGTCCGCCAGGAGGGACCCGATCGCCTCATCGATGACCCGGAGGAACTCGTCTCCCTCGCCACACAATGAAGCCGTCCCTCGGATGTCGCTGTGCTACGCTTCCCGGCAACGTCATCGTCGGAAACACCAATGGCACACCTACTGATCTGGGGAAAGGCCAGCGAGATGCTGGCCGGAGCGCATCCCGTCCGTCCGTCGGGAGAGGTCCAAACGCTGGACTCCCTTCTCGCCGAGCTCGACGGCAAGACGGCTGCTCTCGTGCTTGTCGACCCCGAGCGCCTGGCCGCTGAGCAAGAGAAGGTCGAGGCCTGGCAAGAAGAGCACGGACGCTCGCAGACTGTCCTGGTGGCAGTGACCGACCCGGAGGAGGGTGACGCGGTTCTCGAACGCTTCAAGTGCCTGGACGACGTGCTTTCCCGCCCGGTGACGGCGATTCGTCTCGAGCGGAAACTCAGGCAGGCGGGCGAGAAGATCAACCTCGCCAAGACGATCCGCCAGCTCGAGGGAGCCCTCTATCGGAGGAGCAATGAGCTCTCCAAGCTCAACGAGATTGGCATCGCCCTCTCCACCCAGCGCGACATCGACCAGCTCCTCGAGCTCATTCTCAAAAAGAGCCGCGAGCTCACCTGGGCGGACGCGGGCAGCCTCTATCTCGTGGAGCGGGACGACGACAACGGCCCGACCCGTCCGGCCCAGCTGCGATTCAAGCTGGCCCAGAACGACACCGTCGACGTCCCCTTCAAGGAGTCCACGCTCCCCCTCGACGAGCGGACCATGGCCGGCTACGCTGCGATCACCGGCAAACTCGAGAACGTTGCCGACGCGTACCAGTTGCCCCCGGACTCGCCGTACCAGTTCAGCCGCACCTGGGACGAGAAATCTGGGTACAGGACGAAGTCGATGCTCACGGTCCCGATGCGCGACCACAAGGACGAGGTCATCGGGGTCGTCCAGCTCATCAACAAGAAGCGCAGGCGTGACACCGTCCTCCGGCCGGTCTCGATCGTGGAGGAAGAAGTCATCCCCTTCATCTCGGTCGACCAGCAGCTCGTGGACTCCCTCGCCAGCCAGGCGGCGGTCGCGTTCCGGAACGCGGCGCTGCTGAAAAACATCCGCGAGCTGTTCGAGAACTTCGTGACGGCCGCGGTCACCGCGATCGAAAAGCGCGACCCTGCGACCTCGGGTCACTCCGAGCGCGTCGCCATCCTCACCGTCGACCTCGCCAAATACGTGGACAGGGTGTCTTCGGGCACCCTGGGCGACCTCAGCTTCACCCGCGAACAGCTGGAAGAGATCCGCTACGCCAGCAAGCTCCACGATTTCGGCAAGGTCTCGGTGCCCGAGAAAGTCCTCAAGAAGGAGAATAAGCTCCTCGCCAGCGAGCTCAAGTCGATCGAGCTGCGTCTGGCGTATCGCGCCAGGATGCTCGAGGTGGAGCACCTGCGCCGCAAGCTCCAGGGTATCGACTCGAAGCGGCTGAGCGCGGCGGAGCTCGCGGCCCTCGACGCCTCGTATGCGGAGGAGTGCCGGGAGATCGAACGCGTCCTCGGCCTCGTACGCCTGGCCAACGAGCCGAGGATCGAGGAGAACAAGGGTACTGAAGCGATCGAGGCAACGTTCGAAGCCCTTCAGGCCCTGGAAGTCCGAAGCTTCGACAGCTGGGGACTGGAGCAGGACCTCCCTCTCGACGAGTGGGCGAGGGGCTCCTTCCTCAGCGAGAGGGAGCGGACGACGCTCCTAATCCGCAAGGGCAGCCTCACCAGGGAGGAGCGCGAGGACGACAAGTGGGGGATCAACAGCCACGTCCAGCACACCTACGAGTTCCTGAGGAAGATCCCCTGGACGGGCGAGCTGCGCCGGATCCCCGAGATCGCGTGGGCCCACCACGAGAAGCTGGACGGCACCGGATACCCGCAGGGGCTCACCGCTGCCCAGATCCCGGTGCAGTCGAAGATGATGACCGTCTCCGACATCTTCGACGCACTGCGGGCCTGGGACCGTCCCTACAAGCGGGCGGTCACGCCGGAAAAGGCCCTGGACATCCTGAACGACGAGGTGAAGCGGGGCAAGCTCGACGGTGACCTGGTGTCGGTCTTCGTCGAGTCGCGTCTCTGGGACAGCTCCCGATATCTCGACGAGCTCGGGGACTCCACGAAGCGAGGGAAAGCGCGGCCGTGAGCCAAGCGCCGCTGGTGATCGCCCACCGGGGTGACTCCGCCCACCGGCCCGAGAACACCCTGGCGTCCTTCGCGAGCGCCGTCGAGCTCGGAGCGTCGCTCGTGGAGTTCGACGTGCAGCTCACCGCCGACGGCCACGTGGTGGTCCTGCACGACCCCGAGGTGGGCCGGACCACGAACGGCAAGGGCAACGTGCGGCAGATGAAGCTGTCGGATGTGCGCGGGCTGTCGGCAGGCTATTCCGAGCGGTTCGGCGACGAGTGGGCCGGCGAGCGTGTCCCCACCCTGGCCGAGGCGCTGGCCCTCCTCCACGGGCGAGCCAGGGTCATGATCGAGATCAAGGAGGAGTCGGTCTCGAACGACGCGGAAGGAGGCGTCGAGGCACATGTGGTCGCGGCGATCCGACATCAGGGGCTGGCCGATCAGGTGGCGGTCATCTCGTTCGACCACCGCGCGCTCGTCCGCTGTGAGACCCTCGCCCCCGAGATCCTGAGGGGACACGTGTTCGGCCGCACGCCCCTCGAGGAGATGGTCCCCGACGCCCGGGACGCCGGATGCGGTGTCGTGATGCCCCACAAGAGCCGCATCAACGAGGAGCTCGCCACCCTCGTTCACGGGGCCGGCCTCAAGCTGGCGACCTGGGTCGTCGACGACCCGGCCGAGCTCGAGCGGCTCGCGAGGTTCGGGCTCTACGCCGTCGGCACGAACCGCCCGGGCGTGCTGCTTCAAGCCCTCGCCGACGGGTTGCTGGAGGACTGACGGTCTCAGTCCCAGTCTTCCATCGGCGTGGTGGAGACGACCCTGTGCATCCCTGCGGCGGCGAAGCGACGATACGCCTCTTCCGCCGGGTCGGTGAAGTCCGCCACGCCCGGGACGACGACGGCCGAGGAGCAGTCGTCGAGCAGGAAGATGCGGCGGGCCAGCGCTGGATCCCGCGTCCGGATCTCCTCGAGCAGGTCCTCCACCGTCCAGGCCACGCAGTGGCTCTTCGCCTGTCCCGCGACGATCACCGCGTCGAACGATAGCAGGTGGTCGATGAGGGCGATGTTGATCGTTCCGATCCGCTCACCGGCGGCGTCCTCGATGACCTCGGGGTGAAGGACCGAGTAGTGCTCGGTGAGGGGATTGCGGCCCTTCACCTCCACCCGGGTCGCCGACTGCCGGGCGATCGAGTGAAAGAAGACCGCCTCCTCGACGATCGAGACGAGGGCATGGCCGGTGCCGCCGACCATCGCGTGGTAGGGCCACACGACAAGGGGGTACTTGCCCCCCTGGTGGAGCCGCCCCACGTAGTGTCGGGCCCAGGCCTCGACGTCGAACCCGGGACGGGGCGCGACCGCTGCGGCAACGTGCGGGTTCACCCGCCAGCGCCCCGCCTCGATGTCCTCGAGGGACAGCACGGTGTGGGGCGAGGGATGCTCGCCGGCCTCGTCCACCCAGAACACCGGGTGGAAGATCTGCACCGCGGTGTGGGTGTCCAGGGTGACCACCACCTGGGTGATCTGCGCCAGGTGGCCGTAGAGAAAGGACGCGACCCGGGACGAGTCCTCGACCGCCCCACGACCCGAGCGCCCCCCCACGAACAGCTCGTATCCCGGCACGCAGAAGGTGTTCTGAACGTCCACGAGCAGGAGTGCGGTGCGCGAGCGGTCCGACGCCGCCGGGGAGACGCCGTGCTCGGCAGCCCAAGCCTTCGCCTCTCTCGCGTGCTCGTCGTACGCGACACGGAAAACCCTGGACGCCGAGGCCGAGTCGAAGAAGGCCGGCGCCGGAAGGGTCATCCCCCACCCTCGATCAGCGGATGGATGACGAGCCCGGAGGGCAGCTTGGGGTGGAAGAAGGTGCTCTTGGCCGGCATCGACTCGCCCGCGTCCGAGACGTCGACGATCTGCCGCACCGGGGTGCCCCGCAGGAGGAGCACCAGGCGGCAGGCGCCGCTGGCCAGGGCCTCCTCGGCCTCGGCTAGCGAGTGGACGTAGCCGACGGCGTCATCGGAGACATCGAGCAGGGGGCCGAGGACACCGTTGTGGACCATGTAGGCGTCGAGCGCGCGCAGACAGGCCGGCGATTCGGCGGACAGGAGCGAATCGGCCTCCGGCTTCGCCTCGGCGACGAGGGCGCCTTTTCCCTGCTCGGCCAGCGCGAAAGCCCAGCGCGCCTTCGACGCGGAGACCGCGGCCGCCCCCGCCCGCACGTCGGCGACGCGCTTCAGCAAAAAATGCCCGGTGAGGCGGTTCGATGCCTCGTCGAGTGACGGTCCCTCGAACAGGACCCGGTGGTACGGCAGGACGAGAAGACCGGGCGCCTCCATGGGTGTGAGATAGCCGAGCGTCCAGGCACCCTCGGGTCCCGTCTCGTCCCGCCAGCGGAGCGCCGTGGCGTGGCGATGGTGTCCATCGGCTATGTAGGCCTTCGAGCCCCCGAGCAGACTCTGCCATTCTCCGATCAACTCTCCGTCGTCGATCCGCCAGAGCCTGTGCCCCACTCCTTCGTCGTCGTCGAAGTGAGCCAGGGGCGGCGTCTTCATCGTCTCCGACACGAGAGCGGAGAACCGGTTCTCCGGGTCGGGAAACATGAGCAGGATCGGGCTGAAGTTGGCTCGGGTCGTCTGGAGCAGGCGCCAGCGATCCTCCTTCGGCGCCGACCGCGTCTTCTCGTGGGGCAGGATGATGCCGCGGTCGGGGTCTTCGGCCCTGAAGCGCGCGAGCAGGCCAAGGCGCCGATGCGTCGCGGTGCCCACGGCAAAGCTCTGCTCGAGTACGTAGAGCGACGGGACCTCCTCCGGGCGGAGCACGCCGTCGGCAATCCAGCTCCTCAAGGTGTCTCCGGCCTCGGCGTAGCCGGCCTCGCCCGACGTGCGATTGAGAACCACGCGGATGATGTTGTGGGCGTCGCGGGCGTAGAGCTCGTCACGCCGTGCCGGCGAGATCACGTCGTACGGCGGAGCAACCACGCGGGCCAGGTCTTCGGCATCAACGCCGTAGCGGATGCCGGGAAAGGGCTGGATTTCGGGCACGGGTGTCGAGCCTCCCGGGCGAAAGACGCCGGCAACCCGGCGTCGGCAGAACGACCATGGTACCCAATCCCCGGGGCCGCCGTCTGCGGCAGGATCCTCTACCGCCGCCGCTTTTTCTTCTTCTTTTTCGAGACCCGGGAGGGCCGTATGAAGGCGAGGGCCAGGGCGAGGATCGCCAGCACGATCTCCCATGGAGCGAGCCACACGCCGCTCACCATCCCCCTGAACCCGCCCGCCGCGCCGAGACCCAGCAGCGCCGTGAGCGGAGCCACCGCCAGCGCCGTTGCCCAGCGGGCCCGCCCGAGGGGCAGGATCACGTTCGGGAGAAGGAAGACCCACATCGCCGGGATCGGGTGGCGCCAGACGAGCACGCCGAAGAGCCCGGCCTGAGCGACACGCGCCAGAAGCACAGGCACTCCCCCGACGAGCCCCGTGCGCAGCCCGGGCAGAACGCTGGCCGTGGCGGCGGCCAGGAGCAAGCTCGAGCCGAGCACCTGCCCGAAGGCGGCGAACCAGCGATGGTCCTCCGCCGCTCCGGCCGGAGCGCGCTGGAGAGCCCGGACCGCTCCGACGAGACCATCGCCCATCCGTCGGAGCGCCCCGACGTCGAGCTCGTCGGCGGTGTCGGTGACCTGGTGATAATGAGGATAGAAGGCAGAGAACGACGAGTCGGACACCATCACCGCCGGCACCCCCGCCTGAAGAAACGACAGATCGTCGCCGTAAAACCGCGCCCGGAAGGCCCGGACGGCGGGCTGGTAGATCCAGGACAGTCTGGGATCGCCCACCCTGAAGGGTGCACCGACCTCCCTGGCGCCAGCGAGCACGGTTCGAACGAGCCAGCCCGGGGCCACCACCGTGCCGCCGGCTTCTCGGGGATCAGAATAGGCGATCGGGTGCAGGACCGGCGTCCCGCGCTTCCACCCGGACATCTCCACGGCAACCACCGCGACGATGCGTCGGGCTCTTGGTCCGAGGCGCTCGATCCAAGCCCGTGAGCCTGCGGTCCGACCCTTGCCCGTCGCCCAGGCTTCCTCGCCGTCGAAGGACGCGAAGACGATCGTGCGGGTCCGTGTCGGCTCCTGCGACATCACCCGGGCCAGCTCGATCAGAAGCCCGACACCACCGCCATCGTCATAGGCGCCTGGCGCCTCGGGAGCCGTGTCGTGGTGAGCGCATACGACCAGCATCTCTTCGCTAGGGCCGCGCAGGGTCGCGATGACGTTCGTGCCGCGGATACCATGGCGTTCGAAGCCCAGCAGCTCGACCTCGCTCAGCCCGGCGCCACGAAGCTCGGCCGCCACGTACTCGGCCGCAGCGTCGTTGCGCGGCGACCCCCAGGGGTGGGGTCCGAGGGCCGCCAACGCCGAGGCGTGCCTCAACGCACCATCGGCGTCGAGAGAGGCGGACAGGGCGAGGGCGAGCAGAAGGCTCATGGGGATAGTGAATTATAGCGGTGAGACGCTATGCTAAACTCCGGTGGCTTGTTCCGGAGGATTTCGTTCGAGTGCGTCGATTTGTCCAGTGTGCTGTTTCCCTGTTGCTCACCGCAGGCCTCGTTGTGCCCGCCGGCGCCGGGACGGTGATGGGCACGCCTCACTACATGTCACCGGAGCAGGCGCAGGGGAAGGTCGCCGACTTCCGGGCGGACATCTACTCGCTGGGCGTACTGCTCTTCGAGTGCCTGACCGGCACGCTCCCGTTCAAGGGCGAGACCGCGACGCAGATCGTCATCGCGCACATCCAGAAAACTCCGCCGCGTCCGCGGAGCTTGAAGCCGAACATCCCGCAGGATCTCGAGGACGCCGTCCTGCGCTGCCTGGCGAAAGACCCGGCGCAGCGCTGGCAGAAGGTGTGCGATCTCAACGAGGTGTTGAACGCGGTCTCGACGAGAGCGGACGCCGCCGCCTAGGGAGAAGCCCGGTCAGATCTCGAGCGCTCGCGCAGCGCGCTCGCAGTCCTCCTCGCGCACGTAGATGACGTACCCGTACTTGCCGTGGCCGTCCGAGACCCCGGTCGAGGCGTACACGTTGACGCCCGCCCGGTAGAGCTTCTCGTGGACGACGACCAGCGCCCCGAGCTCGTCGTCGCCCTGCAGGAGAAAGGCCTGGTGGGGCCCGTCGAGAGCCATGTTGGCCTTCCTGGCCTCGCTCGTCATCTTGGACGGCTCCGCGGGAAACAGCGTGATCTGCGTGCGGTCCGGCCCCACCGGGACCGTGGTGAAGGCGAGCAGATCCACCCCGAGGCCCGCCAGCGCGGAGAGGACGCGGTAGGCTTCGCCGGGCTGATCCCCGATGGTCGCGTGAAAGTACTCGGCGCGGCGGATCACGTAGGGCATGGCAGCTCCCAGGGGGCAGGTTCGCCCCGATCCGGGGAGCTTACTTCACTCGGCAGGCCCGCACGCCCTGGGCTTGACTGTTCCCGAGGCCCACCTCTATAGTCGCTGCAGTCTCATGCGCTTCCTCGCACGCCGGGCGCTTCCCGCCCTCGCCCTGTCCTTGGCCGTCTTCGCCCTGGTGGCGCCTTCCGGACGCGATGCAGAGGGAGGGCCCAGCTCCGATCCCGGTGCACGGATTGCAGCCCTCGAGCGGCTTGGAGCGGTCGCCCTGGTTCAAACGCAGCCCGATCCGGATTTTCCCGGACGGAGCCACCGCCGCTACGATCAGCGCGTCGATGGAGTGCGCGTGTTCGGGGCCCAGCTCGTGGAGCAGGTGGACGGGGAGGGCCGCACCCTCAGCGTCTTCGGTTGGATCGACGAGGGCCTCACAGCCGACGTCGTTCCCGGTCTCTCGGCCGACCAGGCCGTCCGGGTGGCCGAGGCCACCTACCCCCGGGGCGCCCTCGGCGTCGGGACGCCGGAGCTGGTCCTCCTGCCGTGGAACGATGGGGCGCTCCTGACCTGGACTCTCTGGATCCGATTCGACCACCATCTCGACCGCGTCTTCGTCGATGCTCGAAGCGGCGGCCTCGTGTGGCACTACGCCGACCTGCGCACCGACTCCTCGGTGGGCCTGGGGACGGGCGTGTGGGGAGATCGAAAGAAGGTCTCGGCGAGCCCGGTGGCGGACGGCTTCCGGGCCGACGACCGCCTGCGGCCGCCGACGGTAGCGACCTACGACTTCCTGTACAACCTCACGATCACGAGCCGGGCGCTCGCCGAAGAGCACATCGACCCCATGTACCTCGCCCGCAGCATCAACAACACGTGGGTCGACGGGGCGGTGGTGGATGCTCACGTCTACGCGGGCTGGACGTACGACTACTACTTCAAGCAGCACGGGCGGCGCGGGATCGACGGACAGGACCGTCCTGTGAAGAGCGTGACCCACTTCGTGCCCCGCTCCCTTGGCTTCGCCAACGCGTTCTGGGATCCCCTGCAGAACGCCATGTTCTACGGCGATGGCGACGGCGTCTTCAACGCCTTTTCCGGAGCGCTCGATGTGGTCGTCCACGAGATGACCCACGGGGTGACGCAGTACACATGGGACGGCATCTATCAGGGAGAATCGGGAGCGCTCAACGAGGCCTTCTCCGACATCATGGCCACGGGGGGTGAGTTCTTCTATCAGCCGCCGGGAGCCGCGCGGCTCCACGCGGACTATTTCCTGGGCGAGGACCTCTCGTTCGCGTTCAACCCTGGACGATTCGCCGTCCGCTCGATGGAGAATCCGTCGATGTTCTGCTCGGAGGCGCTGGGGATCTGCGACCCCGATCACTACTCGAACCTCTACCGCGGCCGGCTGGACAATGGCGGCGTCCACCACAACAGCGCCATCGCCAACCACGCCTTCTACCTGCTGATCGAGGGCGGCGTCAATCGCACGTCCGGGGTGCACGTCGACGGTCTCGGTCCGGGACGACGGGCAGACGCGGAGCGGATCTTCTACCGGGGCTTCACCGCATACCTGACACCCTCCGCCACCTTCGCCGATGCCCGCCAGGCCACGCTTCGGGCTGCGCGAGACCTTTACGGGGAGGCCGAGGCCGCCCAGGTGGCGGCCGCGTGGACGGCGGTCGGCGTCGAGTGAAGCGAGCATGGGGAGCGGCGTTCGCCGTCGCGCTGGCCGCCACGGCGCTGGCCCCCCGGGCCGCGGACGCGGCCGATCACCGCTTCGGCCTGGGAGTGGGCGGCGGCATCGCCCTGGGCTCGCTCGGCTGGAGCTCGACCTCCACGTGGGATGTGACGCAGGAGACCGCGGAGCTGACCGCCGACTACGATTCCGGCACCGGACCCGCCGTCGAGGCGATGGTCGGCGTCTGGGTGACGCCGAGCTTCGGCTTCAGAATCGCGTTCGGATGGTCACGCCGCGACACCGACGCAACGCTCACAGCGAGCCTCCCCCATCCGTTCTTCTTCGATCGTCCGCGCACCGTCTCCGGCGAGCTCTCGCGACTCGAATACAGACAGCTCGCGAGCCATCTCGACCTGGAATGGCGTCCACTGGTGGGACCCGTATCCGTTGCGGTCTTCGGCGGGTTGGCTCTCGTCCGAGTGGAAGCCGACTTCGTCGAGCGGGTGGAGTTCGACGAGCAGTACCCGTACGACGAGGCCACGTTCCGCGCCGCGGTGACCCAACGTGGTCGTTCGGACGCCGGCGTCGGGTGGAGTGCCGGGGCCTCGGTGTCTCACGTTCTGGGAAGCCGTGTGACCATCGGCCTCGAGGCCCGGTACACCCGGGCCAACCTCGAGCTGGTTCTCCCCGGCAACGCCACGGCCCCGATCGAGGCAGGGAGCCTGCAGCTCATCGCCGGACTTGGAGTGGGGTTCTAGGAGAATCAGCCGCCGACGCGCAGGAAGATCGGGTTGGAGTAGAACCACAGGTCTGACCAGGGATCCTCGCCCCTTGGGTCGGGCTCGGGCTCGAGCTCGGAGCCGTCAGTCCCCCGCACGCGCAGGTAGCTGTCGACTGACACGTCCTCCAGACGGAAGGTGAGCTCGCGATAGAGTCCGTCGATCGTCCAGTCCTTCTCCTCGAAGCGCGCAACGACCCGGGTCGTGGGGTTCGTGTCGGTCGAGCGGTCGCTCACGGGGCCGGTCACGTCGCCAGCGATGAGATCGACCCGGGAGACGCTGGGCTCATCCCCGTGATGGTTCGGCGTGGCCGGATCCAGGAAGCGCACCGTCACCTCGACCGTACTCCCGGCGGGAGCCGCGAGCTGGCCTCCGATCTGCGCGTCGACGGCCTCACCCTCCACACGGGCCGTGACGTAGAGCTCGGAGATGAGGTCGCCCAGAGTCACGAAGACCCGACCGCCCCGGATGGCTTCGAGGATCGCGTCGTGGTCTCGGTCGGCCCACACGTAGGTCTTGGAGTACTCCCCGGGCCAGAAGTCGGAGCCGTCTTCGCGCCAGGTCACGTGGGAGTCCGAGTTCGCGGTGATCCACCAGTGCCGTCCCTCTCCGAGCATGGAGTCCCAGAAGCCGCCCAGCCGAGCCGTCATCTGGTCGAACCCACCAAGGGTAGGAGAGCGACCGTAGCCGCCCCGGGGCTTCTCCGGATCGAGAGTCCCGTCCGGCTTCAGCGTGGACGCCTGATGCCCCGGAGCCCCGGCCATCCCCACCGCGACCTCCGGCGCCGTGTCGTTCCAGTCGCGAAGCTCCGACGGCGTGTTGGCACCGTAGACCCCCACGTCCGTTGCCGAGCGCGAGGGGTGGTTCGCGATCAGGACGGGTGGTGCCGGAAAATCCCGCATGGCCGCGAGGGCCTCTAGCATCCGCTCGGGGGTGTCCCAGCCCGGATCCGCCGGCCATGGCTCGCGCCTGGCGTAGCTGGACTCGATCTGATGCAGGCGCTCGGCCTCGTCGTGGGTGTGGGGGATGATGAGGCTCGAGTGCTCGGCACCCGGGGTGTCGAACTCCATGCCAAAGAACTGGACCACTTCGGGCACCACCAGGCGGGACTGGACCAGCTCCGGGTAGGCCTTCTCCAGATTCACCTTGCTGTGGTTCGGCCCGCCGTGGTCGGTCGCCACCATCCAGCTCAGCCCATGATGACGCCCCATCACCGCGTTCATGGCGATGGGGTAGATGGCGTCGCCTGCGATGATGGGCGTCGGTGGGTCCGTCTCCCTGTCCCACCCGACGCTGTAGCGGCTGTGGATATGATGGTCGCCGGCGAGCCACCGGGAGTCGTCGCGCTCGGCGACGTCGGGCGGAGCTGCGCACGCCAGGATTGAGAGAAGGGCCGCGATGGCCACGGCAGCAGCACCAATTCGCATCATTCCTGCCACTCCTGGTCTGGTTCGTCTTCGGTCGGCGCGGGACTCCGGGCGGCTCAGCCCACGTCGCCGTCGAGAGGCGTGTAGAGCTCGGTGGCCACCTTGCTGAGGCGACGTGCGAGGAGCTCCGCGGATGGTCGGACGGCCGGGTCCTTTGTCCCCACTAATTCCGACAGACAATGGCTCCAAAGGCAAGCCGTTGCCAATGACTCTGATTACAGGGGCTGCAGGCAACCTGGGCAGCCTTCTTGCGCGGCATCTCCTGGCAGGTGAGCATCATCTCCGTCTGATGCACCACCGCCGGCCACTGCCAGACAGCCTTCGAGGAGCCCCGGACGTCGAGCCGGTCCTGGCAGATCTCGCCAATCCTGAGACGCTTCGTCCTGCCGTTGATGGCATCGACATCGTGGTCCACCTGGCGGGGATTCTGTTTTCACCGCGCCCGGAGCGCTTCTTGCCGGAGACCAACACCCGCTGGTTCGAGAACCTGCTGAGCGCAGCCCTCGAGGCTCGTGTCCGCCGGATCATCCTGATCTCGTTCCCCCATGTGGAAGGCGACACCTCTGTGGACCTGCCCGCCACAGGCCGTCTCGATCGATCGCCCGCCTCCGTCCATGCCCGGACCCGGCTTCGGGAGGAGCAGGCTCTCCTGGCGCGGACCCGTGGAACGGACACGAGTCCCGTGGTGCTGCGGCTCGGCATGGTCTATGGCCGTGGGATTCTCATGATCGAAGCGGCACGGTGGCTGGCGCGTCGGCGACTTCTGGCTGTCTGGCGAGAACCAACCTGGATCCACCTCGTGTCCACGATCGACTGCCTGAACGCCATCGAGGGTGCGGTCTCGAGGGACGATGTCGAGGGCATCTACCACGTTGGCGATGAGAAGCCCGTCACTCTACAGAGCTTTCTCGACAGCGCCTGCACCGTATGGGGGTACCCTCGCCCCACCCGGTTGCCGCTCTGGCTCATCTACACGGCGGCCTACCTTTGTGAGCTGTTCGCGACGGTGGCCAGGACACCCGCGCCACTCACCCGAGACTTCATCCGCATCGGGCGCGTCTCCTATTGGGGAGACACTCGCCGCACGCGGGCCGACCTTCTCGCGGACCTCGAGCACCCAACTCTCGAGGAGGGCCTGTCGACGCTGCGGTGAACCCCCGCTCTCGCCCCGGGTGGGGATTCCGGATCAGTCGCCCAGGCAGATGCCCAGCTCGCGGGCCGTGCGCACGGTGTCGCAGTCCAGAGGCACGACCTTCATGCGCTTCGTCGCCTGCGCGAGCGGGACATAGTTGACGGTCGGGGGGTCGAGGGCCACCATGACACCGCTCTTCCCCTCGGCGAGGGCACGGACCGCCGCCGACCCGAAGCGCAGCGACAGGAGCCGGTCGAAGGCGGTGGGGGTTCCACCGCGCAGGAGGTGGCCAAGGACCACGTGACGCACCTCGCGCTCGGTCATCTCGCCGAGCGCCTTCCCCACCTTCTCTCCCATGCCGCCGAGCCGATCGGCCGCACCGAGCCGCTTCTCGAGGACCGAGCGCTTGCCCCCCTTCGGCTGCGCCCCCTCGGCCACGACCACGATGGCGAACTTACGGCCGGCGCTCCCACGTCTGTGGATCTTCGCGGCCACGGCGTTCAGGTCGAAGGGGATCTCGGGAATGAGGATGACATCCGCCGTGCCTGCCACGCCGGCGTTGAGGGCGATCCAGCCGGCGTACCGGCCCATGACCTCCACGACCATCACCCGCCGGTGGGCCTCGGCGGTCGAGTGGAGACGGTCGAGACACTCGGTGGCGAAGGACACCGCCGTGTCGAACCCGAACGTGATCACGGTCTTCGAGAGGTCGTTGTCGATGGTCTTCGGGACGCCCACGATCCGAACGCCCTTCTTCGCCAGGGCGTTGGCGATGGTCAAGGACCCGTCCCCTCCGATGGCCACGACCGCGTCGATGTCGTTTGCCGCCAGGCTGCGCACCAGATCGTCGGTACGGTCGACCTCCTTCAATGTCCCGTTGGGCATCCTCGTGGGGTACTTGAGGGGGTTGCCCCGGTTCGTGGTGCCGATGATCGTGCCCCCGAGATGTGTGATGCCGCGCACGCTCTTCCGGTCGAGCGGCATCAGGCCGCCGGCGGGGTACTCCTGAGGCTTGAAGATGCCGTTGTAGCCGTCCCGGATGCCAACCACTTCCCACCCGTGGTTCAGCGCGGACAGGACGACCGCCCGGATGACGGCGTTCAGGCCGGGGGCGTCGCCTCCGCCGGTGTTGACCGCGAGACGGCGAATCGGTGGGGGCTTCTTCGGCATGAACCCTCCTTCACAGGATGGTGCGTTTCTCGAACGAGCGGGTTCCGATGAACGCGAACAGCGCGAGGAAGCCCAGGAGCCCGCCGAACAGCAGCGGGAGCGCCATGTGGGGCGCGTTCGGAGTGACGGCCAGACGCATGGCCTCGCTCATGAAGGTGAGCGGGTTGAGCAGGAAGAGGTAGCGCACCGGCCCCAGGGCGGCGAGAGCCGACCAGGGGTAGTACGCGCAGCCGAACAGCATCATCGGCCCGAGCACGACCGCGAACAGCAGCCCGCTGAAGCGCGGCTGGACGTTGGTGCCCAGGGCCAGGCCGAAGGCAGCCGAGAGAAGCCCGCACACAGCGGCGAGGGGAAGGAGCGCTGCCCAGGCCGGGTGTACGTCCATCCCGCTCACCCGGTGCATGAGGATCATCATGGCGGGCAGCGCGATCAGGCCGGCCACCGCCGCGTGCAGGGACCCGGCCGTGATGCGCTCGAAGGCCACGCCGCGCACGCTGATGGGGGCCAGGAGCCTCTCGTTCACCTCGCGGCTCCCCGAGAGGTCCTTCACCAGCGGCATGAGGACGCCCTGGGCACCGGCCATCATCATCGTGATGGCCATGAGGCCCGGGAGCATCACCGTGCCAAAGCCGTCGGCGACGAGCTCCATCCGCGGCAAGAGGTTCCCGAAGACGAGAATCACCAGGATCGGCTGCGTGAGGGTGGCGACGAGCAGGGGCCCGGCGTCGCGACGGGCCACGAGAAAGTCGCGCCGGAGGAGCGCCAGGAAGGCGGTCACTCGCGCAGCTCCTTCCCGGTGAGGTGGATGTAGACGTCCTCGAGGCTCGGCTGCGCGAGGCTCACGTGCTGCAGATCGGCTTCGCCGTCGCGCACCGCGTGGAGGACCCGGTCGAGGAGGCCGTCCTTCGGGTCCACGAAGAGGCGTAGACGCTCGAGCCCGTCTCCGTCACTCGCGCCCGGGACGCGCTCCAGGTTGTGGACACCGGGGATCGACTCGAGGTGCGGGGCAAGCGGCCGGGGGGTGCGCACCCACAGATCGAGGACCTGGGCTCCGGGCAAGGTCTCCTTGAGGGCCGTGGGGGTGTCGAGGGTGAGGATCTGCCCGTGATCGATGATCGCCAGCCGCTGGCAGAGCTGGTCCGCCTCCTCCATGTAGTGGGTGGTCAGTATGAAGGTGAGCCCTCGTCCGTGGAGGGTGCGGAGCGTCTCCCACAGCTTTCGACGGGCCTGTGGGTCGAGGCCCGTCGTCGGCTCGTCGAGGAGCACGAGCTGCGGATCGTGCATGAGAGCCCGGGCGATCATCACCCGCTGCTGCTGTCCACCGGACAGCGCCGCGGGCTTCGTGTCGGCCTTGTCCGCGACCTGCAGCTCCTCGAGAAGCCGGCTCGCACGAGACTCGCGCTCGGCAGCCGGCAGCCCGAAGTATCGGCCGTGAAATGTCAGGATCTCCCGCACCGTCAGGTCCGTGTCGAGGTTGCGCATCTGCGGAACGACGGCGATGTGACGCTTGACGTCGCCCGGGGCCCGGGCCGTGTCGACGCCACCCACGAGGATACGGCCGGCAGTCGGACGCACGAGGGTCGAGATGCACCCGATGGTGGTGCTCTTCCCGGCGCCGTTGGGACCGAGGAGGCCAAAGAACTCGCCCCGCTCGACCACGAACGAAATCCCGCGCACGGCTTCCACCGGCCTAGTCTTACCCGTGCCGGGATAGGTCTTTCGCAGGTTGTCGACGACGAGAAGGCTCATGGAAATCGAGTGGGAGTCGAGGTCGTGGATGCTACCACGCCGCCGGTTCGGCGACTCCTCGGCGCGGCTGGGAGCGTCAATCCTCCACCCGCTGGCCGTCGCGGACCACCGTTCGTCCGCCCTTCACCACAGTCCGCACGGCCCCCACGCCCACCCGCACGAGATCCAGGAGGCGCGAAGAGCGCAGCAGCACCAGGTCGGCTTTCTTGCCGACCTCGATCGTCCCGATCTCGTCCTGCCGGTCGAGGGAAAAAGCCGCGTTCACGGTCACCGCAGCGAGGGCCTCTTCGAGGGCGAGCCCCATGGTGAAACACCCCACGGCCATGGCGAAAGGCAGCGACGGAGAGAGTCCCCCACCGGGGTTGACGTCGGAGGCGAGGGCCACGGGGACGCCGGCGTCGATCAGCGCGCGGGCCGGGGCGTAGTGACCCAGGCGGAGATAGAACGAGGCCGCGGGAAGAAGCGTTGCCACGCAGGAGACGCCGGCGAGAGCGTCCATCCCGGCCGCCGACACGAACCCGAGCTGGTCAGCGGAGCGCACGCCCAGCTCGCCGGCCAGCTCGGCGCCCCCGGTCCAGACCAGCTCGTCCGCATGGATGCGGAGCTTCATCCCGTGCTCGCGGGAGGCGAGGAGGATCCTGCGGCTCTCCTCCACGGTGAAGACGCCCTCCTCGCAGAAGACGTCCGCGAACTCGGCGAGGCCGGTCTCGGCGACCGCCGGGATCATCTCGTCGACGACGAGGTCGACGTAGTCGCCGCGTCGGTCGCGGTAGTCGAGGGGCACCTCGTGGGCACCGAGAAACGTGGGCACCACTGTCACCGGGTGAGCGGACGCCGCGAGTTGAATCGCCTCCAGGCTACGAATCTCCGCGGCTGTCTCGAGACCGTAGTCGCTCTTCACCTCGGCGGTGGTCGTACCGCAGAGGAGCATCTCGTCGAGGCGTCCTTCCACGCCCGCCGCCAGCTCCTCGACCGAGGCGGCCCGAGTGGCCGAGACGCTGCGGACGATGCCGCCGCCGGAGGCGGCAATCTCGCGGTACGAGGCCCCGGCCAGGCGGCGACGCAGCTCGTCGTCCCGGTCACCGGCGAAGACGAGGTGCGTGTGAGGGTCGACGAGCCCGGGCACGACGACCGCTCCGCCGGCGTCCAGGACGGTCGCGTCCGAGGTGAGGGTCACCGCCCGGTCGAGCTCGGCGTCGGGACCGACCCACACGATGCGTCCCTCCGATGCGGCCACGGCCGCGTCGACCCGGGTCTGCAGGTCCCTCATGGCGGCGCCGGTCCGCGGGGTGCTCCCAGCCAGCGTGGCCAGCAGACCGATGCGCCGCGTGGTGAAATCGGCGTCGATCACGAGCGATCGGAGCGGTTCATCGCCCCCCCATCCCGGCGCCGAGCCGCTCGCGGGCGGTCGCGGCGTCGATCCCGGAGACCGACACGCGCTTCTGACGCGCACCCGCGCCACTGACGATCCGAACCGCCGAGGGAGGGACGCCCAGGGCGCGCCCAAGGAGCCGCGTGAGTGCCTTGTTCGCGGCACCCTCGACAGGGGGCGCCGTAAGACGCACGACGAGGGATCCCTCCCGCTCGCCTGCCAGCGCATTCCGGGCGGCCCGGGGCTGCACCCTCACCCGCAAGGTCAACGCCCCCTCGCCCTCGCTGATCTCGAGCGCGTCGATGTCGTGCTCCCGGCCGTCTCGGCTCATCTGGAGTCTGTCGGCGTGCGTTGGGGTGGAGGCCCGCCCGGACCTTCGCCCGAGAGGCTAGCGCCTCCCCGTTTCCTCGCGACGCTTCAGGAAGCGGAGGTTGTCCTCGAGCTCGGCCTCCTCCTAGAGGTCGAGGAGGTTCGTGAGGCGCGTGACGAAGCCCCGGATGTCGGTGCGCAGAGCGTGCGCAGCGCGCGCAGCTCCAGGATGCCGCCCTCGACCGCGTGTGCCCGTCCCTGGGCCAGCTGGAGGAGCTTGTCCGCCTGCAGCTCGGCCTCCTTGACGTTGGCGTGGGCCTGCCGGTTGGCTGCTTCGCGGATGTCGTCCGAGGCCTTCTGTGCGGTCAGGAGCGTGCCCTTGAGGATCCCCTCGCGCTGGCGATGCTCGTCGAGGAGCCCTTCCATGTGCTTCACCTGCTGGTCGAGGGTGGCTCTTTCACGCTCCACGGCGGCGAGCTCCTCGGCAACGAGGGTCAGGTAGCCCCGCACCTCGTCGGGGTCGAGGCCACGGAAGCGGCGGGAGAAGTCCTGCCGCGCAACGTCCATCGGCGTGATCTTCATCGTTTTCCCCTAAAACACATCGTTCGGCATCGGCTGCTGTTGACGCAAATAGAACGCATAGTCGAGGAGCGACTGGACGATCCCGTACTGGGCGAAGATGACGAGGGCAAAGAGGACGAGAAACGCTATGTCGAGGGGAAAGTAGCGCAGGCTGGTGGGCAGCAAACGGCGAACGGCCCGAAGCGCCGGCTCGGTCACCATGTAGATAAAGGAGACGAGAAAGCTTCCAAGGGGGTTACCGGGTCTCGGGTTGATCCAGGAGAGGACCGCTCGAGCAATCAGAATCCACTGATACATGATGAGGAGCCAGCTCAGTACCATGGCGACCCCTGTGAGCATGTTGGACAGGACGAACATCCCTCGAAATCCTCCCCGGCCGGCCGTCAGGCCGCAGCCGTTCTCTCTCCAAAGATAGCGGAGCCCACGCGCACGATGGTGGCCCCTTCCTCTATGGCCGCCTCGAAGTCGTGGCTCATGCCCATCGACAGCTCGTCCCCGGCGATCAGCCCCGCCGCCGCCACGCGGTCCCTGAGGAGGCGAAGGCGCCGGAAGTAGGGTCGGAGCTCTTCCGGGTCGTCGAGGAACGGCGGCAGCACCATCAGCCCCTCGACGCGCAGACCCTTGAGATCGCGGATGGCTTCGAGTGCCGCCGGCACCTCGGCTTCCGGGATCCCGAACTTGCGGGTCTCGCCGGCCAGATCGACCTGCACGAGGGCGCGCAGGGTCCGGCCGGCCTCGAACGCCGATCGGGCCAGTCGCCCCGCGAGATCGACCGAGTCGACGGACTGGACGACGTCGAAGAGCGAAGCGGCCTTCCGAGCCTTGTTCGACTGGAGGTGGCCGATGAAATGCCAGGTCAGGCCCGCGGACCGCAGGTCGCCGAGTACGGCGACCTTGGCGTCGCCCTCCTGAACGCGGTTCTCACCAAAGTGGCGTACGCCAGCGCCAAACGCGGTCCTCACTGCGTCCGCCGGAAACGTCTTGCTGACCGCGACGAGGGTGACTTCCTCCGGCGGACGCGAGGCCCGCTCCGCCGAACGGGCGATCCGCTCCCGCACGGCGGCGACGCGGTCCGCGATCACTGCTTGAGCGCCTCGATCAGGCCCTGGGCCGTCGCAACGTACTGGGCGTTGTCCGGGTTCGTCGCGAGGTACGTCTCGAGGTGCGCGACGGATTCCGGGACCCTGCCCTGTCCGACGAGGATGGTGCCGAGGTGGTAGTGAGCCTCGCCCAGCTTCGGGTCTACGGCCAGCGCCGTTTCGAAAGCCGCCAGGGCCTCGGCGCCGTTGCCACCGTCCAGCAGGAACAGCCCACGGTTGAACTGCGAGACCGCGTCCTCCGGATTGTCGCTGGCCTGCTCGGCGAGGAGCGCCATCGCCTCGTCTCCTCGGCCGGTCTTGCGGTAGAGCTCGGCGAGCGCGGCCACGAAGGAGGCATCTCCAGGGCGCAGGTCGAGAGCCGACAAGAGGCTCATTTCGGCGTTCTCCCAGTCCTCTCTCTTGTCGTAGACGTAGGCCAGGTTGCGATAGACCTCGGGGATCCCGGGCTGGAGCTCCAGGATCTCCTTGAACAGCGCCTCGGCTTCGTCGAGGCTGCCGACCCGGGCCAGCTCCACACCCTCGCCAAATTTCTCCTGGATGAGCTCGGCGTTCGGACCCGCCTGCTTCGCTGCAGCCTCGAGGCTGATGATCTGGAGATCGGGGATGGGCGTCATGCCCCCCATCCCGATTCGCATGGTGAGAACGGCGTCGAGGTATCCCTCCTTGCTCGCGGTGATCTTGTAGCCGCCGGCGGGCAGGCCAACGTGAATGTACTCACCCTTGTCGTTGGTCTGGACCTCGAAGGGTGACCTCGCGCCGTCCGTGAATTCGATGAAGACCTTCGCGTCGGCCACGGGCGCCTCCTCGTCGTCGAAGACCTTGCCCCGGGCCCCCCCGCGGCTCTGTGCCTGGACCGAGGGCACCAGAAGTGCGACGACGGCGAGAGTTCCGACCGCAATGAGCGCACGCTTCATGGCTGTTCCTCCTTCACTCGATCAACTTATTTTCGCATGCCCGCTCGGAGGGCGGTAGGGGATCGGGTCCGTGGCGCCGGCCTCCCGAAATCCCCGGAGCCGCAGGAGGCAGGATTCGCAGCCCCCACAGGCCCGATCGCCGGCCTGATAGCAGGACCAGGTTTTTTCGAACGGCACCTCGAGGTCGCGGCCCCGGCGCACGATCTCGGCCTTGGACAGTGCGATCACGGGGGTCACGACCCGAAGCGAGGTCTCCGGCCGGGTGCCCAGGGTGATGGCCTCCTCGAACGCGCGGAAGAACTCCGGGCGACAGTCCGGATAGCCGGACGAGTCCTCCCAGACGGCACCGACGAAGATGGCCCGGGCCCCCAGCACCTCGCCCCACGAGGCTGCCGCCGAGAGCATGTGGGCGTTCCGAAACGGCACGTAGGAGGTCGGGACGGCTCCCGAGACCGGCTCCCCGACCCGCACCGGAACCCTGGGATCGGTCAGGCTGCTGCCGCCGATCTGGCGCAGGTCGGACAAGTCGACCACGAGCCGATCCTGGACGCCGAAGTGGTCGGCCAGCGCTCGAAAGCACTCGAGCTCCCGATCCTCGGTGCGCTGCCCGTAGTTGGCGTGAAGAAACGCCAGGCGATACTCCTGCCTGGCCATGGCCGCGACGACGGCGGAGTCCATGCCTCCGCTGACGCAGACGACGGCGAGGGGGCGCGGGCTCACACTCCCCTCTCGACCCCGGGCCACAGGAGCTTGTGCAGCTGTAGCTGCAGCCGTACAGGCAGGGCGTCGCCGAGGATCCACTCACCGAGCTTTCCCGGGGCGAGGCCGCCATGGACAGGGGAGAAGAGCACGGTGCATCGGGCTGCCAGGTCCTTCTCGTGAACCAGGGCCCGCGCCCACTCGTAGTCCGCTCGATCGGCAAGGACGAACTTCGCCTCGTCCGTGGCCCGGAGCCGATCCAGATTGGCCCAGTCCATCCTGTCGCTCTCACCCGAGCCGGGGGCCTTGATGTCCATGACGGTCACGGCCCGCTCGTCCAGGGGCCCGAGCGAGATGTGACCCGAGGTCTCGACGGTCACCTCCCAGCCCTCGTCCAGGAGGCGGCTGACGAGCAGGAACGCCTCGGGCTGGGCGAGGGGCTCTCCGCCGGTGAGGCAGACCAGCCGCGTGCCGTGGACGGCGATCTGCTCCACGATCTGATCCAGCTCCTGCCGCACGCCCTCGTGAAACGCGTAGGCGGTGTCGCACCAGACGCAGCGCAGCGGGCAGCCGGTGAGACGCACGAACACGCAGGGGCGACCGGCGCGCGTCCCCTCTCCCTGGATGGAGCAGAACACCTCGTTGACGGTGAGCATTCCTACTCCGAGTACGTGGCGCTGCAGCCGGGGGCCTCCCAGACACGGACGCGGGACAGATGACGGCCCTCCGACCCCATCCGGGCCCCGACCTCGCGAAAGAAGTACCGGGCCACGACCTCGGCCGACGGGCTCACGCCGGCGAAATCGGGATGCGAGGTGATGTCCCCGTAGTGAAGACGCTGGCAGACTTCGCCCACGGCCTTCTTCAGGTGCTCGAAGTCGACGACGACGCCCAGGCGGTCGAGGGCCTCCCCCGACGCCACGACCTCGACCCGCCAGTCGTGCCCGTGCTGAGGCTCGATGGGCGTGCCGCCGTCGTGGAGGACGTGGGTCGCACAGAACGTCGTTTCGTAGGCCACCTCGAACAAGAGCGATCCTCCGGAGCTCACCATTGTCGCCGTCACCCCGGGGCGCTGTCCAGGGGGGTCCGCTATGATGTGCCGCTCATGGGCGACCCACCCTCACTCCACCAGCCGTACGATCTGCGCCGGGGCGCTCTCCTGGTGGTCGTGTCCGCCCTTCTCTTCGCCGGGATGGCGGCGGCGGTCCGTGTGGCCTCGCAGGAGCTCCCGACCGCTCCGATCGTCTTCTTCCGCCACTTCCTGATGCTGCTCTTCGTCGCCCCGTGGCTCATCCCGCAGGGGCGAGGGGCTCTCAGGACCCGGGACCTTCGCAGCCATGTGGTCCGAGGCCTGGCCGGCCTGGCCGCCGTGTCCTGCTACTTCTATGCGATCGCCCACCTGCCCCTGGCCGACGCGGTGCTCCTCAATCAGTCTCTTCCCCTCTTCGTTCCCCTGGTGGAACGGGTCTGGCTCGGCGAGCCCATCCCCCGACGCCTGTGGCGCGTGCTCTTGATCGGGTTCTGTGGCCTGCTCCTGATCCTGCGCCCGGGCATCGGCGCCTTCGAGCCTGTCGCCCTCGTGGGCCTCGCCTCGGCGATCTTCGCATCCATCGCGCAGGTGGGAATCCGGCGCCTGACCCGCACCGAGCCGATCACGCGGATCGTCGTCTATTTCGGTCTCATCGCCGCGACCGCCGTCGCCCCGGCGGCGGCCCTCACTTGGCGCACCCCGTCGGCCGTCATCTGGGCGGTCCTGCTGTTGCTGGGCGGGCTCGCCACCGTGGGTCAGCTCACGCTGACTCGCGCCTACGTCTACGCCCCGGCGGCGCGCATCGGGCCGTTCCTCTACGCGGGGCCCGTCTTCGCCGGCCTTCTCGACTGGGCCCTCTGGGGTCGGCTGCCAGACCTGCTCTTCGTCGCCGGCGCGGTCCTCGTCGTGACGGCGGCCACGCTGGCGCTCCGCATCCGGGGTGGGACGCCGGTCATGACGGCGGCTCCCGTTGATCCCCCTCGGCGCAGCGGCTAATCTCCGTCGATCATGTCCAATATTCGCCCGGGGACCATCAGCGTCTGGGAGCAGCTCTCGCCCGTGCTCGCGATCTTTCGGCTGGTTCCCGAGGAGGGGCACCCCTTTCCCCGCTACGAGGCCGGACAGTACATGGCTCTGCGACGTGAGGACTGCCGGCTCACTCGACGCGTGACCGGTCCGGACGGGGAGAGGCGCTTCATCCCGGACCTGGACGAGACCGGGCGGCAGAAGCGCGGGCCGGTGACCCACGCCTACTCCATCGCCTCGGCGCCCTTCCAGACCGAGAGCCTGGGCCACGTGGAGTTTCTCGTCATCCTCGAGCTGGCCAGCACCCTGGGTCGTTTCACCGAGTCGCTGTTCGACATGGAGCCCCGGGAGGGTGGCGAGATGGGCTACGTGGAGCGCATCGTCGGCGAGTTCACCCTCTCGCGTCGTACCGAGGGAATGCCCCACGTGCTCATGGTCGCCACCGGCACCGGCCTCGCGCCCCTCGCTTCCATGGTGCGCCAGATCGACCACGACGCCTCGGCCGGACGTCCGGTCCCGCAGCGCGTCACGCTCCTCGTCGCCAACCGCACCCGCGCCGAGCTCGCCTTCCACGAGGAGCTCGCCGCCATCGCCGCCGCCCGCCGCTTCGACTTCGTCTACGTGCCGTCGGTGAGCCGGCCGGGCGACGAGCAGGGGCGCGAGGCCATCGGTCGCGGCCGTGCCAACAACGTCCTCCGCCTGGCCCTGGACCTTCCGATGGCGGAGGAGGAAGCGCTGGCGGAAGCGCGCAAGGAGGGCCGCGATACGAAGGCTCTCGAGGCCGGGGTCGCCCGGGCCGTGGCGCCCCACCTGCCACCGGGAGTCGACCTCCGTGCGCTCCGGGCGCGCCTCGACCCCGAGACGGCCGCCGTCCTCACCTGCGGCAACGCCCAGGCCATGGCGGACATCCGCAAGGCGGCGGAGACCCGGGGGATGCGGGTCGAGCAGGAGGAGTGGTAGGGGTCTTCTAGAACCTGTAGCCGATCGCCGCACCCATCTGGAACGACGTGGACTGATAGAGGCCCTCGTAGCCGTACCGGCTCAGCCCGTCGGTTGAGCGATCGCGGAAGAGCAGGTATCGGCCGAACAGGTCGATCTGAAAATTCTCGTAGCGATACGTGCCTCCCAGGCCGAAGACGTGGCGGTCCTCGTCGTGAAGGAACGGCGAGATCGTGGCCGTGGGCTGGGGGCTGTGATCGTACGCGTATCCGCCGCGAACCGCCCATGTGTCGCTCAGCAGGTACTCGACGCCCAGCCGGCCCTCCCAGATGTTCTCGTAGTCCTGCGGAAGCTCGGTCCTCGTGATCCCCTCTTCGTTGGGATACGTGAAGAGCACCGAGTCGAAGCTCGACCAGAAGGTGTAGATGATGTCGCCCTCGATGGTCCAGTTCTCCCGCCGGATGGCGATGCCTCCGGTGAGCGTGGACGGGTAGTAGTGGTTGATCAGCACGGGCTGCCTCGGGGGCAACGTGAGCGGCACAAGGGCATCGACGATTTCATTGCCAGTCAGGATCTGGTTGAACTCGGCCGTACCAGAGTACTCCACGGCGACCTTGCTGCGGAAGTGCAGCCCGAGAGAGAAGCTCTCGGAAGGGCTCGCCAGGAATCCCGCGTTCCAGCCGATGGCCGTGTCGCTGGCGCTCTCGATGGTCAGCTCGGCCACGTCGGTGGGCTCGGGAAACGGGTTCGGTTCGGCCAGGAGACGTTGCTGGTGGTCGAAGCTCGCGAAGAGGACGTTCAACCCCCCTCCCACAGCGAGCCGATCTGCGAGCCGCCAGGCCACGGTGGGGTTGAGGTTCCGGGCCCGGGTCCGGCAGTCGGTGCAGATGTAGCGGCCGGTGAACTCGTCGGGGTTCTCCCACATCGCGCGCGAGCCGAACTGGGTGTAGAAACCGAGACCCACGACCCAGCTCTCCGAGACTTGCTGTGTGTAGTAGAAGCTCGGCAGGATTCCGAGCCCGTTCTCGGTTTTCTCCAGGGTTCCCGAGGGCGGAAACGGTCCCTCCCCGGTGAAGTCCGTCTTGAAGTTCCCGAGACCGGCGCTCAAATAGAGGTTCTTGCCTCTCAAGAAGCCCACGCCTGCCGCATTGAAGTAGATGGCGGAGGGATCGTACGCCTGGGCCACGTAGGCCCCGGCAAAGCCCATGGCCCGCGCGCCCTGGTTGTAGATCTCGAAGCCCGCAGCCTCGGCACGATCGAGAGGGGCCAGCAGCAACCCCAGGGCCAGAACGGCCAGGCGCGCGTGCGGCTTCAAAGCGACGACGGTCATCGATCCTCCTTATTTAAGAGGATACTCCAGGTTGGGGTCATCTGGGGTCCACTGCGCGACAGATTGTGGCCTGGCTCACGCCGAGTTTGAGGGCGGCGGCGCTCCTCCGCCCATGAATCGCTCGACCTCAGCGATGTCGTGGACGAGACGCGCCGGGGGGAGGCTCTCGAGAAACCGGGCCCCGTAGGCCTTGCGCACCAGGCGAGAGTCGAGGACGGCCAGGATGCCGGTGTCCGAAGCGGAGCGGATGAGCCGACCCAGGCCCTGCTTCAGCATGAGCACGGCCACCGGCACCTGATACTCGCTGAATGGGTTGCCTCCCTGGCTCCGCAACCGCTCGATGCGCGCAGCCACCACCGGGTCGCCCGGCGAGGCGAAGGGCAGCTTGTCGATGACCACGCACGAGAGCTGCTCTCCGACCACGTCGACGCCCTGCCAGAAGGAGGCCGTGGCCAGGAGGACAGCGTGCGGTGTCTCCCGGAAGGACTCGAGAAGCGCGGGCTTCGGGGCCTCCCCCTGCATGAAGACCGGATAGTCGATTCGGCCGGCGATGCGCTCCGCCACCGCGTTCATGTTCGCGTACGACGTGAAGAGGACGAAGGCCCGGCCCCTGGAGACCTGAAGGAGGCGAACGATCTCCTCTGCGGCATGGTCGACGAAACCCGGCGAGGATGGCTCGGGGATCTGCCGGGGCACGTAGAGGACGGCCTGGTCCTGGAAATGGAAGGGCGAAGGCAGCAACAGCTCGTCTGTGGCTTCGATGCCGAGGCGCTCCTTCATGTACGTGAAGCCTCCGTCCACCGCGAGGGTCGCCGAGGTCAGGACCGCCGCCTTCACGTTGTCGAAAAGGAGCTCTTTCAATCGCTCCGAGACGTCGATGGGCATCGCCCGGAGGAAGACGCCTCGCCCCCGGGTCTCGATGAAGTAGACATGGGTGTCTTCCTCGGCCTTGAAGAGAAACGCCAGCTCGCCGGCCAGCGTGAGGGCGCGGCCGGCAAGGCCGGCGATCGACTCCGGCCGGTCGGGGATGGCGAGGAGCGCCGTCCGGAGGCCCTCGAGACGCTGGAGCAGAGCCAGGGCCTCTTCCGTAGCGCGCTCCGTGATCCAGTTCGGCTCGAGTCGCCTCCCGGGGCCACGGGCGAGCCGGGCAAACAGCCGCTCGCTCCGCATCCTGACGCTCGCCACCTCGGCGCGCACCTCCCGAGCATCAAGAGACGCCGCCTTGAGCTCGCGCTCGACGTCGCGGGTGAGCTCGTCGACGCGGTACGACGAAACCTGCACGCCAAAATACTGGGTCGCCACGTCCTCGACGAGGTGCGCTTCGTCGAGGATGACGGTGTCGTAGGGAGGGATCACCTGCCCGTAGCTGCCGTCCTTGACCGCCAGGTCCGCGCACAGGAGGTGATGGTTGACCACGACGATGTCGGCCTCGAGGGCCCGCTGGCGCATCTTCGTCACGAAGCAGGCGTCGAACAGCGAGCACGATTGTCCGATGCAGGTCTCGCTGGCGGCCGAGACCTCGTGCCAGAAGTCCACCGAGTCGGGCATGTCTGCGATCTCCGCCCTGTCGCCCGTCTCGGTCTCGGGGGCCCACTCTTCGACCGCTTTGAACAGCGGCGCCTCGTCGGCTCGCCGGAAGGTGCCCGCTTTCGAGAACGACTCGTGCCGCAAGAGGCAGAGGTAGTTCGCCCGGCCCTTCATGACGGCCACGCTCAGCTCGCGGCCCAGGGCCCTGGCGAGCAACGGGATGTCCTTGGAGACGAGCTGCTCCTGGAGGTTCTTGGTGCCGGTGGACACCACCACCCGCCGCCCCAGCTCCACCGCCGGCAGGAGATACGCCAGGGTCTTGCCGGTCCCAGTGCCGGCCTCCGCCAGCAGGAGCCCCCCGTTCTCGAGCACCCCCCCGACGGCCTCCGAGAGCTGCTGCTGCCCGGGCCGCTCCTCGTACTCGGGCAGAACGCGGGCAAGGAGCCCGTCCCGACCGAAGAACTCCACTACTTCTTCCAGAAGTCGGGGGTGAGGATCACGATCAGCGTATAGAACTCCAGCCGACCCGCCACCATGCAGACCATGAGGACCCACTTCGAGAGCGCCGGCAGGTGAGCGTAGTTCTCGGCGGGTCCGACGGTGCCGAACCCGGGGCCGATGTTGAAGATGCTGGCGACGCTGGCGGTCACGGCGGTGAGCAGATCGACACCCTGCGCCGCCAGGAGCGTGCAGCTCACCGCGAGCACGACGAGCGCCAGGTAGATCAGGCTGAGCAGGCTCTGGATGGTCGGCTCGCGGACGACCTTCCCGCCGAGCCGCACCGTGAAGACCCCGTGCCGCTCGACCATCCGACGGAACTCCCGACCGACCACGCGAGCGAGAAGGACCACCCGTGCGACCTTGATGCCCCCGGTGGTGGAGCCGGTGCACCCTCCGACGAACATCAGCCCGAAGAGAAGCATCTGGGCCAGCGGGTACCACAGCTCGAAGTTCTCGGTGCCGAGGCCGGTGCCCGTGATGATCGCACTCACCTGGAAGGCCGCGCCCCGGATCGCGCGCGCGACGTCGTATCCGTTGAACAAGACGAGCGTCGGCGTGATGAGCGCGACGACCGCAAGAGCGACCAGCAGGAAGGCGCGGACCTCGAAGTCCTTGATGAAGCTGCGTGGACGCCGCTCGACGAACAGCCGGTAGTGCTGCACGAAGCTGATCCCGCCGATCAGCATGAAGACGATGATGATCCACTCGATCGTCGGGCTCTGGAAACCGCCCACGCTGGCGTTGCGCGTGGAGAAGCCACCGGTGGCCAGCGTCGAGAAGGCGTGGCACAGGGCCTCGAACCAGGTCATCCCGGCCAGCCGCAGCGCCACGAGCTCCGCAACGGTGAAGGCGACGTACAGCTTGTAGAGAGAGATCGCCGTCTCGGCGATGCGTGGCTTCAGCTTCTTCGACTTCGCGCCGGAGAACTCGGCCCGGTAGAGCTGCATCCCGCCGTGCCCGACCAGCGGCAGGATGGCGATGCCGAGGAGGACGATGCCCATCCCCCCCAGCCAGTGGCTCAGGCAGCGCCAGAGCTGGATGGGCTCCGGCAGCGCCTCGACGTTGTTCAGGATCGTGGCGCCGGTGGTCGTGAAGCCCGACGTCGCCTCGAAGACGGCGTCCGTCACGCTCGCGAAGTAGCCGGACCAGATGAACGGGAGCGACCCGAAGCCCGCGGCGGCGAACCACGCCAGCACGACCAGGAGCAGCGCCTCGCGCTGCTTCAGCACCCGCTCGGGGCGAGGCAGTGCCGCCAGAAGCGAGCCGCCGGTGGCGGCGGTCAGGAGCGCGGCGGCCACGAGAGGTTGAACTCCCCTGGTGCCGGTGACGAGCCCCCACCCGATCGGGAGGAGCATGGCGGCGGCGAGGGCGAGGAGGAACTGAGCCAGGATGAAGCCGACGACCGCCCAGCGGATGAGCAAGGATCAGGCCTTTCCCGACTCCACGAGGAACGCTGACTCCAGCTCCGGCACGACGCTCTCGAGACAGAAGAACAAGACGCGGTCGCCCGGTTGGATCACCACACCACCCCGGGGCACGATTGCCTCACCGTCGGGACGCACGATCGCCCCCACGATCGATCCCCCGGGGAAGCGCAGGTCCTTGAGCGGCCGCCCGACGTACTTCGATGCCTCGGTTGCCACCAGCTCGATGGCCTCGGCCTCTTCTTCACGGAAGGTCGTCACTGAGAGCACTCGCCCCTTGCGCACGAACTGGAGGATGCGGTCGAGTGCCGCTAGCCGGGGGCTCACCGTCGTGTTAACCCCGAGTCTCTGGGCGAGGGGCAGGTAGTTCAGGCGGTTGATGAGAGCCACCACCTTGTGCGCCCCGAGCCGCTTGGCGAGGAGCGACGCGATGATGTTGTCCTCGTCGTCGTTCGTCAGGGCGAGGAACGCGTCCACGCCGTCGATGTTCTCCTCTTCGAGAATGCGCTGGTCTGTCCCGTCGGCGTGCAGGACCACCGTCTTGTCCAGGATCTCGGCAATCCGGCTGGAGCGCTTGGCGTCCTTCTCGAAGAACTTCACGTTCACGCCCTGCTCCTCGAGCAGCTCCGCGCAGGTGATCCCGAGCTGCTTGCCCCCCAGGATGAAGACGCTCTCGAGCTTGCTCGTCCTCTTGAGCCCCATGAACTCGACGACGTCCAGGAGGTTTTCGTGGGTGCCCAGCACGTAGAGGTGGTCCCCGACCTGCACCTCCACGGCGCCGTGGGGAACGACCACCTGCCCGCCGCGAAAGATGAGGGCGATGAGTGAATTCTCGGGGGGTCCATCTTCCTGCAATTGAACGAGAGTGCGACCTGCCAACCGCGAGCCGCGCTCGACGCTCATCCCAAAGAGCCGTACGCGGCCGTCGGCGAACTCGTAGATGTCGGACACCCCGGGGAGTCGGATCACGCGCATGATCTTCTTCGCCAGGTCCTGCTCCGGATGAATGACGAGATCGAGCTTGAGACCCGATTCGGCGGCGATTCGCCTCCACTCGTCGACCTCGTGGGTGCGAATGCGTGCGACCTTGATGCACTCCGGAGACTCGACCTGGGCGATGAGGCACGCGAGGACGTTCACCTCGTCGGTGTCGGTCACCGCGATCATCAGCTCGGCGTCGCGGACGCCGGCCTGCTGGAGGGTCAAGACCCGCGAGGCGCTGCCCTCCACCACGTGGACGTCGAGGGTGGACTCCAGCTCCTCGCAACGGGCGGGGTTCGGATCCACGATGGTGACCTCGTTGCCCTCGCGGACGAGGCGGCGCGCGGTGAGCGCTCCGACCTGTCCGCCCCCGCAGATGAGGACCCGCATGGCGTGGAGGTTAGCGCATCGCTCAGGCGCTGGCGAGCGACTTCTCGTACGCCTCGAGCCTCGAGGCGTAGAGCGGGAAGCGGGCGCAGAGCTTCGAGACGTCGCTCTTCACGGCGGCCAGCTCGGTGTCGTTGTCGACGCTGCCGAGGGCCCGGGAGATGAGCCGGCCGATGCCCTCCATCTCCGGCTCCTTCATCCCACGGGCGGTGAGAGCCGGGGTCCCGACGCGGATTCCCGACGCGACCATCGGCTTGTTCGTGTCGAAGGGAATCGTGTTCTTATTGACGGTGATTCCCGCATCGTCCAGCGCCTTCTCCGCCACCTTGCCGGTGATGCCCTTCGAGAAGACGTCGACCAGCATCAGGTGGTTGTCGGTCCCCCCGGACACGAGCCGCCAGCCCTCGCCCGAAAGCGTTTCGGCCAGCGCCCGGGCGTTGGCCACGATCTGCTCCTGGTACGTGGTGAACTCCGGCGCCAGCGCCTCTTTGAAGGCCACCGCCTTGGCCGCAATCACGTGCATGAGCGGGCCGCCCTGGACACCCGGGAAGAGCGCCCGGTTGATCTCCTTCTTCCAGTCCTCCTTGCAGAGGATGAGGCCGCCCCGGGGTCCGCGGAGCGTCTTGTGCGTGGTCGACGTGACGAACTCGCAGTGCGGCACAGGGCTCGGGTGGAGGCCGGTCGCCACGAGGCCGGCGATGTGGGCAATGTCGGCCATCACAAGCGCCCCGGAAGCGTCGGCCGCCTTGCGGACGGCCTCGAAGTCGATCGTCCGCGGGTAGGCGGACGCCCCCACTACGATCACCTTCGGCCGGTGCTCGACGGCGAGCTTCTCGAGCACGTCGTAGTCGATCCGCTCGTCGTCCTTCCGGACGCCGTAGGGCACGACCTTGAAGTACTTGCCCGAGAAGTTGAGCGGATGCCCGTGGGTCAGGTGCCCCCCGTGCGAGAGATCCATGCCGAGGATCGTGTCCCCGGGCTGCAGCGTCGCCAGGTAGACCGCGGTGTTCGCCTGGGCCCCGGAGTGAGGCTGCACGTTGGCGTGGTCGGCGCCGAAGAGCTGCTTCGCCCGCTCGATGGCCAGCGTCTCCGCCACGTCCACGAACTCGCACCCGCCGTAGTAGCGCCGCCCCGGATACCCCTCGGCGTACTTGTTCGTGAGGACCGTGCCCATGGCCTCGAGCACGGCCTCGGAGACGAAGTTCTCCGAAGCGATCATCTCGAGCTGGCTCCCCTCGCGGCGGGTCTCGTTGAGGATGGCTTCCGCCACCTCGGGGTCGATGCGGGCCAGGTTCTCCATCGCCACTACCTCGTCTCGATCTTCGCCACGCGACGCCCGTGTCGGCCGCCGGCAAAGGGGGTCTTGAGCCAGGTCTCGAGAATCCGCTCGGCGAGGGCGGGATCCATCGTGCGCCCGCCGAGGGCCAGGACGTTGGCGTCGTTGTGCTCGCGGCTCAGTCGAGCGGTCTCCTCGTCGCACACGAGGGCCGCTCGAACCTCCGCGTGACGATTCGCGGTGATCGACACCCCGATGCCGGTGCCGCAGACGAGGACCCCCCGGGGGACACGCCCACTCCCGACGGCCTCGGCCACCCGGTGCGCGAAGTCCGGGTAGTCCACGGAGTCCTCCGAGTCCGTTCCCACGTCCTCCCAGGGGACTCCGAGCCGGTCGAGGACGGTCTTCAGCTTCTCCTTGAGCGAAAAGCCGGCATGATCGGAGCCGAGGATGACGGGATCGGGCATGGACGGGAGCGCGGAGGACAGCCCAGTATAGCCTGAGCAGCGGCCGGGCCTTCGCTCAGGCTGGGCTGGGTCCTGGGGGGAGGGGGAGTGTTCTGACCCACTCTGCGATCGCTTTCGCCCAGTCCTCACCGGCCTGGGAGATCAGGTCGTTGTGACCGAGGCCCGGGAAAACGTGCAGGCGCTTCGGGTCGGGGGCGGCGTCGAACAGCGCCCGGCCGTGGTCGACGGGAACGATGTCGTCGCGGTCGCCGTGCATCAGGAGGAGAGGGCACTCCAGCCCGCCGATCCGACTGAGGCTCGGGTAGGCATCGGGCACGAGGAACGCGGGCAGGATCGGGTAGTGCAGGCGACCCATGTCCCGAACGCTCGTGAAGGTCGAGACGAGGACGAGGCCTCGGGGCGGGGCGTCCCGGGCCAGGGCCAGCGCCACGGCGCCGCCCAGCGACTCGCCCAGATAGACGACGCGGGCGGCGTCGACGCCCTCCTGGCTCAGGAGGACCGAGCGGGCGGCGCGAGCGTCCCGATAGGTTCCCTCTTCGTTTGGACTGCCCGTCGAGCGGCCGTAGCCGCGATAGTCGAACAAGAAGACGTCGAGGCCGACGCCGGTCAGCAACTGCGCGTGGAGGAGACGGTCCCCGATGTTGCCGGCGTTCCCGTGAAAGAGAAGGACGTGCCCGAGCGCCTGGCCTCGGGCGCGGAACCACCAGGCGTGAAGGCGCTCGCCGTCTTCGGTCTGGATCTCGATGTCGAGGGAGTCGAGACCCACCGCGGTCGGTTCGAAGAGGATCTGCTTCGAGGGAAAGTAGAGAAGCGAGTTCAGCAGGAACGGCATCATGAGCCAGAGGACTACCAGAAGAAGAACGAGCCCCGCCAACAGCCGAAGGACGCGCCGCAGCATGCCCTATTATTTGACGATATCCTCTTCAGCCACCGATGAGAATCCAAGGGCCGGTCGTCGTCGATCGTCGGGGCGAGGCTCGCATCGCCCGGGGGCACCCGTGGATCTATCGCTCTGACGTGGTCGAAGACGGTGGTGCCGCGGCCGGAGCCGTGGTGCGTGTCGCCACCGCGAGAGGTCGGCCCCTGGGATTCGCCTTCTGGTCCGCCCGGTCGGAGATCCGCCTGCGGATGATCGAGCGGGGAGAGTCGCTGGCCGCAGACTGGCTGCGGCAGCGGATCGGTCGGGCGCTCGAGTGGCGCGAGACGGTGGCCCCAGGAGCCGAGGCCTACCGGGTCGTCCACGGAGAGGGCGACGGTGTCCCCTCGCTCATCGTCGATCGCTACCGAGATCACCTCGTGGTCCAGACACTGTCCCAGGGCACGGACAGCGCCAGGTCCGAGATCGTCGACGTCCTGGTCGACCTCCTGAAACCAAAGGGCATTCTCGAGCGCAACGATCCCAGGGTGCGGAGCCTGGAGGGCCTCGAGCGGCGAGTCTCCGTCCTGCACGGCGACGTGCCGGAGACGGTCGAGGTGAACGAGGGCGACGTCCGCTTCCTCGTCGACCTGCGCAAGGGGCAGAAGACGGGCCTCTTTCTCGATCAGCGGGAGAACCACCTGGTCGCCAGGAGCTACGCACGGGGCCGTGTCCTCGACGGCTTCACCTACGACGGCGGCTTCGCGCTCCAGGTGGCCCGGGAGGCCGACCAGGTCCTCGCCGTGGATCTCTCGGCCGACGCGCTCGGCCGGGTGCGGGCGAACGCCACGCTGAACGGCCTCACGAACGTCACCCCGCGCGACGCGAACGTCTTCGATCTCCTGAGGTCTCTCGACGACGAGGGGGAGCGGTTCGACACGGTCATCCTGGACCCCCCCGCCTTCGCCAAGAGCCGCAAGGCGGTGGACAAGGCCCTGGGCGGCTACAAGGAGATCAACCTCCGCGCCCTGAAGATCCTCCGGCCCGGAGGATGCCTCATCACCTGCTCGTGCTCGTACCACGTGGACGAGGACGACTTCGAGGCTCTCCTGGCCGAGGCCGCCGTCGATGCCCGAGCCACCGTCTCGCTCGTGGAGAAACGACGGCAGGCGCGGGATCATCCGATTCTGCTCGGTGTCCCGGAAACGCACTATCTGAAGTGCTTCGTGCTCCGGAAGGAGTCGTGACCGAGGACCCGGGTCTTTCTAGAGCCGATAGTAGAAGTGGGTCCAGTCCTCGTAGGTGATGACGCGGAGGAGCTCGAGCAGCTCGGCTGAGGGCTCGGCTTCGTCCTCGCGGATGTTCCAGATGTCGAGGGCGTAGCGGGCAAAGCCGCCCCGGCAATGCCACTCCAGCTCGTGGGCCCGGCGTCTTCGGCCGCACCTGGTGCACTCCCAGGGCTCGGCCTGGGCGAGCTGCCACTGCTGGAGCTTCCCTCGCCACTCGGCGAAGCGGTTTCCACAGCCCGGACAAGCCGGGGCCTGGGCATTCGCTCCACCGAGGAAGACGGGCTCTGGTGTTGTCTCGGTGAGCCCGACGGGATGATTGGAGTCACCGGCGGACGATGGGACCGTCTTGCCACTGAACAGCACGAGGTCCCGGAACCTCGGGCCCTCCTTGTGGTGCATCTCCCCCAGGTGATTGAAGGAGCCGCTGATCAGGCGGAACTGACGGAGCGACTCCAGCAGCTCTGGCGGGTCCTGGAGAATGGCGGTCGGATTCGAGGGGTGCAGAACCAGCTTGTGTTCGGGCACTGATCACTCCCTGGCACACTCTACACTCCTGGCTGCCCTCGCCGCGCTCTCGTCACGTAAGGGTGTGCTCACGCATGGCCGCCTCGGCCGCGTCCGCGTCGCCCCGCCGCACCGCGTCCAGGACCGCACGGTCCGATCGCCTTCTCACGCTCCTCTCCCGTGGCCGCGGTGTCGTCTGCGCCGATACGCCAGCCATGAACTGTTGCAGCACCGACATGACGTTGAGCATCAGCTCGTTGCCGGTGATCGCGACGAGCTTGCGGTGAAAGGCGATCTCCAGCCTGGCCGCCTCCTCGTGGGGGATGCCCGTTCGGGCGGACTCGTCCCACAACCGCTGGAGCTGCGCGACGTCCGCCTTCGTCGCCAGCTCTGCCGCGCGACGTGCAGCGTGGTGTTGGAGGGCGCCGTGCAGATCGGCGAACTGGCTCAGGTCGCGAGGAGTGACGGTCATGGCCGTGCGGACGAGCTTGAGGCATCCCGCCAGGCTGTCCCGGTCACCGACGAACATCCCGAGGCCCCGCCTCACCCGGACGAGCCCCAGGCTCTCGAGCCGCCCCACCGCCTCGCGCAGGACCGGCCGGCTGACCTCCAGGCTCCGCACCAGCTCCGCCTCCGTGGGCAGGCGGTCGCCAGGCTCGAGGTTTTGTGTCTCGATCACCTCGACCAGGAGCGTCACGACCTCCGAGACCAGCGACTTTCTGCGGATCGACTCCATGGCCCTCACTTATCAGACATCTTATATCCTGCTCATAGAGAGTGGCAAGCGGCTCGGACCGAGGACGGGAGACGGGTTGGGCTATGATGCGGTCGATTTCCACAGAGGGCAGGCCTCTGGCGAGAGCCCGGAGGCAGAGGGAGGGATTCATGGGGTTTCGGCCACGACGGGGGCGCTGTTGTTGATGGCTGCCCTGGTGCCATTGAGCGGGTGCGAGTTGCAAAGGTCGGCGGAACCTCCTCCCACCGTCTCGGTCTCTGTGATGCCCGCGTTCGTCTGTGGTAGCGAGGAGGTGGCTGTCACGTGGGATGCCGGGGAGCAGACCGACAGCCCAGCTTGCCGGCCCGGGTTCGTGGGCAGCGGGGCGGGCGATGCGCCCTCTCGGGACCGCTGCATCCTCGTCGACCGCAGCTCCTCGCCCAGCCTCCCTCGATGGGAGGGAGCCGGCGACATCCGATCGCAGGGAACGATCGTCGTTTCGGTGACCGAGACGACCACGTTCGACGCCCATGCGGCCGTGGCGAACTACGAAGGGAGCGGGCGGTCGGTCGCCCTGGACGCTTCCGCGACGGCGAGGGTGATCGAGGAGACGGAGCCCCCCGGCCCAACGGCCCTGCCCTTCACCTTCGCAGGCGTTTGCGCCGGGGCCGTGGCCACCTGGACGGGGGTCAACCTCAAGGAGGAGACCTCGGGCTGCCTCGAGGTGCTCGAGGTGTGCAGCACGAGCGCCGAGTCCATCCAGCTGACAGAAGCCGAGTCGGGCCGACGGGACACCCTGACTCCCGACGAACGCTGCACCGATGTCTTCAATGGGCGAGGACCCAACCTGAATGGGCGAGGACCCAACCTGGCCGGGAGCATCCTGGGCTTCGTGGCGCCGCCCGGCCTCTGCGGAGCGGAGATGACGACCGGCGTGCCGCCGTCCTTTGGAATCCTGGTTCACGTGCAGTGCAACCGCGACCTCCCCAGCTGCGCCTTCTAGGTCGCGTCCGGGTCGGGGTGGCACTGGCCCTGGCTGTCTTCTTCGCGGCCGCGGACGCAGGAGCCGACCGGGAAGAGTCCGGTCCGTCCGAGTATCGCACCCTCGTGGAGCGCTATCGCGCAGGCGCCCGCGAGGCCGCGGTTCGAGCGCTCGGCAGCTGGGCGCCGGGCCGGATCGAGTGGGGCGTCGACGCGCTGCTGCGCGAATGCCGCGAGGCGGAGAGTGCGGAGATCGTCCCGTGCGTGCGCACGGCACAGGGCGCCTTCCTGCTCCACACCAATGCGGCGCTGCGAGCCAACCAGCTGGGCCTGTCCTTCGGGGAGAGCGAAGAGCACATCGACTGGGCGCTTCGCCTTCTCCGGTGGTTTCGCACCCGGAAACAGCAGCCGCCGGAAGCCAGGGGACTCAGGCCGCGAGACTTCTACATGGTGCTCGTGTCTGCCGAGCTTCTGGCGGGCCACCCCGACGAAGCCAGTCATCTGGCGGAGGAATCGCTGCGGAGCTACGAGCCCGACGTGAGGATGCAGCTTCTCGCCGGTTGCGCCGCGGACATGAGAGCTTTGCTTCTCCAGAGATCCAGCGGAGGGCGATGGTCCGACAAGGATCTCCGCAGAGCGGAAGACCGATTCCGACGGGTCCTCAAAATCCACCCGGAGAACGAAGCGGCCCAACTCCGCCTCGGCTGGGTCCTGGTCCGCCGGGGGCGACCCGACGACGCCCGCCCACTCCTCGAAGCGGTGGCCCGCGGACGAGGTGACGAGGACCGACGCTTCCTGGCGCTCCTGTTTCTGGGCGCCGCACACGAAGGGCTGAACGAAACGGACGCGGCGATCGCAGCCTTTCGAAAGGCCACCGAGTTGGAGCCAGAGGGCCAGGCCGCGCACGTCGCCCTCGCCCGGGCCCTCGAACGTGTGGACGGCCAAGCAGCGGCGAGGGCCGTGCTGCAGCCTTTCTTCCAGGAGCGAGGACGCTCCTGGGTGCGTGCCGATCCGTGGGACGATTATCCGTTCGGTCCGCCGGAGCTGCGACTGCGGCCCTTCGAAGACCTGCTCCAGAGGCTGTGCCCGAGATGATCCCGCTCGCCGCGCTTCTCGCCTTCTGGACGTCATCTTCGCCTCAGCAGGAGCCGCTCGTCTTTGGCGTCGGGGTGGAAGTCGTGCGGGTCGAGGTCCTCGTCACCCGAGATGGCCAGCCTGTCCCGGACCTCACCGCCGCGGACTTCGAGGTCCGGGACAACGGCGTCGGGCAGACGCTTCACCCTGTGGCTTTCGAGGAAGCGCCCGTGGACGCGCTTCTGGTCCTCGACATCAGCGGGAGCGTCGTCGGCCCCAAGCTCGAGGCGCTGCGGGGAGCGGCCGGAGCGTTTCTCGACGGCCTCGATACGGGAGACCGGGCGGGCCTCGTGGGTTTCCAGCACACGGTGACGCTGGCGCTGCCCCTGACCAGCGATCTCGCCCGGGTCCGCGTCGCCCTGGAAGCGGCCCGAGGCGGTGGGAGGACGGCCCTTCACGACGCCGTCTACATGGCTCTCCGCCTGCCCGAGTCCAGCCCCCGCCGCTCGGCGGTCGTCATCTTCAGCGACGGCCTCGACAACATGAGCTGGCTCTCGGCGGGAGACGTCGTGGGGGCGGCCAGCCGTTCTGGAGCCGTCGTCTACGCCGTGGACGCTCGCGGCCTCGGTGACCCGAGTCACTCGTTCCTGACCGACGTGGCCTTGGCCACCGGAGGGCAGGTTTGGAGGGTGCGCCAGATGAAAGAGCTGCGTGAGGGCTTCCTCCATGTGCTGCGGGACATCCGCGCCCGCTACCTGCTGACGTACAGCCCCGTGGGGGTCGACACCGTGGGGTGGCACGAGCTCGAGGTCCGGCTCCGGAAAGGGGTCCGCGGCAAACTGCTCGCGAGGCCGGCCTACTATCGCCCGTCGAGGCTCACGGGCCCGGGCCGCCCCGAGCCGATCATGGAGGAGGGAGAGGGATTGCACGCCTCTCCGACTGACTCCTCCCGAAATCACTGAAAAGACGTGGCTTAGTCATACCAAGACTCAACTATCTTATGCTGATACACTCAGAATACTTGATATTATAACACTAACCTGCTATCCTTGACCTTCAAATCAGGAGGTGAGCGGAAGCATGCGAATGGATCAGTTCACGGTGAAGGCACAGGAGGCGCTGGCGTCCGCCCAGACGGACGCCGAAAAGAGCGATCACCCGGAGGTGTCGCCCGAGCACCTGCTGAAGCTCCTGCTCTCGCAGGAGGGTGGGGTCGTGCCGTCTGCCCTGGGCAAGCTGGGTGCGGACGCCGCGCGTGTGGCTGTCGACGTGGACCGGAGCCTCGCTTCCCTCCCCCGAACCCAGGGCTCGGACACTCGCGTCTCCTCCAGGCTCGATGCCATCCTGAAGCAGGCGCTCCGGGAGGCCGATGCCCTCAAGGACCAATACGTCTCCACCGAGCACCTGCTGCTGGCTCTCGTCGAGTCGAAGACCCCGGCCGCCGAGGCACTGAAGGGCGCCGGCGTCACCCGTGATCGCCTGTTGCAGGTCATGAAGGAGATCCGCGGGAGCCAGACCGTCGACGACCCCAACGCCGAGGACCGCTTCCAGGCCCTCGAGCGCTACGGCCGCGACCTCACCGAGCAGGCCCGCAAGGGCAAGCTCGACCCGGTCATCGGCCGGGACGACGAGGTCCGCCGCGTGGTCCAGGTCCTCTCCCGCCGCAAGAAGAACAACCCGGTCTTGATTGGCGAGCCCGGCGTGGGCAAGACCGCCATCATCGAGGGCCTCGCGGGACGCATCGTGAACGGCGACATCCCCGAGTCGCTCAAGAACAAGCGCGTCATCGCTCTCGACCTCGGGGCGTTGATCGCCGGCGCCAAGTACCGTGGCGAGTTCGAGGACCGCCTGAAGGCCGTCCTCAAGGAGGTCCAGGACTCCGACGGCGAGGTCATCCTCTTCATCGACGAGCTCCACACCGTGGTCGGCGCTGGCGCGTCGGAGGGGTCCCTGGACGCCTCCAACATGCTCAAGCCCGCTCTGGCCCAGGGCGAGCTGCGCTGCGTGGGCGCCACCACCCTCAGCGAGTACCAGAAGTACATCGAGAAGGACGCCGCCCTAGAGCGACGCTTCCAGCCCGTCTACGTGGGCGAGCCCAGCGTCGACGAGACCATCGGCATCCTCCGTGGCCTCAAGGAGCGCTACGAGGTCCACCATGGCGTGCGCATCCAGGACGCCGCCCTCCTCGCGGCCGCGACCCTCTCGCACCGCTACATCGCCGAGAGGTTCCTGCCCGACAAGGCCATCGACCTCGTCGACGAGGCCGCGAGCCGTCTCCGGATCGAGATCGACTCGCTTCCCCTGGAGATCGACACCCTGGAGCGCCGGATCATCCAGCTCGAGATCGAGCGCCAGGCGCTCAAGAAGGAGAAGGACAAGACCTCGAAGGAGCGCCGAAAGGCGGTCGAGAGAGAGATCGCCGATCTCCAGGAGCAGTCCGCGGGCATGAAGGCCCACTGGCAGCAGGAGAAGGCGGCCATCCAGAAGATTCGCGGCCTCAAGGAGCAGATCGAGCAGACCCGGTTCCAGGAGGACGAGGCCACACGCAAGGGCGACCTGGGCCGGGCCTCCGAGCTCAAGTACTCGACGCTCCCAGGGCTCGAGAAGGAGCTCGAGGACGAGAACAAGAAGCTCAACGAGCTCCAGCGCCACAAGAAGATGCTCAAGGAGGAGGTCGAGGCCGAGGACGTGGCCGAGGTCGTGGGCAAGTGGACCGGCATCCCCGTCTCACGTCTCATGGAGGGCGAGGTCGAGAAGCTGCTCCACGCCGAGGACCGCCTGCGCCAGCGTGTGGTGGGCCAGGACGAGGCGCTCCTCCTCGTAGCGAACGCGGTCCGCCGCTCCCGCGCCGGCCTCGGCGACCCGAACCGACCCATCGGGTCCTTCTTCTTCATGGGACCCACGGGCGTGGGCAAGACGGAGCTCGCCCGGGCGCTGGCCGAGTTTCTCTTCGACGACGAGAAGGCGCTCCTGCGCCTCGACATGTCGGAGTACATAGAGAAGCACACCGTGTCGCGGCTCATCGGTGCTCCCCCGGGATACGTCGGCTACGACGAGGGCGGCCAGCTCACCGAGGCCGTCCGGCGCCGGCCCTACGCGGTGGTGCTTCTCGACGAGATCGAGAAGGCTCACCCCGACGTCTTCAACGTCCTTCTCCAGGTGCTCGACGAGGGGCGTCTCACCGACGGCAAGGGCCGCACGGTGGACTTCCGCAACACGGTCCTGATCATGACCTCCAACGTCGCCTCCGACCTGATCCAGGAGATGGCGAGGCGCGACAGCCAGAGCGAGGCCAAGCTCGAGGACCAGCTCATGGAGGCGCTGCGCCGCACGTTCCGGCCCGAGTTCCTGAACCGGATCGACGAGATCGTGACCTTCCACTCCCTGGGGAGGGACGAGATCGCCCAGATCGTGGACATCCAGCTTCGGGACCTGCAGAAGCGGCTGGCCGAGCGGAAGCTGACCCTCGACCTGACGGAGGAGGCCAAAGCCCAGCTCGCCGAACGCGGCTACGACCCGGTCTTCGGCGCCCGACCCCTCAAGCGGACCATCCAGCGGATGATCGAGAACCCACTGGCGGTGCAGGTCCTCGGTGGCCACTTCACCGAGGGCGACCACATCCTCGTCGAGCCCGACGGCGACACCTTCACCTTCCGCAAGGACGTCCCGGCCGCAGTCGCGAGTTGACCCGCCCGAGCCTCAGCTCGTCATCCTGAGCGCACACGACCGGTAGGGCGCCGCTATCGGGAGATGCTTCGTCGCACGCGCGAAGTCAAAGCTCCTCTGCACGTCTGTGTGCCCCTCACCAGTTCGACGGAGCGTAGTCCTTCAAGAACTTCCCGTGAAGGTGGGTCCCGGTGTTGAGGCCGGACAGGAACGGGTCCAGCACCCGAGCCGCCCCATCCACGATGTCGAGGGGGGGCTGGAAGCCGAGCTCCTCACGCTTGCGTTCCGCGTGGACGAACGGGTCTTCGTCGGTGATCCAGCCGGTGTCCACGGCGTTCATGTGGATCCCGTCGCGCACGTAGTCCCGGGCGGCGGTGAGGGTGAGCATGTTGAGCGCCGCCTTGGCCATGTTCGTGTGCGGATGGCGGTCGGTCTTGGTGCCCCGGGAGAAAATGCCCTCCATCGCGGAGACGTTCACGACGTGCTTGTCACGCCCCGGCGCGCGCTTCATCACCGGCTTCAGCCGCGCGCAGAGGATGAAGGGCGCAACCGCGTTCACCAGCTGCACCTCGATCATCTCCGCCGCGGGCACGTCGCCGAGGGTGAGACGCCAGGAGTTCACCGCCCGCAGGTCGACCTGCTGGAGGTCCGAGTCGAGGGAGCCGGTGGGAAAGAGATCCTCACGGCGGGCGCTCTCGTCGAAATCGAAGAGGACCTGTGACAGCCGCGCCGAGTGACGAAGGCCCAGGCCGGCGCCCCCTCCCCGCCAGGCAACGAGTCCGCCGAGGCTCCCGTCGCCGCCGTCCAGCTCCCGGGGCGAGGCGCCCTCGAGCCGGCGCACGCAGTCGTGGTGCGACGCGACGAGCGGCCGGACCTCCGCGGGCAGGGCCTCGAACGCCTCTGCCTCGAAGGCGAGCAGGTGCTCGTAGAAGTCCGCCGGACGACGCACGGTCTGGCAGGCGTTGTTGACCAGGAGATCCAACCGCCCGAGCTCCTGTCCGATCTGACTGCAGAAGATCTCGACGCTGGGCGAATGCCGGAGGTCGAGACCGTGAACCCGCAGCCGCCCGCTCCACTTGCCAGAGTCCGGCTCGGAGGCGTAGCGCCTGGCCGCATCGTGGGGAAACCGCGTCGTCGCCACGACGGTGGCGCCCGCCCTCAGCAGCTTCAGGGCGGCCTGGTAGCCGATCTTGACCCGGGCCCCGGTGACCAGGGCCACGCGGTCCGTGAGGTCGGCGGTCTGGAACCGCTTTTCGTAGTTGAGCTCGGCGCACTCCGGGCACAGCGCGTCGTAGAAGCTGTGTACACGGCTGTACTCCACCTTGCAGACGTAGCACGTCCTCGGCTTCAAGACCTCCGGAGACGGCTGGGCCTCCGCTGCTCCGGCCGTCACGAGCCGGGGTGGCGGCACGAAGACGTCCGACTCGCGGGCGGCTCGAATCCCGGTCCTCGCGAGAAGGGCCCGGTCCCGGGACTCGATCTGGCGTCGCCGCGTCTTCCGCAACCCCTTCACCAGGCGTCGCTTCTGCTCGGTCTCGGGGGCAATCGCCCGGCCGGCGGCCATCACGAGCCGGATCCTTTCCTCGTCCGGAAGCTGGGCGAGCAGCGCGCGATCGCTCACCACCGCCTCGAGCACCTCTCGGGCGCGGCGGAGGTCCTCCGGGCCGGGCGCCCAGGGCAACTGGGCGCCTGGAAGCGATCGAGGCTCGTGGGACATCCGTTCAGTGTAGACGGGATCCGGCGCCCCGTGGCCACAGGAGGAAACCCGGGCGCGATATACTCGGCGCTGCTTCGCACCGACAACACCATGAAGAAGATCCGTTTCGGTCTGATCGGCGCGGGACTCTGGGGGAGGGGTCACGCCGAGGTCTACTCGACTCACCACCTCTCCACCCTCGCAGCGGTCTGCGACCTCGACGAGAAGAGAGCCGCCCAGGTGGCCGCGGACTTTGGCGCGAAGAAGTCCTCCGCAGACTACCGGGAGCTTCTGGCCGACCCTGAGATCGATGCCGTCGCCGTGGTCACACCGGACTTCGCCCACGCCGATCCCATCGTGGCGGCGGCGGAAGCCGGCAAGCACATCATTGTTGAGAAGCCGCTGGCGACGACCCACGAGGAGCTGGCACGGATTGAGGCGGCAGTGAGAGCAGCGGGTGTCACCTTCATGGTCGACTTCCACTCCCGCTGGTCGCCGCCCATCGTCGCCGCCCGGAACAGCATCGACGAGGGCCAGCTGGGGCAGATCGTCTCGGCGTACATGCGTCTCAACGACACCCTCTTCGTTCCCATCGAGATGCTGTCGTGGGCCGCGAAGAGCTCGGTCCTCTGGTTCCTCGGAAGCCACACCGTGGACGTCTTGCGTTACCTGCTGGAGGACGAGGTGGAGCGGGTCTACGCGGTGTCCCGATCCGAGGTCCTGAAGAGCAGGGGCATCGACGTCCCCGACATCTATCAGTGCATCCTGGAGTTTCGCTCGGGCGTCGTCGCCACCATCGAGAACAACTGGATCGTGCCCAATACGAACCCGGGTTTCAACGACATCAAGATCAATGTCCTGGGCGCCCGGGGCATGATCAACATGGACCTGACCCACAACCAGATGATCGAGTGCTTCCTCGAGGACCGGAGCTTCCATCCGGACTGTCTCGTGGGCCCGGCTGTGCGCGACCGCCACGTCGGGTTCGCCTACGAGAGCATCCGAAGCTTCGTCGACTCCCTGGCCACCGGTGCGCCGATCCACGCCACGCTGGACGACGGCATCAAGGTGTCGAAGGTCATCCTGGCCATCATGGATTCCGCCACGGAGAGGAATCCGAAGACCGTCGTGTACGACTGAGCGCTCAACCCGCCGAGGGGATGGAGAGACAAGGAGGCGTCCTATGGCCGTGCTGATGGGCTTCGCATTCGGTTTCGTCGTCTGGTTCGTCCTCCGCTGGGGACTGCTGGGCTTCTTCACGGTTCAGCAAGCCGAGCGGGCCGTCAAGACGTCGTTCGGCCGCGCCAAGCGCGTCGGCGACGCCACCATTGCCGACACTCCCCTCGGAGCGCACCTCCGCCCCGAAGAGCGAGAACGCTACGCGTGGCCCCAGGTCGAGGTCATCCCGCCTGGAGGCCCGTACTTCAAGTGGCCATGGGAGAAGGTGCACAAGGTCTCCGTGGCGACCCAGACCCACAGCCTTCCGAGGGACCCCGAATCGCCCAGCGCCAACCACAACGGGACGATGCTGGACGCCGTCACGAAAGACCAGCTCAACACGGGCCTCAAGGGCCAGATTCGCTATCGCGTGTCCGAGCGGAACCTCTACGCCTATCTCTTCGGTGTGCGGGGCCCCATCATCCACGTGCTCGGCTACTTCATCTCGATCCTGCGCGAGAGGATCGCGAACTATGAAGCGCCCAGGACCGCTCGGACCGACGACGGACAGCTCGACGCCGGCGACGTGACGGGAATCTCGATCAACGACCTGCGCAAGAACCTGCGAGACATCAACGACCACATGGATCGGGAGTGTCTCTCGTCGGCGGCGCGCTACGGGATCGTCCTGGACGCCTCGTTGATCACCGAGATCGACTCTCCCAGGGAAGTCGAGGCCGCGCTGGCGGCGATCAACACCGCCCACAACGAGGTGTCATCGGACATCAGCCTCGCCCAGGCCTCCGCCGACCAGAAGATCGTCCAGTCGAAGCGAGCCGTGGAGATCGAGACGCTCAACGCCCAGGCCGAGGTCGAGCCGCTGGCTCGCCTGGCCGAGCAGCTGCGCCAGCTCTCGGCCCACGGGTCGGGCGCCCTCGAGGCCTACATCCGAAACCTCAAGGTCGACCTCTACGGGAAAGCCGAGCGCACGTTCCTGGAGGTGCAACGATGACTGCCTTCCTGAGCGCGGCCGTGTTCTCCTTCTTCTTCTTCCTCATCGGCGTGCCGGTGTTCCTGCTCTTCGTGCGGCTCGCGGGTCTGTACGCGATCGTCGAAGAGCGCACGGCGCACGTCTACGTCCTCTTCGGAAATGTGGTCGCCGTCATCGAGGAGCCTGGCCTGCACTTCCTGCCGACCAGGATGGGGTTGTCCGCCTTCGTCGTGCGCTGGATCGGCCGGCGCCACGTCGTCGACCTGAGCCTCCACCAGGAGTACCTTCGCAGCCAGGCGGTCAACTCCGAGGAAGGCGCTCCCATGGGAATCGGCGTCTGGTACGAGATGTTCGTGTCGGACCCGGTGAACTTTCTCTTCAAGAACGCCGATCCGCGCGGCTCGCTGCGCGCGAACGTCTCCAGCGCAGCGGTCCGTTGCCTGTCGAACATGAAGCTCGGCGACATGCTCGAGGACCGGCACCCAATGAGCCGCAGCGTCCGGGCCGAGGTCTCACCCAAATCGCAGGAGTGGGGCTACGGCCTCGGCTCGGTCTACATCCGCAAGGTCCACTTTCGCGACCACGACATGATCCACCAGATCGAAGAGAAGGTCGTCAACCGGCTCCGCCAGGTCACATCGGCGATCCGGCAGGGCGGCGCCAACCAGGTGTCGATCATCACGAGCAACGCCGAACGCGAGGCGTCGGTGGAGTTCGCCCGAGCGGCCGCCATGCGACCGCAGATCGTGGGAGAGACGCTACACAAGATCGCCCAGGACCCGGTGGTCGCCGAGGCGATGTTCGAGGTTCTGGAGACACAGAAGCTCCTTCAGGGAGGCGGCAAGGTCGTGCTGCTCCCCAAGGGCGCCGGAGGCATGGCTTCCCTGCTGCTTGCAGGCCAGGGGCGATCCTGAAATAGTCGATAGGAAACGCGACACCCTCTTGAGTCACTGGACCGTGGGCCAGAGCGACTGACGAGCCCGCTCGCCGGCGCGGGGAGGGATTCAGTCCCGTGTCGCTCTTGCGCAATCCGCGAAGGTTGGACACTCGCAGCCCGTCACGATCTCGAGGACTTCCTTCATTCGCTTCGCCTCGTCAATCCGGCGTTCGAGCTCTGCGAGTTTCTTCTCCGCGAGGGCTCTCCAACGCGCTCCTGGTGCCGTCTTTCCCGAACCCAGGAGCCGACGTATCTCCGCAACCGTAAACCCAGTATTCTTCGCCAAGCCAATGACGGTCAATCGATCGAGGATGCTCCGTCGTACACACGTTGTCCGCTGCGTCGACCAGCGCGGGGCAACAGCCCCTCTCGTTCGTAGTAACGGATGGCTGAGGTTGCCAGACCGGCCCTCCCCGCTACCTCACCGATACTGAGCTCACCCATCTCCGTCCCTCGATACGGGTGAGAGGCCGGGACTCACGGCGGACTGCACTGCCGGCGCCGCGCCTCGGCAGCCACAGTCCGTCTGTCTTGCTGGAGCTGCCGCTGCGTCTCCCAAGCCAAAGCCAGGCGGGCACCGCAAGAATGGCAGCGCCGGCGCTGATCACCATCGGATCGTCCAGTTTCGCGAGCGGTGCCGCCACAGCCGCACCGGTCAGCGCGACAACTCCCATGGGAAGCACGCAGCACAAGAGCAAAGCGCTGCCGGCGCCGAGGCCGGCCGCCTGGGTCAGCCGTTTGAGGAGCCCCGGAGCGGCTGCCTCTCCTGGACCATCGATGACCCGAAAGAAATCCGAGGTCGGCGGCAGCCCCTGGACGCTGAACCGCAGCATCTCCCCCGGAATCGCGCGGACGTTCCAGGTGAGGCTGCTACAGCACTCGCGCTCGAACTCGGTAAAGTCCTCGAGTGTCTTTTGGATCGCGGGAGCGTGCTTGAACTCGAACACCATGCCGTCGGAGAGGGCCTCGCGGCGCGTCGCCAGGGGGAGGATTCCGCGGCGAATCATCGCCAAACGATCCTGGAGTGCTTCCGTCGGGAGATCGCAAACATCCTGGCAACCACAGGTCCCCGCGCCAGCGTCCGAAGCGGTCGATTCAGTCATGGTCCCTCCTTCGAGCCCGTTCTCAGGAAGGCTACACATTGAAGTGCACTTCAAGTCAAGGGCTGGGCCGTGTGGCCCGGATCCACCGCCGCAAGGCGACCCCCGCCCAGAGGAGCTCCACGGTCGCGAACGGCCATGAGCGGATCGCCACCGCGTACCCGGAAGAGGCCAGGCAGGCCACCGCGAAGAGCAGAATGAATCGGTCGGAGTGCTCCTCCAGGGCGTAGCAGAGCGCCATCGCGGCGACCGCCACGGTGCCAAACACATCGACGACTTCCATGCCACGAAGTCTACATTGGCGTGAGATGGACCCCCGCGGTCCTCTGCTGATAGACTCGGCCAGTCGTTCTCCATGGCATCGGGTCCGGGCGGCGGAGGTCGAGGCGATGAGGCGCAGCGGTCGGCAAGCCGTGTCGCTGGCGGTGGTGCTCGGGGTGACGAGCGCTGCCGGCTGCAGCCTGAAGGGTTCTCCAGGCGTGCCATCCACCGCCGGGGGCCCCGATTTCCAGCGTGACGTGGCACCCATCTTCGCCGCGCGGTGCGTGTCGTGTCACGGCCCGGAGAAGCAGGAGAGCTTTCTACGTCTCGACTCCTACGCCGAGGCCCGGAAGGGTGCGCTCTCGGGGAGCGTGATCGTGCCGGGCAACGCCGCCGAGAGCCTGATCGTCCTGCACATCACCGGCGAGATGGAGCCCCGCATGCCCGACGGGAAGCCTCCGCTTTCCCCCGACGAGATCGCGCTCATCACCGCGTGGATCGATGCAGGAGCCCCTGGACCCGAAGGCGTGGCCCAATCTGCGGAGGCAGCCGGCCGGACCGGGCATTGGGCCTATGTCCCGCCGGTCCGGCCCACTCCTCCCCAGGTGCACGACGGGGACTGGGTGCGAAACCCCATCGACGCGTTCGTTCTCGCACGGCTCGAGGAGGAGGGGCTCACGCCCTCCGCCGAAGCCGATCGGGAGACGTTGATCCGCCGCCTGAGCCTGGACCTGGTGGGACTGCCTCCCACCCCCGAAGAGATCGACGCCTTCCTGGCAGACGACTCTCCCGAGGCATACGAGGTGGTGGTGGATCGGCTCCTGGCGTCGCCCCACTAATGGGGAGCGCTGGGCGAGGCCGTGGCTCGACCTGGCTCGCTACGCGGACAGCAACGGGTACGAAAAGGACCGCCCGAGAGTCGCCTGGGTCTACCGCGACTGGGTGATCGACGCGTTCAACAGCGATATGTCTTTTCGGGACTTCACCGTGGAGCAGATCGCCGGAGACATGCTGGACGGCGCCACCATCGAGCAGAGGATCGCCACCGGCTTCCACAGCAACAGCCAGCTCAACCAGGAAGGCGGCATCGATGTCGAGGAGCAACGGTTCGAGGCCCAGTGGACCGTGTCGGCACCACAGGCACCGTGTGGCTGGGAAGCACCATCGCGTGCGCCCAGTGCCACAACCACAAGTTCGACCCCTTCTCTCAGAAGGACTACTACCGGATGATGGCGTTCTTCGACAACGTGGAGTACTCGGTCCACGGCGCCGGAGGCGAGGTCGTGGACAAGTGGGTGCACGAGCCGGTGCTCGAGCTGCCGACACCGGCGGAGGCGAGACGGCAGGAGGCCCTGCGACTGGAAGCCGACACGCTGCGGTTCGAGATCGAGACCCGGGATCTCTCCGACGACATGGCGGCGTTCGAGGAGGAGACCGAGGGGCCGGCGCCGGTCTTCACTCCCCTCGAGCTCGTGTCGTTCGAGGCGGAGAGCGACGCCGGATTCGAGATGCTCGAGGACGGCTCGATCCGGATGACAGGGGATCTCAAGAAGAGCAACGACACCTATACGCTCACCGCTCGGACGGCTTTTGCCCGCATCACGGCGTTTCGGCTAGAAGCGCTGCCGGACCCGTCCCTGCCCCACGGGGGTCCCGGGCGTGCGGACTCCGGGGCCTTCATCGTCATCGGCGTCACAGTGAGCGAAGGCGACCTTCCACTTCCGCTGGCCCGTGCCGCCGCGGACACCGCCGATCCCGGCCGAGAGGCGGCGCTGGCCATCGACGGTCACTCCTCGACGGGCTGGGGCGTCACCACCGAGGCCGAGATCGGGGCTCCTCATTACACGATCCTGGCGTGTGAGAAGCCGCAGGGCCCGGCGAGAGTCTCACCCCCCAACGGACACGCCCGCGGCGGAAGAACCCTGACGTTCCGCCTGGAGTTCAAGGCCCGCTGGCCCCACGTCCGCTCCAGCCTCGGACGCTTCCGCCTCTCGGCCACCGATTCGACCCGCCCCTACGGAGGCCTGTCCGTTCCCCCGGGGATCCGTCGTGTCCTGGAGACGCCCCGGGGCGAGCGGACGCTCGAGGATCACGAGGAGCTCCTCGGGTGGTTCCGGCCCATCGCACCGTCGCTCGATGAGGCACGGGACCGACTGCGGGCCATACCCGACGAGTTCGAGGAGATGAATGTCCTGACCGCCCTCGTCATGCAGGAGCGACCAGGCTTCGAGCTGCCGTCCACTCTCTTCAGGGAAAAGGCAGCTTCACGAGCCCCGGTGAGCGAGCCTACGCGGCAATCCCGGCGGCCCTGGGCCATCTGGACGTGGGCGAGCCCCCGAACCGCCTGGGCCTGGCCCGGTGGCTCGTCAGCCCGGAGAATCCTCTCACCGCTCGAGTCGCCGTCAACCGCTTCTGGGAGACGCTGTTCGGCCGCGGGCTCGTGCTCACCAGCGAGGACTTCGGCACACAGGGCGAGCCCTCGTCCCACCCCGCGCTCCTCGATTGGCTGGCGGTCGAGCTCGTCGAGGGGGGATGGAGCCAGAAGGCCCTGTTGCGAACGATCGTGACGTCGGCCACGTACAGACAGTCCTCCGCCACGTCCCCGACCCTCCTCGAACGGGACCCGGCCAACCGCCTCCTCGCCCGCGGGGCTCGGTTCCGGGTGGAGGCCGAGATGGTCCGGGACATCGCCCTGGCCGCGTCGGGCCTCCTCTCCCCGACCCTCGGAGGACCCAGCGTCTACCCGATGCAGCCCGAGGGAATCTGGAACGTCCCCTACAGCGACTTCCGCTGGGAGACGAGCAGCGGCGATGCCCTGAACCGGCGGAGCCTGTACACGTTCTGGCGCCGCACCTCGCCCTACCCGAGCATGGCGACCTTCGACGCGCCGAGCCGGGAGGTCTGCACGGCCCGGCGGGTGCTGACCAACACCCCCCTCCAGGCTTTGACGACACTCAACGATCCCGTGTTCGTGGAAGCGGCGCGGGCGCTGGCGGACCGCATGGCAGCCGAAGGCGGCGTCTCCCCGGCCGACCGGATCGTCCGTGGGCACCGGCTCTGCACGACCCGTCAGCCAGGGGAGGCCGACCTGGCGGATCTCGTGGCGTTCTACCAGCGCGAGGCCGCTCGATTCGAAGCGAACGCCCCGGCCGCGCGAGCGCTCCTCGCTGCAGGTCCGGACGAACCCATCGATGCGGACCGCGCCGCCCTGGCCTCGGTGGCCAGCGTCCTCCTGAACCTGGATGCCACGCTGACACGGGAGTAGAGCCATGGCTGCCCCTGAGGACACCGTCGCCCGCGCACTCCAGGCCTCGACCCGGCGGCACTTCTTCCGTCACGGCGGCCTCGGCATCGGCTCGCTGGCACTCCTCAGCCTGCTCGACGGCGACCGGCTGCTGGCGGACGAGCGCTCGTCGGGCCCGGACCCGCTGGGGGTGAGGCCACCGCACTTTGCACCACGAGCACGGAACATCATCTTCCTCTTCATGGCGGGGGCGCCCTCTCAGCTGGACCTCCTCGATCCCAAGCCCCGGCTCAGGCAGCACGACGGCGAGCCCATCCCCGAAGAGATCGTGAAGGGCGAGCGGTTCGCCTTCATCAAGGGCACTCCTCGCCTTCTGGGCTCGCCCTACTCCTTCGAGACCGTGGGTGAGGCCGGCGTCGAGGTTTCCGAGCTCCTCCCGCACTTCAAGACGATCGTCGACGACGTGGCGGTGGTGCGCTCGGTGCACACGACCCAGTTCAACCACGCCCCCGGGCAGATCTTCATGAACACGGGTCACCAGGTCATGGGCCGGCCGTCCATGGGGTCCTGGCTGACCTACGGGCTGGGCAGCGAGAACCAGGACCTGCCGGGGTTCTGTGTCCTGATCTCCGGCGAGAACAACCCCGACGGCGGCAAGACCTGCTGGGGCAGCGGCTTTCTCCCCACGGTCTACCAGGGAGTGGAGCTCAGAAACGCCGGGGACCCGGTCCTCTATCTGTCCGATCCGGCCGGGATCACGACGGAGGCCCGCCGGGACTCCCTCGACGTCCTGAAGGCGATCAACCAGAGGCGGTTCGACGAAACCGGGGACCCGGAGATCACCACGCGGATCCGAGCCTACGAGCTGGCGTACCGCATGCAGACCAGCGTCCCCGAGCTGGCGGACATAGGGGAGGAGTCAGCAACGGTCCACGAGATGTACGGGACCGAGCCCGGCCAGGTCTCCTTCGCCAACAACTGCCTCCTGGCCCGCCGCCTCGTCGAGCGCGGCGTCCGCTTCGTCCAGCTCTACCACCGGGGCTGGGACCACCACGGCACGAGCCCCAAGGACGACATCGTCCACCGTCTCCCGGCGCTCTGCCGGGAGACGGACCAGGCCGCGGCGGCCCTCATCAAGGATCTGAAGCAGAGAGGCCTCTTGGACGAGACCCTCGTCGTCTGGGGCGGCGAGTTCGGGCGGACGCCGATGAACGAGGAGCGCAACGCCTCGAAGTACCTGGGCCGTGACCACCACCCGAGGGCGTTCACCATCTGGATGGCCGGGGGAGGGATCCGCCCGGGGACGCTGCTGGGCGCCACGGACGAGCTGGGCTACTCCCCCGTCGAGGATCCGGTGGACGTCCACGACCTCCACGCCACGATGCTCCATCTCA